>JACCDP010177817.1_pt1 | contig 13175 bp, 14 predicted proteins | sample 7445841 | NCBI WGS metagenome assembly JACCDP01 (sample SAMN15323441, study PRJNA562643) | freshwater metagenome | isolation source: river surface water | place: USA:Blue River Watershed | collected 2017-08-17
AGGTGGCAGATGCAACCGTTGCGTTCCAAGGATGGAATGCCTCTGGCGTAGGCTGGGGTGAAGACCCCTGGGGGGAAAGTCTTGCCGACTTACCCACCGGGACGGGTCAGGTTGGGTCTGTAGCGATCTCGGCCGATGCCAACGTCACGTTGACGGGGGTATCGGCCTCGGCACTTCTGGGCCAGGTGACGGTCACGGGGGATGCCAACGTCCTGGTGACAGGTGTCCAGGCCTCCGGCGCGGTGGGAACCGTGGCCGTTACAGGGGACGCCAACGTCCTCCCGACGGGTGTGCAGGGCACGGGTGCGGTCGGCACCGTTGTGGTGGCCGCCGATGCCAACGTGCTGGTCACCGGTGTCCAGGGCACGATGCAGTTGGGCCAGGTCACGGTAACTGCCAACGCGGACGTGCTGGTCACCGGCGTCTCGGCCACGGGCCAGGTTGGCCAAGTGGCCATGACGGGCGATGCCAACGTGCTGGTCACCGGCGTGTCCGGAACCATGCAGTTGGGCAGCGTGACGATTGCGGCCAATGCCGACGTCTACGTCACTGGCGTGCAGGCGACCGGCCAGGTCGGCAGCGTCAGCACCACGGGCAATGCCAGTGTCACGTTGACAGGCGTGTCCGCCACGGGTGTCGTTGGCACCGTGGTCGTTGATGCGAGCGGCAACGTCAATGTCACGGGCTTGCAGGCAACAGCCAGTGTTGGCACTGTCACCGTGGCGGCCAACGCCTCCGTCTTCCTTACGGGCGTGTCCGCCCAGGGGCAGGTCGGATCGGTACTGGTCTGGGGCGTGATTGATGACAACCAGACCCCCAACTGGCAAAATGTGGACGACTCCCAAGCTGAAAATTGGGTGGTTGTCAATGACGGCAACACAGTGACTTGGACACGGGTCACGACGTAAAGGAACTGAAGATGCCAAGCACCTACTCCAGCAATCTAAAACTTGAGCTGATGGCCACGGGGGAGAACTCGGGTACCTGGGGCAATATCACCAATACCAACCTTGGCACAGCAGTCGAGCAGGCCATCATTGGCTATGGCAGCGTGGTTTACGCGTCTGATGCCAACCTGACGATCTCGATCACCAACAGCAACGCAGCGCAGGCCGCGCGTGCGCTGGTGCTCAACGTCACTTCTTCGCTGAGTCTGACTGCCACGCGCGAGCTGGTGGTCCCGACCATCGAGAAGCAGTACATCGTCCAGAACAACACCACAGGCGCGCAGAGCATCACGGTGAAGACCTCGGCCGGTACTGGCATTACCGTGCCCAACGGCCGCAAGGCTCACCTGTATGTGGATGGCACGAACGTCATCCAAATGTTCGACTTCGTGGACATCAACGGCGGCACGATTGATGGCGCGGCCATTGGCGGCAGCTCCGCTGCGGCCGGCGCGTTCACAACTCTGTCGGCCTCTGGTGCTTCGACCTTCAACGGCGCGGTGACCCTGGGCGATGCGGCAGCCGACAACATCACGTTCAACGGCACCATCACCTCGCACCTGCTCTTCACCGACAACACCTACGACATTGGCGCGAGCGGTGCGACGCGGCCCCGGAACCTGTTCTTGGCGGGCAACGCGACGGTGGGAGGCAACCTGAGCGTCGGCGGCACGCTGACCTTGACTGGTGGCCTGATCTTGAACGGCAACGTGACCGTGGGCGACAGCTCTGCGGACACGCTGACGGTCAACGCCACGATCACGAGCAATCTGCTCTTTACTGACAACACTTACGACATCGGTGCCAGCGGCGCTACGCGCCCGCGCAATCTCTTCCTGGCCGGCAACGCGACCATCGGTGGCAACACCACGATGACTGGCACGTTGACGGTGGACAGCACCACCGATTCCACGAGCATCATCACCGGCTCCATCCAGACCGACGGTGGCGTGGGTGTGGCCAAGGCGTTGTACGTCGGCACGACGTTGAATGTTGCTGGCGCAGCCACCTTGAGCGGGGCGGTAACCCTGGGTGATGCGGCCGCTGACAACGTGACGGTGAACGGCACGGTCACCAGCAACCTGATTTTCACGGACAACACCTACGACATCGGCGCATCCGGTGCGACCCGTCCCCGCAACCTGTTCCTGGCCAACAATGCCACGATTGGCGGCCTGACGGCTTCGAAGGTTGTCTTCACCGATGCCAACAAGGTGCTGTCGTCCACGGGCACGGTTGCCACCGACCAGGGCGGTACGGGCCAGACCTCGTACACCGCCGGCGACTTGCTCTACTACGCCGCCGGCACGTCCCTGACTAAGCTGGGTATTGGCGCGGCCAACACGGTCCTGACGTCCAGTGGGACGGCTCCGCAGTGGTCCAGCAGCTTGACCTTGGGCGGCACGCTCACGGTCACCGGAAACGCCACGTTCAACGCCAACGTCACCCTGGGCGATGCGACGAGCGACACCATCACTGCCACGGGCCGCCTGGCCAGTGACCTGATCCCGTCTACCGACAACGCACGGGACCTGGGCTCTTCGAGCCTGCAGTTCCGCTCCGTGTATGCCGAGACCTCGTTTGTGGAGAACGGGTACAACGTCGTCACGCAGGCCGACATAGGCTCTGGCGCGAACGAGATTCCGCTGAACCAGTACCTCGGGTCGATGGCCTATCAGAACGGCGACTCGTACTACAACATCGGCATGACGATGGGGTACCGCAACCGCATCATCAACGGTGCGATGCAGATTGACCAGCGGAATGCCGGAGCAAGTGTGACCGCTTCCGACACAACCAATGCGGTCTACACCGTTGATCGCTGGGCCTATCGCGTTCTTGCAGCCTCCAAGGTTAGTTTCCAACAAAGTTCTACGGCCCCCAGCAATTTCAAGAACTCGTTGTTGGCGACATCGTTGTCCGCTTATACGGTAGGCGCTAGTGAGTTCTTCAACATCCGACAGCCCATTGAGGGGCTGAATGCGGTGGATTTGGGGTGGGGAACTTCTTCCGCACAGTCTGTCACCATCTCGTTTTGGGTGCGCTCAAGCCTGACCGGTTTGTTTGGCGGATACATAGCCAACAGTGCTGATAATCGGCTGTACATCTTCTCCTATACCATCAACACCGCAAATACTTGGGAATACAAGACAATCACCGTGCCCGGCGAGACCACTGGCACTTGGTTGACAACCAACGGCGTTGGCATCCAACTTGGTTTTTCGCTGGGAGCCGGGGCAAATTACCAAGGTACGCCGGGGTCTTGGGGAACTTCCGTTCTTATTGCTCCGACAGGGCAAACGAATGTGATGGGCACCAACGGCGCAACTTGGTATGTCACCGGCGTTCAAATCGAAGTCGGCGATCAAGCCACGCCGTTTGACTGGAGACCGTACACCACTGAGTTGGAGCTGTGTCAGCGGTACTATCAGAAGTCGTTTTCTACAGCGAGCGCACCAGCCAACTCTGTGGCAACCGGAACCGTGGTTCGGAATCTTGTTCCTTACAGCACCACCCAGAGTTATATGGATTCTGTGGAATTTGCCACGGAAATGCGTGCCGCCCCTACCGTCACCATTTACAACACTAGTGCGATTGCGACAGCAAATGCAATTGCTTACTATGATGGCGCTTGGCAGGCCGCAACATCCAGTACTGCCACAAAAATCAGAACTGGCGGGTTTGCACCAGAGGCGACTGGATCTTTTACTGCTTATGTGCCTCGCCTTGGTGAGTTTGCGTGGGCAGCATCTTCGGAGTTGTGATCATGTACAGACTTCTTCCAAACACAATTTCTGGGCCTGCACAAACTGTGCAAAGGCTGTCTGATAACGCCTTCATTCCTTACGACCCCGCCAACACCGACTACCAGCAGTTCAAGAAGGATGTGCTGGCCGGTGCGACGCTGGAACGCCCTGACGGAACCGTGATGACGCAAGCCGAGGCAGACGCCTACATTGCAACTCTGCCTTGAGGAGATGACATGACCATCCAAGCCAACTTCCCCAATGTGTTGCCCAGCCTCCTGCTGGACTTCGCCAACGCAAAGAAACTCGATCCTCGGGTGACCTTCACTCGCGCCACGACCGCCACCTACTACGACGCGGATACAACGGCGTTGGCGGAGCAGAACCTCGTTCTTTATTCGCAGGGCTTTTCTCAGCCCAACTGGGGCGTTTATGGCAGTGGCATTGCTCTGACCTCGACTACGGAGACTGATCCAGCCGGCACCAGTACTGCGGGGCTGTTGACATTTACCGGCGCGGCGACTGGATTCTTTTTTGAACAGATTACTCTTCCTGCGGGACCCGTAACCTTTTCCGTTTATGCAAAAGGCGGCACGAAGACGATATTTGATGTTCGTGTGTACAACAATGCTGCGGCGGGGTACTACTCTTCTCCCGACTTCACCTTGACCGGTAGTTGGGCGCGGTACACTTTTTCCTTCAACAACATCACTACTTCCACCGTCAACATCGAATTCCATTCGGGAGTCGCCTCCGCTGAAACGGGGACAATGTATTTTGCGTTTGTGCAAATGGAGCAGCGCAGTTCGATGACGGCATATACCGCCACCACGAACAAAGCCATCACCAACTACGTCCCTGTTCTGATGACAGCCGGTAGTGGTCAGCCCCGCTTCGACCACAACCCGACAACCCGCGAGAGCCTTGGGCTGTTGATTGAGGAGCAGCGGACGAATCTGATTCCATACAGCAGTGACTTTAGCGACGCCTCGTGGGCCAAGACAGCCATCACCGTTCAGTCAAATGTTATTGTCGCGCCAGATGGAACGCTGACCGGTGAAAAACTGGTTGCGAACACCTCAAACACCCAGCACTATATTTCTCGTTCCGTTAGTGTTACTGGTGGAGTGACGTACATCTGGTCTGCCTACGCAAAGCAAGGTGAGTATGTTGGATTCCAGTTCAACAGACTTGATATTGGCGGCGTTTCTGCATCTTACAATCTTTCAACCGGGACGGTAATTTCGGCCAGTGGTGGGACGGCCTCAATGACGAGCGTCGGTAATGGCTGGTACCGCTGCGTTTTTGTGTACACGCCCTCGGGCACAACCAGCATTAGTTACGGACTGCAGCCTATAAACCCAGCGGGCGGCGGTGCAAATTTTGCAGGTAACGATTTTTCTGGCGTCTATGTGTGGGGCGCGTCGTTTGAAGTCGGTGCTTCCGTCTCCTCCTACATCCCCACAGTAGCGGCGGCGGCGACACGAGCGGCTGACTACGGTCAGATGACTGGAGCAAACTTTTCCTCATGGTTTAACCTAGGGGAGGGCACTTTTTATTCCGAACTTAGCATGGGTGTTTTGACCAATCAGCAGCAATGCGTCTTCGGCGTAAACAGCAGCAACAGTTATGGTCAAAGCAACGGACTTTTGATGCGAATTGCAGGTACGGGTAGTGTTCAGTTCGGTGGGTACAACTCGGCTGCAAACGGAACCATTTCTCCCGCCGCCGCTGTAGACAGCGCGTTCAAAATCACGGGCAAATACGCGGTATCAACGACAACACAGGCAGCGCAGGGCAATACGGCAGCGGTTACCAGCAGCACCTCGCTGGACTACACCGGAAATCAGACCAACCAATTCCAGATCAGTGGGTATCGGTTCTCCAGTGAACCCATACAGGTTGGGCGTATCAAGAAGATTGCATATTACCCAGTAGCAATTTCTGACGCTCAAATGCTGGCCTTGACTTCGTAAGGAACAACCATGGACTACAGACTTACATTCCCCGATCAGGCCACTTGGTGGGCCGAGGCAGATGCGGCGGGTTGGGTTCAGCGCGAGTACGAACCACAGCCCCCGACGCCTCCGGGCGAAGACCCACCGACGCCCATCGTCAAACGCGAGTGGATCGCCACCCCGGGCGCGGTGATTGTGGACATCGGGACGATCTACGAACCCATGCCGCCCACACCACCCGATCAGCCCCAGCCGACTCCCGTGCCATACCCCGGTTATGCGGTGAATGTGCGGTGCTTTGAGACTAATCTGCCTGCAGGGATGGTTCAGTATGTCGTCAACCCCAGCAATCCCCAGTACACTTTCGCTGGTGGCTGGGAGCAAGGCGCTCCGTGAGCCGTGGGGTATTCGCCGCTGCCCCTTTTCAGCGACGCTTTGGAGTCCAGTATGAACGACCAAAAGATTGAGATCACCCTGTCTTTGTTGAACGGTGTCTTGCAGTACCTGGGATCGCGCCCCTACGGCGAGGTTTTCCAGCTTGTCAACGCCATCCATGAGCAGGCCACGCCCCAAATCAAAGTGCCCCAGGCACCGCAGACCGATGAAGCTGCAAAGCCCGTCACGGACGCTGCCTGACGGCAGCATTGAGCCCGCACACGCCGTAGAGATTGTCTGTGGCGCGTGCGGCTACGACCTGGACGCGGCCGAGTTGGAAGCAGATACCTGCTCTGACTGCGGCCAGGCCCTGGACCTGAAACGGTCCGTGGCCATCCAGATTACGACGGTACCTGCTGCATCGGGAGCCACTATGTAAGAGGAGAGATCATGTCTGAGCCGACCCGCGATCATGAGATCGCCAAGATCAAAACCGAAGCCGAAGTCGAGCTACGCCGACTGGAGGCCCAGAGCCCGGCTAAGGAGATCGCAGGCAAAGCTATCGGCAAGCATGGTCTCTTCTACATCACCCTGATCGTCGTGATCGGGGTTGTCTCTTCCCTGTTCCTGGAGCAGGAGAAGATCGCAGCGGTGATGGGGCTGCTCGGCGCAAGCCTGACGGCCCTCATCTCCATGCTCAACGGCATCGCGGGTGCAACGCCCAAGCAAGAGAAGCCGGAATTCCAGGTCATCCAACACCTCATCGACAAGCTCGACCGATTGGATCGGACCGAGCAGCCGATGCGCGTGGCCGTGGATGGCGACCGAGTCATTGTGACCAAAGGCGACAACGAGGTCGTCGCCAACCGAGGAGCCTCCAATGCTTGACATACTTGGCGGGGGCATTTTCGGCTCCCTGATCGGTGGCGTCTTCCGCCTGGCACCGGAGGTGCTCAAGTGGCTGGACAAGAAGAACGAGCGCCAGCATGAGCTGGCCATGTTCCAGCGCCAGTGTGAGCTGGAGGCCCAGCGCGGCCAGCAAAAGCTCGCTGAGATCGGCGCGCAGCGCGAAGCGGCCATCGATGTGGGTGTCATGGACGCCTTCAACGCCGCCATCCAGCAGCAGACCGAGATGGTCAAGGCTGCCGGCGGCTGGGTCGCAAGCCTGTCGGCCAGCGTGCGGCCGGTTGTGACCTACTGGATTTTGTTCATCTGGTCCTTTGTCCACGTTTGGTTCGCCTGGAACGCCTGGCTCTTGGGCGCACCCCCTGCCGAGGTGTTCAAGACCATGATGTCGCCTGACTTCAGCGCGCTGGTTGCGGGCACCTTGAACTACTGGTTCCTGGATCGCACCCTGGCCAAGCGGGGGCTTGCGTGAAGCTGGACATCGCCACCGAGCTGTGCAAGCGCTTTGAGGGCCTGCATCGGGTTGGCGCGGACGGGCTGATCTACCCCTACATCTGCCCGGCGGGCTTTCCCACTCAAGGCTACGGGACCGTTTACCGGCCCGATGGCCGCAAGGTGTCGATGGATGATCCGCCCATCGCCAAGGAAACGGCCGAGCAGTGGCTCAAGGTCGAGCTGCTGCATACCTACGCGCCCGGCGTCGTGCGGCAGTGCCCAGGGCTCTTGGCCCTTGCTCTGTCGTCCAGTGACTGGGCCAAGTTCAACGCCATTGTGGATTTTGCGTACAACCTCGGGGTTGGCCGCTTGCAGACCAGCACCTTGCGTCGCAAGATCAATGCGCAGGACTGGGAAGGGGCCAAGGAGCAGCTCATGCTTTGGACGCGCGGTGGCGGCCGTGTTTTGCCGGGCCTGGTTCGTCGTCGCCAGGCCGAATGCCAACTGATGTAGGAGATCACGATGCCCACCAAGAAACCTGCAACCAAGTCCAAGGTCAACGCTGCTGGCAACTACACCAAGCCCTCCATGCGCAAGGCCTTGTTCAACAAAATCAAGGCCGGCTCCAAGGGCGGTGATCCGGGCGAGTGGTCCGCGCGCAAGGCTCAGATGCTCGCGCGCGAGTACAGGGCCAAAGGCGGAGGCTACACGTCATGAAGCCATCGCAGAAATCCCTCAAGGACTGGACCGCTCAGGACTGGAAGACCTCTGACGGCAAGCCCAGCAAGGGCAAGAAGCGCTATCTGCCGGCTGCGGCCTGGAATGCACTGAGCCCGGCCGAGAAGGCCGCCACCAACCGGGCGAAATCCAAGGGCAACGCCAAGGGCAAGCAGTTCGTGGCCCAGCCCAAGAAGATTGCCAAGAAAACCGCGAGCTACAGGTAAATCATGGCACTCCTGCGACTTTTCCTCAAACCGGGCGTAGACAAACAGAACACCGAGTACGGCGCAGAAGGCGGCTGGGTGGACTCTGACTACGTCCGCTTCCGCTACGGCCTGCCCGAGAAGATGGGCGGCTGGACCAACTTCAACAACACCGAGGCCTACTTCATCGGCTACACCAGCGAGGTCTTCACCTGGACCGCGCTGGACGGCTCGCCGCGTGCAGCCATCGGTACCAACCGCAAGCTCTACGTGTTCTATGGCGGTGCGTGGGCCGATGTCACCCCCATCCGCGACACGACCACCGGCGTGACCTTCGACACCACGAACGGCAGCACAAACGTCGTGGTCAACGACTCGGGCCACGGGGCTATTACCGGCGACTTCGTGACCTTCTCCAACGTCACCGGCAACCCTGGCGGCATTCCGAATGCGGACCTGGAGAACGAGTTCGAGATCGTCGAGGTCTTGAGCGCCAACACCTACCGCATCACCTCGCCCACGCAAGCCACCAGCACGGCTGCTGGCGCGGGCACGGCCGATGCCGCCTATCAGATCAACATCGGTTCTGATCAGGGCTACGTGGACTTTGGTTGGGGCACCGGTACCTGGGGCTTCTTCACCTGGGGCACGCCCCGTCCGCCATCCGCCGGCCTGCAGCTCAACCCTCGGGTGTGGCAGTTTGACACCTACGGCGAGAACCTGATTGCGCAGGTAGTCGATGGCGGCATCTACGAGTGGCTGCCCGCTGGGGGCCTTGCAACGCGGGCCGTGGCCATCTCAGGCGCGCCCACCAAGAGCAAGTTCGCGCTGGTCTCCACCCCTGACCGTCACCTGATCTGCTTTGGCACGGAGAGCACGATTGGTACCCCGTCCTCGCAGGACCCGATGTTCGTGCGCTTCTCTGACCAAGAGAACATCACCGACTTCGTGGCCACGGCCACCAACACGGCCGGCGGCCAGCGGTTGACGGACGGCAACACCATCATCACCGCTGTGCGCTCACGCGGCCAGATTCTGATCTGGACTGACACATCGCTGCATGGCCAGCAGTACCTGGGGCCGCCCTACACCTTTGGCTTCCAGCAGCTCGGTGCCAACTGCGGCTGCATCGGTCCGCACGCGGCGGCCGACGTCAACGGCGTGGCTTTCTGGATGGGCCGTGATGCGTTTTTCATGTTCGACGGCACGGTCAAGAAGATTCCCTGCACCGTGCAGGACTACGTGTTCAAGGACATCAACCTCATTCAGAGCTTCCAGGTGCACGTGGGCATCAACACCCAGTTCAACGAAGTGACGTGGTGGTACTGCTCGTTCACGAGCGACTACATCGACCGCTTCGTGAGCTACAACTACCTGGAGAACGTCTGGTCGATTGGCACGATGGCACGCACGTCTTGGGCGGACATGAACACGTTCGCCAAACCGATAGCTTCGGCCTATCATCCCGACTCCACCGAAACGCCAACTTATGGCGATCCGATCTACGGCCTGACGGCCGGCCGCACGCGCCTGTACAACCAAGAGGACGGCGTCAACGCGGTGGATCAACCCATCGAGGCGCACATCGTCTCGGGCTACTTTGACATTGGCGATGGCGACCAGATGCTGTTCATGAAGCGGTTCATTCCCGACTTCAAGAACCAGGTGGGCAACCTGACTGTGCGGCTGCTGCTTCGACCCTTCCCGCAGGCCACTGCCAGCCCCAGCTCGCTTGACCCGTATGTCATTGCACCTGGCACTCAGAAGGTGGACACACGGGCGCGCGGGCGGCAGATTCAGCTTCGCATTGAGAGCGATGAGCTGGGCAGCAACTGGCGCTTTGGCACGATGCGCGTTGACATTCAACCGGACGGCCTGCGATGAGCAAGATCACCAACGTCCGTCTGCCCAACGCGGTTGCGCAGAACTACAGCCCCGAGCAGTTCAACCAGCTTGTGCGATCGCTGGAGCAGGTGATTTTTCAGCTCAACAACACCTACACCCCGGTCACCAGCGAGAACACTGCTGGCGCGTCCACATGGATGGCGGCGGGCTCGGGTGCGGGCGGAGGCTTTGCAGGCGGCGTTCGTGGATTCCAGCTCTCCAACGGCATCCTCTTGCCGAACGCGATGCTGCTCTCCAACGTGGACCAGGACCTGACCAGCACGACGACCGAGGAGCTTTTGACCTACGACGTGGTGGCCCTGTCCAATGGCATCCGAGTGGTGGACAACACCAAGATTTACGTCCCGTGCTCTGGGCAGTATTTGGTGACGTTTCGCTTGCAGGTCTCCAACCGCAGCAACGCCACGCAGGAGGTGGAAATTTGGGCCAAGGATACAGGCGTCAACTATCCCAGCAGCCGCACGCGGTTTGACATTGCAGCGCGCAAGGACTCCAGCACTTGGTCGCACGTCGTGCCTACAGTGACAGGTATTTTCACCGTCAATGACCCCAACGTGAACTACTTGGAGCTTGCCTGGTGGGCCAGTAGCACTGATGTCTTTTTGGAGCACTATGGCACCGACACTTCTCCTGCTCGTCCGGCGATCCCGTCGGTGATTCTCACCATCAACTTCGTATCGGTGATCTGATCATGGCCAACAAATACCTGCGCAAATACCTGACCCCATCGGCCGCGACTGAGACGACGATTTACACGGTCCCCACGGCCAACAACGCCGTTGTCTCGTCACTGCGGGTGACGAACGACAACGCCAGCACGGCCAATTTGACTGTGACGATCTACCCCGAAGGCGGGGCCACGCCCTACAGGGCGCTCAAGACGTACGTGCTGCCCACGAGCCAGACGATGGACGTTTTTTCAGGGGTTCCGCTGGTGTTGCAGGCGGGCGATGTGCTCAAGGTGACCTCCTCGGTCGCGGATGTCGATTTTTGGCTCTCGTACCTGGAGATGGATCGAACCTAATGAGTGGACAAAACTGGATTTCATGTCGGATAATCTGGCCCTATCACGCGTCCTTTTCCGGCGCGCAGCCCCCTGCGGAGCTATAGGCCATTAACGGAAAGGACAACCATGGAAAACGAAGGAATCATGGCCCTCCCGCAAGGGGCAGCCATGCAAGAAGACCAGGGGCAGATGCCCATGGTGACCAGCGCCGACGCGTACGACGCTGCACAGACGGCTATGGGGATGGTCAATCCCCAGGAGCTGGCCGTCCTCAAGGAGTCTCTGCGCCAGAATATGGCCGAGCTGGAGCTCACCCCGAGCCAGCTTGAGACCCTGATCGAGATTTTTGAGTACGTCTCGCAGAACCCGGGGCAGTACAAGACGATTCGCCAGGACCTGATCAACCGCGACTTCGTGGACGCGGATGACCTGCCTGAAGACTACGACCCCGAGTTCCTCGGTGCGATCCTGGTTGTCCTAAACGAGCTCAAGGTGACGGCGGCCCAAGGGGCCAACGCCGCCATGATGGAGGGCCCTCCTGTCGAAGGCATGGGCATGCAGCCGATGGCCATGGCCGAAGGCGGCCTGGCCGACATGGCTGCCCTTTTGGCCGCGCAGGGTCGCAATGGCGACAAGATGCTGGCTCACATCACTCCCGAAGAGGCTGAGTTCCTCAAGCAGCGGGGCGGTGCGGGCACGATCAACCCGGTCACGGGCCTGCCTGAGTTCTTCCTGAAGAAAATTTTCAACGCCGTCAAGTCGGTGGTGAAGGGCGTCGTGGACGTCGTCAAGAAGGTGGTCCAGTCGCCTGTTGGGCGCATCCTGGGCACCATCGCGTTGGCCACGGTCCTCGGACCAGCCGGCGTGGGCCTGTCGATGGGCACGGCAGCAGGCCTCGCCGGCGCGGGCACCACCTTGATGGCTGGTGGCTCGATCAAGGAGGCTTTGATCTCCGGTGCCATGGGCTACATCGGCGGCGGCGGCACGATCATGGGCGCGAGCCCTGTAGCATCGATTGGTCAGTATCTGCCGGGTGCGGCGGGTTCCGCCTTGAACACCGGTCTTGCCACCGGTGCTATCGGCACCGGCGTGGGCTTGGTAGCGGGCATGAAGCCTGCCGACGCTCTCCGCATGGGCGCGATGTCTGGCGCATCGGCTGCTGCGCTTCAGGGACTTTCGAATTCCAAAACCCTGTCCGACGCCCGCTTCGCCCGAGACCTGGGGAATGAACTAACGCCGGCCCAGCAGCAGGTCTTGACGGCTGCCGGGGAACCGCTGACAGCCGGTGGCACTCGCTCCGTGAGCCAAGGCGGCGTTGGACAAGTTGGGCCAACAGGCGCGGCTGGTGCCACTGGCACCACTGGCACCGCTCAGGACCTGTTGGCTCGCACTTCTTCGCCCTTGCAACTCCCGCCTGGCGCAGCCCCCGAGCCTGGCTACACCGTGGCAGGTGGGCCAACAGGTGGAGCTTCCACGCCTGGCGGTTATTCGCCACTGCAACTCCCGCCTGGCGCGGCTCCCGAGCCTGGCTACACCGTGGCAGGATCAAAGCCGGGCTTCATCGACAGTGCCATCAGTGGGGCCAAGAACTTCTACAACGAGTACCTCTCGCCCAGCCGTCCCGGCCTGCCGGCCGACGCAGGCATCCTGCAGAAGTACGGCCCCGTGGCGCTTGCTGGAACAGCCGCTGTCGCAGCCGCTGGAGGCATGAAGACGGAGCCGGCAAACCCGAATCCGGCGTTCAACCGGAACTACACCGGTATGGACTACATCCGGGACAACCCGCAGCTCTTTCAGGGCGGCCTGGACTTCAGCTATCAGCGTCCGACAACCCCCAATCCTGTGGTGGTTCCGACGCCGTCCTACGCGTCAATCCCCATTGGGCAGCCGGGCGTTGTTCAACCGGGCGGCATCACACAGCAGCCTGGCGGTGTGGCACAGCCCTACAACGTCGCAGGCCTCTACGGCGTGCC
>JACCDP011419228.1_pt1 | contig 13174 bp, 13 predicted proteins | sample 7445841 | NCBI WGS metagenome assembly JACCDP01 (sample SAMN15323441, study PRJNA562643) | freshwater metagenome | isolation source: river surface water | place: USA:Blue River Watershed | collected 2017-08-17
CTGCTACTGACGCGAGCGGATGGTCTTTGGGCAGCACCAGCACGTGTTCCCATTCATAACAGGGCAGGGTGATCAGCTCGGGGTAATCCGACAACGATTCGGTGGCAATGCCAATTTCTGCGGTTTCATCCATCACCATGCGAGCCACTTGGTCAGGTGCGCCTTGGTGCAGGCTGATGTTCACGTTCGGGTAGGCGCTGCGCAATTGCGCGACCGGCAACGGCAACACGTAACGCGCCTGGGTGTGTGTGGTGGCGATGGACAAGGTACCTGAGTCTTGCGTGCTGTATTGCTCGCCAATGCGCTTGAGGTTATTCACCTCGCGCAAGATGATCTCAATGCTTTTGAGGACATGTTCTCCGGGTTCCGTGACGCGCTTTAAGCGCTTGCCATGGCGACCGAATATTTCGATGCCCAATTCCTCTTCAAATTCAAGTATGGCCTTGGACACGCCAGGTTGTGAGGTGTGCAGCGATTTCGCCACTTCGGTGAGGTTCAGGTTGCGTTTGACGGCTTCTTGGACAAATCGAAATTGATGAAGGTTCATAACAAATTCATATAACAGAGGGCTTTATTATGCCTTCTACAATGAAATTTTTGGCTGCAAAAGCCGGAATATGCCTTTTATTTCAACAGTTATATGACTAAATCATTCATTAATTCAATCTTCATTCGCAAGCGATGTGAGCCAACAAGTCCAGCAATTGAGGGTGCTCGCCAACCGCGGGAACGCATTCAAACCGTACATCAGGGTAACGCGCTGTCAATTCAGACAGCATCAATGGCAAATCGTTTCGGACATGTTTGCCAACCCCTAAAAACATGGGCACCACACGAACCTCGCTAGCCCCTTGGGCGACAAATTCGGCCACTGATGTGGCCAGGTCTGGTTGGCTCAGTTCGAGGTAGGCGCAAGTGACCCATGAATGGGGGTGGGTTTTGAGGATGCGGTCTTTGACCGCCACCATGGGCAAATGCCATTGCGGGTCACGCGAACCATGCGCAAATAAAACGATGGCTTTCATCAGTGTCTCCAAACCAATCTGGCAAATGCAGCCAAGGAACCCCCTGTGAACACCAAGCCAGGCGTGGCTGCCGCCAACCAAGGCGGCCAACTGTTGAGGTTACCAATGTAGCCAAACAGGTTGTTGATCAATACGAAGGTGATGCCGATGACCACACCAAAAAACACCATGGTATTCATGTTGGCATTTCGCAAATGCAAATAGGCAAAAGGCAAGGCCAACATCACCATCACGATGCAACTGATGGGGTAGAAAACTTTTTTCCAGAAATCGATTTCATAGCGTTGCGACGCTTGGTCGTTTTTCTTCAAATGATTGATGTACCGAAACAAATCCCATGTCGCCATGCGTTCAGGCTTGAGCAACGCCACGGAGACCATGTCCTCGGTCAATGCATTCGGCCATTTCAAACTGGGGTAGGTCGTTCGTTCAAGGTTGCTGTCGATGGCGTCGTTGAATTTGTCTCGTACCACGTCTGTCAGCAGCCAGGCATCATTGGTGTCCACGAATTTGCCAGAGGCTGCCTGCCAAATTGAGGTGAGTTTGCCCGCATTGTTGAATTCAAAAATGCGGATGGAACCCAGCTGCCCATCACGGCTGAGCGCCAACACGTTCACGATGCTGGACGAGTCGCTTTTGTTCTCTTTCAGCCAGGCGCCGGATGAACCGTTGGTGATGGTTTGACCAAGGTACCTGGCCTTGAGCAATTGCGCTTGCCTGCTGCTGGCAGGGGTGAGGTAATCACCCACGACAAAGGCGACGAAGACAAAAATCAAACCAATTTCGAGCAAGGTGCGCAACGCCTTGAGCGGCCCCAGACCGCTGGTACGCAAGATGGTGAATTCAGAGCTTTGGGCCAGCCTTGCCATGACAAAAATGGTGCCTATCAGCACGGTGATGGGTAACAACTCATACAAATGGTTAGGCACCATCAAAATCACGTACCACATGGCGTGTCGAAGCGAATAAGCGCCTTGCGGACCTTGCCCGATCATCTTCAATTCGTCGATGGTGTCGAAGAAAAAAAACAGCGCGATGAACCCCAGCGTGACAAACCCCACTTTTTGCAATACCTCGCGGTAAATCATCCAGCGAATGGTTTTCATGCTTGCAACCCTTCGGTGGCCACGGGTTTGCGGGGTTTGGTAAACACCAGCCCTTGTTGCTGGCGCCAGTAAAGAATCATCAAGGACACCAACAAGACTGGCAAGTGGAGCATAATCAACATCACGGGCAGGCTGAGCTTGCCGCCAGCAACCCAGTACTTGCTCATGTTGACCATGTTGTAGTAGGTGAAGAAACTGATCACCGTGACGATCAACGAACCCGAGCGACCACTGCGGGGATTGATGAAAGGAATCGCAATGGCCAGAATGACCAGGTTGAATGCTGCGATGGCCATGCCAATTCGCCAACCCAATTCACCCATGTTCACCGCAGTGGGTGCCGCCAACAGCGCCAACGGTTGCATGGATTGTGCGTCAGCAGAACTCAGTTGTGGCGGTATGGAATCGATTTTGGACGCATGCGTTTCAAACTCAATCAATTTGAATTCGTTTTTCTCTGGTTTGATTTCAATGCGTTGACCGTTGGACAAAATAAGTAAGCGTTCTCTCTCTCGGGTTTCAATGATGCCGGTTTGCGCAGTCACAATGGATTGGGTATTGTTTTCATTTGAAACCACAAAGATGCGATTGCCTGTTTTTTCGGCGATGCTGGAGTTGTCGATGAAAAACACACGCTTGCCGTCGGCAGATTCTTGAAATTGACCGGGCTTGATGCGCTCGATGTCTCCACGTTTTTCATAACGTTCTCGCATTTCGCGTATTTGCATGTTGGACCAGGGCCAAGCCATCAAGGACAGCGCCGTGATGGTGATCAGCCAAGGCCAAGAAAAGTGAAACGCCGGTTTGAGAAGCGATAACACGCTTTGTCCACTGGCTTGCCAAATCACCATCTCGCTGTCGGCGTACATGCGCGAAACAGTGGACACCAAGGCGATATAAAGGCTCAGCGTGAGCAGCGAATGCAAATTGCTCATGGCGGTATAGCCCAGCACCACGCCCACGTCTTGCGGGTTGAACTTGCCAATCGACGCTTCACCAAATGTGCGAATCAGCCAAACGGTGATGACGATGATGGTCAAAACCACCAGCGTTGCCCAGAAATACCTGGCCAGTTCTTGTCGAAAAGAGGAATCGAATAACATGCAAGTCGGTATTTAAAAGGCTGATTATGAACTTGGAACTTCAAACGCTTACATGGGCACAGGCGGCATCTCTTCACACCGATGCGCTGATCGTCTTAGTTTCTCAGAAACAGACCAAGACCACGGGCTTGTTGGCCACGATGTTGGCCCAAGCGGAAAAATCGGGTGACTTCACGCCGGCAGTCGGCCAATGCATGCTTTGGTGGAAACCGCCCGGTTTGACATCCCAACGTTTGGTGTTTGCGGGAACAGGTGAAGGGCGTGCGCAAGATGTCCGACAAGCCGTCACCTTGGCGATCCAGGCGGTGAAGAAATCCAAAGCCATAAAGGTAACCATTTGTTTGCAAGACAGCCACGAGCCCCACTTGGTGGTGGCCGCTCAAGCGGCGGCAGATGCGGTTTATGTGTACACCGCCACCAAACCCAGCGCCAAGGCGTCGCTCATCACCCGCATCTGCTTGGGTGTGCCAGATGCAAAACGGTCGTCTGATTCGTTTGCCTTGGCCAAAGCCCAGATCGCTGGCGTGGCCTTGGCCAGAGAATGGGGCAACCGTCCTGCCAACCATGCCACCCCCGAATTGTTGGCCAAAGCGGCCAAAGCGTTGGCCAAACATCCCAAATTATCTTGCGAAGTGTTGGGGTTGAAAGAAGTGTTGCGATTGGGTATGGGCTCATTTGCTGCCGTGGCGCAAGCTTCGGCGCAACCGTTGAAATTCATTGTGTTGAATTACAAAGGCGATGCCGCAGCGCAAGCGCCCGTGGTGTTGGTCGGCAAGGGCATCACCTTTGACACGGGCGGCATTTCGCTCAAGCCCGGACCGGGCATGGATGAAATGAAATTCGACATGTGCGGTGCGGCCAGTGTGTTGGGCACGTTTGAAGCGTTGGCGCAATTAAAGCCAGCCATCAATGTGGTCGGTTTGATTCCCGCTTGCGAAAACATGCCGGGCGGTAAAGCGTTGAAGCCCGGCGATGTGGTCACCAGCATGAGCGGTCAAACCATCGAAATTTTGAACACCGACGCAGAAGGCCGTTTGATTCTTTGCGATGCACTGACTTATGCCAAACGATTCAAACCCCGTGCCGTGATCGACATTGCCACGCTGACCGGTGCTTGCGTGATCGCTTTGGGTCATTTGCGCAGCGGTTTGTATGCAACGGATGAAGCATTGGCTAAACAGTTGTTGGACGCCGGTGAGCGCAGTTTGGATTTGTGCTGGCGCATGCCCTTGGACGAGGAGTATGCCGAAGGTTTGAAATCCAATTTTGCGGATGTGGCGAATGTGGCGGACCGTGCTGCTGGCTCCGTGACAGCGGCCAAATTTTTGCAACGGTTTGCCAAGGATTTCCCTTGGGCCCATTTGGACATTGCTGGAACCGCATGGAAAAGCGGGGCTGCCAAGGGCGCCACCGGTCGCCCAGTGCCTGCCTTGCTGTCTTATTTGATGGCACAGGTGGGCAAGACCGCATCACCCAAAACCAGCCGCAGAGCAAACACTTGAATTTGTTTCAGTCCACGCAGACATGACCGAAGTCGCCTTCCATTTCAATGCCACCGACAAGTTGGAATATGCCTGTCGGTTGTTGAGAAAAGCAGTGGCCAGTTCGGCACAGGTGGTGGTCAGCGGTGGAGATCAGCAAATCAAAGCGCTTGACACAGCGCTTTGGTCATTCAGTTCCGCTTCATTCATCCCGCATTGCGTGTTCGATGACAAGGAACATACCTTGGCACACAGTCCGGTGGTGTTGGTGAAGGACATCGCTTTACCCCAAGCATTGCCGCATCACCATGTGTTGCTGAATTTGGGCAATGACCTGGCCAAAGGTTTCGAAGCATTTGAGCGAATCATTGAAATCGTGACCCATGATGAAGACGACAAGTCTTTTGCACGCTTGCGCTGGAAGCATTACGCAGACAGAGGCTATCCTCTGCAGCGACACGACCTCAGCGCCAAACTCGCCAACGCATGACAGCCGGACCAACCCCGCCATTGGTGCCCGCACCATTGTTGACTGAGGTGATTGCAGTCAATGAGTCCTTGCGCCCTGCGGTGCTTCCTTGGAACCAAAAGGTGCAAATCAAAGAGGCATTGGGCGGCAAACATGTGCAAGACGCTTTGGCCGATGAGGTGATTGAAAAAGTTCAGCAACGGATTTCAGAGATGATGCCTGAATTGATTCGTGAAGCCGTTGATCAAGTGTTGAAAGAGCACGCCCCCAAGTTGGAATGACTGCCCATGGAATGAATCCGCCGGAGTTTTATTCCCAGAGGTTTTAAAGGTTTATTTCTATTGACTTTGGGTGGAACAGTTAATTAATATCGATTCATATTTTTCATTTCACTCAGGAGCTTATTTTGAAACACCAACTCACTTTGATCACATGGGCCATTGCTTTTTCGGGCACAGCGTTGGCGCAAGAAGTCGTGAAAATTGGGCATGTTGCACCCATGAGCGGTGCGATTGCCCACCTTGGCAAAGACAATGAAAACGGTGCGCGTTTGGCCATCGAAGAATTGAACGCCAAGGGCATTTCCATTGGGGGCAAAAAAGTCAAATTTGAGCTGCTGGCTGAGGACGATGCAGCAGACCCCAAACAAGGAACGGCAGCTGCCCAAAAATTGGCCGACCAAAAAGTCAGCGGTGTGGTGGGGCATTTGAATTCGGGCACCTCAATTCCTGCATCAAAAATTTACAGCGATGCAGGCATTCCTCAAATCTCCCCGTCTGCAACCAACCCCAAGTACACCCGCCAAGGTTATAAAACCACTTTCCGAGTCGTTGCCGATGATGTTCAGTTGGGTGGTTCCTTGGGCCGGTATGCGGTACAAAAATTGGGTGCAAAAACCATCGCCATCATTGACGACCGAACCGCTTACGGCCAAGGTGTGGCCGATGAGTTTGAAAAAGCTGCCAAAGCCGCTGGTGCAAGCATCGTGGGTCGTGAATTCACCACGGACAAGGCCACGGATTTCACCGCTATTTTGACCACCATCAAAGGGAAAAAACCGGATGCTGTTTTCTTTGGCGGGATGGATGCTGTCGCTGGTCCGATGATCAAGCAAATGAAATCGCTCGGCCTCAATGCCAAATTCATGGGCGGAGATGGCATTTGTACCGGTGAGTTGTTCAAACTCTCGGGTGACACCATCGCAGACAACCAAGTCTATTGCGCAGAGGCCGGTGGTGTTGAAGGGCCACAAGAAAAAGTCCTCAGTGACTTCAAAGCCAAGTTCAAAAAACGCTTCAATGCCGATGTGCAAATTTACGCGCCTTATGTTTACGACGCTGTGAATGTCATGGTCGCAGCCATGGTCAAAGCCAATTCGTCTGACCCCGCCAAATACTTACCGGTGCTTGCCAAGACCTCAGATTACAAAGGCGTGACTGGCAACATCGGGTTCGATGCAAAAGGCGACATCAAAAATGGCGCTTTGACGCTTCACACATACAGAGGCGGCAACAAAATCAATTTGGCAGTGGTTCGTTAAGACAGGATGATGCGCAGTTTCCAACTGGTTTTTTGCCAGGCGATGGCTTCTTGATGAAGCAAGTGGTTGGACTGCGGAAACCGCTGCGCCCACAGCGGTTCTATGTGTAACTCAAAGCATCTGGCGATGTGTTTGGATTTTTGAAGTTGGACCGAGCTGTGCTCGGGGTCTCGTCTGGCGTGACACAAAATGACGGCCAGTCGCAAACTCAGCAATTGGTAGATCAAGTGCTCATCTTCAAAATCGATGTCGAGTTTTCGCAATTTGCCTTTGTGTCCCAGCACCAACAAGCTCAACCGATGCAACTCGTGTTTGGCAAACCCTGGGGTGTCGGTGTTTTCCAAAATATAGGCACCGTGCTTGTGTGAGTCGGTGTGCGAAATCACGTTACCGATTTCGTGCAATTGAGCGGCCCAACTCAGCTTCTTTTGCAGTCTGATCCACTCTGAATGTCCTTCTTCGTGGGTTTGCAATTTTTTGAGAAATTCACAGGCAATTTTGCTGACCCTGTGAGCCTGCGCTGTGTCTGCTTGGAAACCTTTGCGCAGGCCGGACACAGTCAGAGCCCTGGTGTCTTTCGATTCGTCTTCACGGTCAAGCAAGTCGTACAAAACGCCGTGCCGCAAGGCGCCCGGTGTGACCATCAGTTGATCGATACTGAATAAATCCAGCAATGCAGACAGAACGCTGAGACCTCCGCCAATGACCGACTTACGTTCTTCTTTGAGCCCGTCAAGTTTGAGTTTGTCAACATGGCCAATCCGTATCAGCTGACCTTTGAGCCATGCAATGCCATCTTTGGTGATTTTGTCGGCAGGCCAACCTGCTTGTGCCAGTGCTTCAGAGACGGCGCTGACCGTTCCCGATGAGCCGTAGGCCACGTCCCACGTCCCCTTGCCAAACACAGGCAAGGCCTCGTCAAGAATTGCTTTGGCTGCCACCTCGGCTTTTTGAAACGCGGCAGCCGTGAACTCACCACTGGCGAAATACTTCATGCTGGACGCCACGCTGCCAATGCGGTAGGACTCCAGTTGCATGGCATGTTTGTTGATTCCGATGATGAATTCGGTTGAGCGTCCACCAATGTCGACCACCAAACGACGCTCGTCAGACGGAGGCAGCAGGTGAGCCACCCCTTGGTAAATCAAACGCGCCTCTTCACGGCCTGAAACCACTTCAATTGGAAAGCCCAAAATTTGGTTGGCTTTGTCTAAAAACAATTTGGCATTTCTCGCTTCTCTGAGCGTTTGCGTCGCTACCGCACGAACTTGCGATCGATCAAATCCAGAGAGTTTTTCGGCAAAGCGCGCCAAGCATTCCCATCCTTTTTCCATGGAACTGGGGCTTAAATTGCGGTCTTGGTCTAAGCCACTGCCTTGTCTGACGGCTTCCTTCAAATACTCGTAGCGTTGGAACAAGCCATTGTTGAGTCGACATATTTCCAGTCGAAAACTGTTTGATCCCAGATCAATGGCTGCAAGCAATGTCCCGTTTTTCATGGCTGGGTTGCAGTCGTCAGGTCAGTGGCGAATTCCAATTCAGCCCCATCAGGGACCATGCTCTGGCACAACGCAGGTTCAACAGAGGCCGCCTGTTGGGTGGGGCAAGACTTGCAAAAATAATTCATTTGTATGATTTCAGTGATCGTGACGCCCAGATTTACGCCAAAAAGAATGACACGACCCGGGACTTTTGCGTTGGTTCCATGAACCCCACTATGATATGACGGTAATGTGACGGTTCTAAGAAGCTTGGGTGGTCGCTGAAAAAAGCATACACGAGATTGTCATATTTCATGAATACATTATTGTTTGTCACCAAACAGGTCGTTGACGGCGACCTTTATTCACCCCAACCAAGGAGTATTCATGAATTTAGTCAAAAGCGCCATGTTGAGCCTCAGTGTAGTGCTTTTTTCCGGCCCAGTGCTCGCTCAAGACATCACCGGCGCAGGTGCAACCTTTCCTTTTCCCATCTACGCCAAGTGGGCTGAAGCTTACAAAGAGGTGTCAGGTGTGGGCATGAATTACCAATCCATTGGCTCATCTGGTGGCCTCAAACAGATCCGTGCCAAAACAGTGACTTTTGGTGCCAGTGACGCCCCCCGTGAGTGGTCCTGACCTTGACAAAGACGGCATGGTCCAGTTTCCAGCCATCATCGGTGGCACCGTTCCAGTCATCAACTTAGCTGGCTTCAAGCCCGGCGAATTGCGTGTCACCGGCCCCGTTTTGGCTGAAATGTTCATGGGCAGCATCAGCAAATGGAACGATCCCAAGTTCGCCGCTTTGAACCCCGGCAAGAACCTGCCCAATGAAACCATCACAGTCGTTCACCGCGCTGACGGCTCTGGAACCACTTTCAACTTCACTGATTACCTGACTGCTGTCAGCAAAGACTGGGCTGACACGGTAGGTAAGGGTGCTGCCGTGAAATGGCCAGCACCTACCTCGGTAGGTGGCAAGGGTAATGAAGGTGTGGCAGCCAATGTCAACCGCATCAAAGGTTCAGTGGGTTACGTGGAATACGCTTACGTGAAAAAGAACAAAATGAATTTCATGCAAATGCAAAATGCCAGTGGCAAGTACGTGAGCCCTGATGACTTGACATTTGCCGCCGCCGCCGCCGGTGCAGATTGGTTCAGCGTGCCAGGCATGGGTGTGTCCATGGTGAATGCCAAAGGTGATACCAGCTGGCCCATCTCAACCGCTTCATTCATTTTGATGTACAAGAGCCCGACAGACAAAGCAGCTTCGGATGCTGCATTGAAGTTTTTCGATTGGTCCTTCAAAAATGGTAAAAAAATGGCCGCAGAACTTGACTATGTGGCATTGCCTGACGCTTTGACGGATCAGATTCGTAGCAAAGTTTGGAGCCAGATTCAAAAGTAATTGGATGGTCACAACAGTCGGTTGGTAGACAAACATCTCCCAACCGATTGTTTCTGATTTGTACTTTGATTTGAAAGCGCCAGGCATGCTAACCACATTCCCTACAGAAACGAGCACCATGACCACAACCATTAGCAAAACAAATCTCAATGCAGTGGTTAAGCGTCAACGTATTCAGGATGTCATTTTTTATCGCCTGACCCAAATTTTCTCTTTGTTGGTGTTACTGGCATTGGCAGGCATCATCGTCTCCCTGTTCATCAATGCTTGGCCAACGTTTCAAAAATTCGGATTCAAATTCATCTGGTATGTCGAATGGGACATCATCAATGAAGAATTCGGCGCTGCCATTGCCATTGTGGGCACCTTGGCCAGTGCGGGTATCGCGATGCTTTTTGCCGTTCCTCTGGCTTTTGGCATTGCCGTTTTTCTGACAGAAACTTGCCCTGTTTGGCTTCGCCGACCGCTAGGCACGGCGATTGAATTATTGGCTGCCGTGCCGTCCATCATTTACGGCATGTTTGGTTTGTTTGTCTTTGCACCTATTTTTGCTGACTATGTACAAATGCCATTGCAAGATCTGATGGCGGGCATGCCTTTGATTGGCTCCTTGTTCAGCGGTGCCGTCAATGGCATGGGTATCCTCGCTGCGGGCATTGTGTTGGCATTCATGGTCTTGCCATTCGTCGCCTCTGTCATGCGCGATGTATTTGAAATCACGCCTTCGATATTGCGTGAATCTGCATATGGCTTGGGATGCACCACTTGGGAAGTGGTTCGCAAAATTGTTTTGCCCTATACCCAAAAAGGTGTCATTGGTGGTGTGATGTTAGGTCTTGGCAGAGCACTGGGCGAAACCATGGCTGTGACTTTTGTGATTGGTAATGCCAACCGAATGCCGACCTCTCTTTTTTCGCCTGGCACTTCGATCGCTTCAACGCTTGCCAATGAATTTGGTGAGGCAGCAGACTTTCATATCTCCTCCTTGTTTGCCTTGGGCTTCATGTTGTTCATCATCACATTCGTGGTGCTGGCCGCGGCAAAGTTGATGATTAACAGAGCAGAAAAAGCAAAAGGTTTTTAACGTGGCAAACAACATGGACTTGGCTATTTACCGTCGTCGCCAGCTGGCAAATTTTTGGGGGCTACTGACCTCCATGCTTGCCATGGCCATTGGGCTCGCGGTTCTTTTTTGGATCCTTTTCGTATTGTTCTCAAATGGCTTTGCCTCTTTGGACTGGAACATGTTCACCAAAGACACGCCTGCACCCGGAACCGAGGGGGGTGGCTTGCGAAATGCAATCGTCGGCAGTTTGATGATCGTGGGACTGACGGTTTTGGTTGCCACGCCCGTTGGTATTTTGGCGGGCATTTACATGGCAGAGTATGGCGACAGAAGTGCCACTGCCAATGTCACCCGTTTTGTCACTGACATCATGCTGTCTGCGCCATCGATCGTGATTGGTTTGTTTGTCTACGCCATCGCTGTTGCATCAGTGGGGAGTTTCTCGGGCTACGCTGGCAGCTTGGCTTTGACCCTGATTGCCATTCCGGTGGTGATGCGCACCACAGAAAACATGCTGCGCTTGGTGCCAGGCACGCTTCGTGAAGCTGCTTTTGCCTTGGGCGCGCCACGTTGGAAAGTCTCCTTGTCAGTGACTTTGCGAGCTGCTAAGAATGGAGTTATCACGGGTTTGTTGTTGGCCGTTGCACGCATCAGTGGCGAGACGGCGCCTTTGTTGTTCACGGCGCTCAATAACCAATTTTTTAATTCAGACATGAGCTCACCCATGGCCAATTTGCCTGTGGTCATTTTTCAATTTGCCATGAGCCCTTATGACAATTGGATACGTTTGGCTTGGGGCGGTGCATTGTTGGTCACCATGGCTGTTTTGGTGCTCAACATCATGGCGCGTATCTTTTTCCGCAGCAAACAAATCACGTGAGTTTGCTCAAACCATCTTCACCCGACATACCCATCATTCAGGAAATTTATGGTTGATATCACCCCTAAAAATGCCATCGAGGTCAGGAATCTTGATTTTTACTATGGAAAATTTCAAGGTTTGAAGAAGATTGATCTCAATATTCAGGAGAATGCTGTCACCGCTTTCATTGGCCCGTCTGGCTGTGGCAAATCTACTTTGCTGCGCACTTTCAATCGCATGTACAGCCTTTACCCAGGCCAACATGCCGAGGGCGAGATTTTGTTTTATGGCCAAAATATTTTGGACAAATCTCAAGATTTGAACTTGCTCAGAGCGCAAATCGGCATGGTTTTTCAAAAGCCCACGCCTTTTCCAATGTCCATTTATGACAATATTGCGTTTGGCATTCGTCTGTATGAAAACCTCTCTCGCAGTGAAATGGACGACAGGGTCGAGTCAGCGTTGCAAAAGGCGGCCATTTGGGATGAGGTCAAAGACAAACTGGGGCAAAGTGGATTGTCATTGTCCGGTGGTCAGCAGCAAAGGCTTTGCATTGCGCGCACGGTTGCAGTCAGACCGAAAGTCATTTTGCTGGATGAACCAACGTCTGCACTTGATCCCATCTCTACGTCGAAAGTAGAGGAATTGATCAATGATTTGAAAAAAGATTACACCGTTGCCATCGTTACCCACAATATGCAACAAGCTGCTCGCGTATCCGACTTCACCGCATACATGTATTTGGGTAATATGGTTGAGTTTGGTGCCACCGAGCAGATTTTTTTCAAGCCAAACCGAAAAGAAACCGAAGATTACATCACTGGCCGTTTTGGCTGATCAGTTGGAATTAAAAGGAAAAAGAATGCCTGATAAACATTTATCTTCGCAGTTTGACCATGAACTCAACACTGTTTCCTCGCGACTGATGGAAATGGGTGGTTTGGTTGAATCACAAATTCAACAAGCGGTTTATGCTCTTTCGCTGTTTGTCGAAGAAGTGGCTGACCAAGTGATCAAGACCGAGAGTCAGGTGAACTCCATGGAAGTTGAAATTGACCGGGAGTTGTCCACCATCATTGCCAGACGGCAGCCCACTGCCAGAGATTTGCGTTTGTTGATGGCCATTTCTAAAGCCACTGCGAATCTGGAGCGGGCAGGCGACGAGGCCAATAAGATTGCCAGGATGGTCAAGTCTTTGATTCACAGCGGCGGCTTCAGGTCGCTGCCATCTTCAGAATTGCGGTTAACCACAGAAATGGCCAGTGGATTGCTGAGGAAAGCGCTGGATGCATTTGCCCGACTTGACACGTCAACAGCGTTGTCTATCTTAAAAGAAGACGATTTGATAGACAAAGAATTTGATGGTTTTGTCAGGAAATTAATCACTTACATGATGGAAGACCCGAGGACCATCAGCTCTAGTTTAGATTTACTGTTTGTGGCTAAAGCGCTTGAGCGCATCGGCGACCATGCAAAAAATATTGCCGAGTTGATCATCTACATCGTCAAAGGTGAGGATGTGCGGCACACTTCCATGGAACACATCGAATCCACTTTGCAATAAATATCAATGCGACATTTGCCAAAAGTTTTGATTGTTGAGGATGAGCCCTCTATCGCTGAATTGATCACC
>JACCDP011324239.1_pt1 | contig 13173 bp, 9 predicted proteins | sample 7445841 | NCBI WGS metagenome assembly JACCDP01 (sample SAMN15323441, study PRJNA562643) | freshwater metagenome | isolation source: river surface water | place: USA:Blue River Watershed | collected 2017-08-17
GCGGCATTGGCCAGCGACGCGTTTCAAAAGCAGTCGCAAGGCGCGGCCCCGAAAAAAATCATCATCGTCCCTGGGCGCTTGGTGAACCTGGTGATTTGATGCCACACGCCCACCCCGCCTCCTTGGGTTCTCGCAGGGCATGGCTGCAGCAAGCCGTTCGCGTTGGCGGTGCGGCGTCGGTGCTGGGTTGTTTGTTCGCTTGCGGTTTTGAATTGCGCAAACCGCCGAACCTGCCTTTCAAAACCCTCTACACCAACCTTCCTGAGGCTTCACCATTTGGACAATTGCTCAGGCGCAACCTCAAAAGCATTGGCAACTTGGAATTGATTTCGGATGCGCGAGAAATCGAACGCGCGGATGTGATTTTGGAGATGTTGCAAGAGGCACAAGAAAAAGTGATTCTGAGTCGCACCTCGACCGGGACGGTGCGTGAATTCACTTTGCGCTTGCGAGTGCGTTTCAGGCTGCGTACCCGCGATGGCGACGAACTGATTCCCGACACCGACATCGTGCAAGAGAGAGACATCAGTTTCAGCGAGACAGCGGCGTTGTCCAAGGAGTCCGAGGAACAGCTGCTGTACCGCGACATGCGTTCAGACTTGGTGCAGCAATTGATCAGACGGTTGGCCGCCGCCCGTTTGCCCTGACCTTTCCATGCAAATCGCCGCGTCACGTTTGTCAGAGCATCTGTCCAAGGGGTTGCGCAGCGTGTATGCATTGCACGGGGACGAGCCCTTGTTGCAACAAGAAGCGGCCGATGTCATTCGACAAACCGCACGCGAACAAGGCTACACCGAGCGGCAGATGTTCATGGTGGCTGGTGCGCATTTTGACTGGGCCGAAGTGCAAGCGGCAGCGGGTGCGATGAGCCTGTTTGCTGACAAGCTGTTGATTGATTTGCGCATTCCCTCTGGCAAACCGGGCAAAGAAGGCAGCGTGGCGTTGCAGTCCCTCACAGAACAGTTGGCCGACCAACACGATGTGTTGTTATTGGTCTCTTTGCCCCGTTTGGACAAAACCGCCAAAAGCAGTGGTTGGTTCATGGCCTTGGAGAACCATGGCGCAACCGTGCAACTCGATCCGATCGAGCGAGCGGGTTTGCCCGCGTGGATTGCACACCGGTTGGGACAGCAGCAACAAAGGGTGCGCGAAGGCGAAGAGGGGCAGCGCAGCTTGCAGTTTTTTGCGGACCGGGTCGAGGGCAATTTGTTGGCGGCGCACCAGGAAATTCAAAAGCTGGGCTTGCTGTATCCGCCAGGCGAGTTGGATTTTGAGCAAATTGAGCGCGCGGTATTGAACGTGGCCCGCTACGACGTGTTCAAACTCACCGAGGCGGTGTTGGCAGGGCAGCATTGGCGCGTGCAACGCATGGTCGATGGTTTGCAAGCCGAGGGCGTGTCTGAGGTGTTGGTGCACTACACCTTGGCGGAAGACATCCGGAGCTTGAAGCGGGTCAAAGATGCGGTGATGGCCGGGCGCCCATTGCCTCAGGTGTTGCGCGAGCAAAGGGTGTGGGGCTTGAAAGAACGTTTGTTCGAACGGGTGTTGCCGCAACTCAAACCCGTGCAACTTGAGCGATTGCTGCAAAGTGCCCACCAAGTCGATGGCGTGGTCAAGGGCATGAAACTGCCTACCTGGCCCAGCGACAGTTGGCAGGCGTTGTTGCGCTTGGCGCTGATGTTCAGCAAAGCCTGCAGTCCGCGCTGACCCAGTGTGAGGCGGGCGAACGCAGCAACGCAGCCCTGGACACCACTCAACGGCTTCTCTGCCAAAATCCATCCATGAACGCCCACACCATTCCAGAACTCATGTTGGCCTTGGGCCAACAGGCCAAGCAGGCCAGCGCCGCCATGGCCAAAGCCACTGCCGCGCGCAAAAGCCATGCGTTGCGTGAACTCGCCCGCTTGTTGCGCGCCGATACGCCGGCCTTGGTGGCCGCCAACCAAGAAGACATGCAGCGCGCCGCTGCCCAGGGCTTGGACGGCCCGATGCTCGACAGGCTCAAATTGACAGCGGCCATTTTGGAGACCTGTGCCGTGGGCTGCGAGCAACTCGCCACCATGCCAGACATCATCGGCAGCATCACGGGCATGACGCAGCAACCCAGTGGGATCCGGGTGGGGCAAATGCGCGTGCCCATCGGAGTGTTTGGCATGGTTTTCGAAAGTCGCCCAAACGTCACCATCGAAGCGGCGTCACTGGCCATCAAGAGTGGCAATGCTTGCATTTTGCGCGGCGGCTCTGAGGCCTTGACCTCTAACACCGCATTGGCGCAACGTGTGCAACAGGCCTTACATAGCGCCGGTTTGCCGCGCGACGCGGTGCAATTGGTGCCCACCACCGACCGCGAAGCCGTCGGTCAATTGATCGCCATGCCTGACCATGTGGACGTCATCATTCCGCGCGGCGGTAAGGGGCTGATCGAGCGCATCAGCCGTGACGCCAAGGTGCCCGTCATCAAACACTTGGATGGCAATTGCCACACTTACATTGATGACCCGTGTGATTTGGAGATGGCGATTCGCGTCACCGACAACGCCAAAACGCAAAAGTACAGCCCTTGCAACGCGACCGAAAGTTTGTTGGTGGCGCGCGGCGTGGCGGCTGATTTTTTGCCGCGCATCGGTGCGGTGTTTGCCAAAAAAGGGGTGGAAATGCGCTGCTGTCCCGACAGCAAAAGCTTGTTGCAAGGCATCGATGGGGCAGTCGTGAAAGACGCGACCGAGCAAGATTGGTTCGAGGAATACTTGGCGCCGATCATCAGCATCAAACTGGTCAGCGGGGTGGATGAAGCCATTGCGCACATCAACCATTACAGCAGCCACCACACCGATGCCATTTTGACGCTCAACCATGCACATGGTCAGCGTTTCGTCCACGAGGTCGATTCAGCGAGTGTGATGATCAATGCCAGCACCCGGTTTGCCGATGGCTTTGAATATGGGTTGGGTGCCGAGATTGGCATCTCCACCGATAAGTTTCACGCGCGTGGGCCCGTGGGCATCGAAGGCCTGACCTCGCTGAAGTTTGTGGTGCTGGGCGAAGGTGAAGTGCGGGGTTGACCTTGAAGCTGTCAGAATCAGCCCCACTTAACCACGTCACATTCAAAAAGTTGTCCCATGGTCCCTCACCTCATCACCGCACTCACTGGCCCCATCAACGAACTCGAGCAGCGCATCATCGATTCCATGCCTGCCATCGAGCGTTGGTTTCGCATGGAGTGGATGGAGCACACCCCGCCGTTTTACAGTTCGGTCGATATCCGCAATGCAGGATTCAAACTCGCCCCTGTGGACACCAATTTGTATCCCGGCGGCTGGAACAACCTCACGCCAGAAATGTTGCCGTTGGCTGTGCAAGCGGCGATGGCAGCGATTGAAAAAATCTGCCCAGAGGCGCGCAACCTGTTGCTGATTCCAGAGAACCACACCCGCAACACGTTCTACTTGAGCAATGTCGCGCAGCTGGCGCGCATCTTCAACATGGCGGGGTTGAATGTGCGGATTGGCTCGATCAACCCCGAGATCAAAGAAAACACATCGATCGATTTGCCCAACGGCGACTCGGTGATGCTCGAGCCAGTCATTCGCAACAAAACCCGCTTGGGTTTGAAAGACTTTGACCCTTGCACGATTTTGCTCAACAACGATTTGAGCGCGGGCATCCCCGGGATTTTGGAAGATTTGCACGAGCAATACCTGTTGCCACCACTGCATGCAGGCTGGTGTGTGCGCCGCAAAAGCATCCATTTCGCCAATTACGAAGAAGTGGCCAAGCGTTTTGGCAAACTCATCGGCATTGACCCTTGGTTGATCAACCCGATGTTCAGTCAATGCGGAGAAGTCAATTTCGCCGAAGGCGAAGGCATGGAATGTTTGACCACCAACGTGGATGCCTTGTTGACCAAAATCCGCCGCAAGTACAAAGAATTCGGCATCCATGAAAAGCCGTTTGTGATTGTCAAAGCAGACAACGGGACCTATGGCATGGGCATCATGACGGTACGCGATGTCAAAGACTTGGACGTGCTCAATCGCAAAACCCGCAACAAAATGAGCGTCGTCAAAGACGGCCAAGAGGTCAACCAAGTCATCATCCAAGAGGGCGTTCAGACCAATGAACGAATCAATGACGCGGTGGCCGAACCCGTTGTTTACATGATGGACCGTTATGTCGTTGGCGGGTTTTACCGGGTCCATGCGGAACGCGGCATCGACGAAAACCTGAATGCCCCCGGCGCGAGTTTTGTGCCGCTGGCCTTCGAGCAAAGCGCCCACACCCCGCAACCGGGCATGAAACCAGGGGCGAGCGCACCCAACCGCTTTTACATGTACGGCGTGATCGCCCGTTTGGCCATGCTCGCCGGCAGTTATGAGCTGGAAGCCACCGACCCGGACGCCGAGGTCTACGAGTAACGCATACCGGTCGACTCAGCTTGGAATCGTTAAACTCTGCGCTTCCTAAGTTTCGGTAGGCGGCCAAAGCCGCTTGAAGTTTGATGAGTGAAGCGCAAAGCCAAGACACTAAGCAATCGTCATTGGCAGGTTTGACATTAGGGGCCATTGGCGTGGTGTATGGGGACATTGGCACCAGCGTGCTTTACTCCATCAAAGAGGTGTTTGGCTCTGGCCATGTGGCTTTCACCCCTGACAATGTCTACGGCATTTTGTCGATTTTCTTTTGGACACTGACCTTCATCGTTTCGCTCAAGTACGTGACTTTGGTTTTGCGCGCTGACAACAATGGCGAGGGCGGCTTGGTCGCCATGCTGGCGCTGGCGTCATCGTCTGTGCGAGACAAGCCCAAGTTACGCAGCATCTTGCTGGTGGTGGGCATTTTCGGCACCTGCTTGTTTTATGGCGACGGGGTCATCACCCCAGCCATCTCAGTCTTGTCGGCGGTCGAAGGCTTGGAAGTCGTGTCACCAACCTTCAAGCGGTTCGTCATACCCTTGACACTGTTGATTTTGCTGTGCTTGTTTGCTGTGCAAAAGAGAGGCACTGGCGGCATTGGCAAATTTTTCGGCCCGATCACCTTGGTGTGGTTTGTCGCGATCGCTGTGTTGGGCCTCTACCATATTGTGGATCACCCGGAAATCTTGTGGGCGGTCAGCCCGCATTTCGCTTTCATGTTCGTTTGGGACCAACCCTTGACGGCCTTCATCATTTTGGGGGCGGTGGTGTTGTGTGTGACCGGGGCCGAAGCCCTGTATGCAGACATGGGCCATTTTGGCAAAAAGCCGATCCGCTTGGCCTGGTTTTATGTCGTCATGCCGTGTTTGACATTGAACTACTTTGGCCAAGGCGCATTGTTGCTGGCCGAACCAGAGGCGGTCAAAAATCCGTTTTACAACATGGCGCCGGACTGGGCTTTGATACCTTTGGTGATTCTCGCGACGGCAGCCACCGTGATTGCGTCTCAAGCCTTGATCACGGGCGCGTTCAGCGTGACCAAGCAGGTGATTCAACTCGGCTTTTTACCGCGCTTGCAAATCTTGCACACCAGCGAAAAAGACACCGGCCAAATTTACATGCCGCTGGTGAACTGGGGTTTGTTTGTGGTGATCGTGCTGGCCGTGGTGATGTTCAAAACCTCCAGCAACCTGGCAGCGGCCTACGGCATCGCGGTCTGTACCGACATGTTGATCACCACCATCCTGACATTTTTTGTGATCCGCTATGCCTGGAAATACCCAATGTGGCTGTGCATCAGCGCCACCTCGGTCTTTTTTGTGGTGGACTTGGCATTTTGGAGCTCCAACATGTTCAAGCTCGCCGACGGCGGCTGGTTCCCACTGCTCATCGGCGGCATGATTCTGGTGCTGATGCTGACTTGGCGCGACGGCCGGTCGTTGTTGCACCACAAAACCCGCGATGAGGCCATGGACTTGTCTTCATTTTTAGAGGCCTTGCTCATTGCGCCGCCGACGCGTGTGGAGGGCACGGCGGTGTTTCTGACGTCTGAAGACGGCATCGTCCCCAATGCCATGCTGCACAACCTCAAGCACAACAAAGTGTTGCACGCGCAAAATTTGTTTGTCACCGTGCGTCACCACGAAGTTCCATGGATTGCGAATGACAAACGCATTGAATTCACTGATCTGGGCGGCAATTGCTGGCAAGTCATGGTGCATTACGGTTTCATGGATGACCCGGATGTGCCGTTTGCGCTGAGTTTGTTGCGCGGCCAAGTCGGCGAGATCAATCCCATGAACACCAGTTACTTTCTTTCGCGCGACAGCATTGTGCCGACGGTGGGCGGCGGCATGGCGCAGTGGCGTGAAAAGCTGTTCGCTCAGATGTACCTCAACGCCAGCGCCGCGGCCGATTTTTTGAATTTGCCCAGCAACTCGGTGGTGGAGATGGGCAGCAAAATCGAGATCTGAGCTGCCCCAAGCTCTGGGGGTGTTCGCTGTTAACCTAGCGCCATGAACCTATTGTTTGTTTGCGACCCGCTGTCTTCGTTTCACATCGAAAAGGACAGCACGTTCACCATGATGCGGGAAGCCCAGCGGCGTGGGCATGTGGTGTGGGTGTGCCTGACCAGCGATCTGCAGTGGCAAAGTGGCGACCGGGTCAGCGCCAGTGCGCGGCAAATCACGCTGACGGGTCAAGCCAGCGACTGGTTCTCTGTCGTTGCGCAAGACGTCAAAGCTTTGTCTGACATGGATGCCGTGTTGATGCGCAAAGACCCGCCGTTTGATAACGAATATTTTTACGCCACGCATTTGCTCAGCCAAGCCGAGCGCGAAGGCGCCCGGGTGTTTAACCGCCCGCAAGCGCTGCGCGAGCACCCGGAAAAACTGGCCTTGATGGCATTCGCTGAATTCGCCAGCCCGACCTTGGTCACGCGCAGCCCCCAAGCCATTCGCGACTTTCACGCACAACACCAAGACATCATCTTGAAGCCCTTGGACGGCATGGGTGGCATGGGTATTTTTCGAGTGAAAGCCGATGGCTTGAACCTGGGCGCCATCATGGAGTCGCTCAACCGTGAGGGCAGCACCAGTGTCATGGTGCAAAAGTTTTTGCCTGACATCACAAAAGGTGACAAACGCGTGTTGGTGATTGGCGGCCAAGCCGTGCCGTTTGCATTGGCGCGTATCCCGCAAGGCAACGAAGTGCGCGGCAACCTGGCCGCAGGCGGCAAAGGGGTGGCGCAACCGCTGAGCGAGCGCGACTGGCAAATCGCCAAAGCCCTGGGCCCGGTATTGGCGGACAGGGGTTTGTTGTTGGTGGGCTTGGACATCATTGGCGACTGTTTGACCGAGGTCAATGTCACCAGTCCCACTTGCTTTCGGGAGATCACCGATCAAACCGGTTTCGATGTGCCAGCGATGTTCGTCGAAGCCCTGGAACGCGCGCTGGCTGGCCCGCCCTGAGCTGCCATGGCCCACACACACTGTGTTTGAGTGATGAAGGTCTTTATCGAACAAGCGTTATTCGAGCCGTATGCGTATGCGGCAAACGAACGATTGAACGCGGTTCGGCCGTTCGAGTATTCGCAAAGCCGCAACCATGTACACGGCGCCGTCAGCATGCTGTCACCTTATTTGACGCATGGGATATTGAGCATCCCGGACGTGGCCGATTACATGTACCGGGTGCACCGCATGGGCGCCCAACACAAATTCATTTATGAATTGGCATGGCGTGAGTATTTTCAGCATGTGCACCAGGTGCTGGGCGACGCGATCCATGTCAATTTGCATGAAGGCGTGTTGCCTGACGATGCCTACAGCCAAGACTTGCCTGAGGATGTTCGCTTGGGGGCCACAGGCGTGCCCGTGATCGACCAAGCGGTGCGACAACTGTATTTCAGCGGTTATGTGCATAACCATGCCCGCTTGTGGCTGGCCAGTTATGTGGTGCACATCCGCAAGGTGCACTGGCGCGTGGGCGCTGATTGGATGTACAGCCATTTGCTCGATGGCGACGTGGCCAGCAACGACTTGAGTTGGCAATGGGTGGCGGGCACGGGCAGCAGCAAGCCTTATCTGTTCAATGCAACCAATGTCACACTGCACGCCCCTGAACCTTGGCACAGCAAACACACTGTGGTGGACCAGGAGCTTGACATCATGGACATGATTGCGCGCAGCCGCGCCACGTTCACGCAGTCATCGAACACATTCGCACGAATCGATGAACCCGGGTTGTTCATGCGCCCGCCGCCGGGCATTGACTTGTTGCCAGCGGGCTTGGCGGCTGACAAATTGATCGGACGGGATGTCTGGTGGATTCACCCGTGGGCATTGACGGACAAGTTACCCGCTGCCGTCCCCGCTGATGCGATGCAGGTGGCGGCCTGTTGGTGGGAGTGGACGCAAGCCAGGCCGTGGAGCCATGCACGCTGGAAATTTGTCGCTGGTGGCATGCATGCCTTGGCTTCGCATTGCTGGTTTGAGGATGCCGCAGTCTTGAGCCAGCATTTCGGCAAAGCCAAATCTGTGCACGTCTGGGATCACCGTTGCTTGCCCGATTGGCCGGGCGTGAATTGGGTTCGTCACAGTCCGCCACGTTTATGGCCGGTGCAAGAAGAACATTGCAAATCGTTTTCAGCGTGGTGGAGCAAGGTCAACCGTTACCGTTTGACCCTGCCTCAGTTGCTGCGGCGCACCGCGTGACGCCGCTTTTTTAATCCGCTTTGACTTTCAAACGCCACGCATGCAGCAAAGGTTCGGTGTAGCCACTGGGTTGCGCCATGCCTTGGAACACCAAATCGCAAGCGGCTTGGTAGGCTTTCGAGGTTTGGAAATGACCTGCCATGGGTTGGTACAGCGGGTCGCCTGCGTTTTGCTGATCGACCACCGCGGCCATGCGCTCAAAGGTGGCGCGCACCTGTGCTTCGCTGACCACGCCATGCATTAACCAATTGGCAATGTGCTGGCTGGAAATGCGCAGCGTGGCACGGTCTTCCATGAGGCCGACGTTGTGGATGTCAGGCACTTTGGAGCAACCCACACCTTGGTCAATCCAACGCACGACATAGCCCAAAATGCCTTGCACATTGTTGTCAAGCTCTTGTTGTTTGTCGGCGTCGCTCCAATCGGCTTTGGCAACCACGGGTACTGTCAACAAGTCTTTCAGCAATGAAGCATGCTGTTTGTGGGCGTCGATTTTTTCTAGCTCTTTTTGCACATCGCTCACCAGCACTTGGTGGTAATGCATGGCATGCAAGGTGGCCGCGGTGGGACTGGGCACCCAAGCGGTGTTGGCACCGGCTTTGGGATGCCCGATTTTTTGTTCCATCATGGCTTTCATCAAATCGGGCATGGCCCACATGCCTTTGCCGATTTGTGCCTTGCCTCGCAGGCCGCAAGACAAGCCAACCAGCACATTGTTTTTTTCATAAGCCGCGATCCAGGCACTGCTTTTCATGTCGCCTTTGCGCAGCATGGGGCCCGCTTGCATGGCGGAGTGCATTTCATCGCCAGTGCGGTCCAAGAAACCGGTGTTGATGAACGCCACACGGCTGGCGGCTGCCGCAATACATGCTTTGAGGTTGACGCTGGTGCGCCGTTCTTCGTCCATGATGCCGAGTTTGACGGTGTTGTCTGGCAAGCCCAAAATCTGCTCGACCCTGCCGAACAATTCCGCGGCGAAAGCCACTTCAGCGGGGCCGTGCATTTTGGGTTTGACGATGTAGACCGAGCCGGTGCGTGAGTTGCGAATGCCGTTGGCGCCATGGCCTTGCAAATCGTGCATGGCAATCGCGGTGGTCACCATCGCGTCCATGATGCCTTCAGGAATTTCATGGGTTTTGCCGTCTGCGCCGTTGTACAAGATGGCAGGGTTGGTCATCAAATGGCCCACATTGCGCAAGAACAGCAGCGAGCGTCCGTGCAGTGTCACTTGGGCATCGCCCTTGGGAGAGTGGTAGACGCGGTCGGGGTTCAGGCCCCGCTTGAAGCTGTGACCGCCTTTGGTCACGTCTTCGGTCAGCGTGCCTTTGAGGATGCCCAGCCAGTTGCTGTAGCCCAGCAATTTGTCATCGGCGTCCACGGCTGCCACAGAATCTTCCAAATCCAAAATGGTGGAGAGCGCGGCTTCCACAACCAAGTCGCTGACGCCTGCGGGGTCGTTCGCACCAATTGGGCTGCGCGGATTGATTTGTATGTCCAAATGCAAGCCGTTGTGAATCAGCAGCACAGACGAGGGATGCGCCGCATCGCCTTGGTAACCCACAAATTGTTTGGGGTCTGCGAGCGCAGAGATTTTGCCACCTTTCAAGCGCACGACCAGCGCGCCTTTGGCCACGGCATAGCCAGTGGCGTCAATGTGCGAGCCTTTTTTCAGTGGAACGGTGCGGTCCAACACATAGCGTGCGTACTCGATCACTTTCGCGCCGCGCTTCTCGTTGTAGCCCGGGCCCTTGGCGCAGCCGTTGGCTTCAGAGATGACGTCGGTGCCGTAAAGCGCATCGTACAAAGACCCCCAGCGTGCGTTGGCAGCATTGAGCGCGTAGCGGGCGTTCAAAATCGGCACCACCAGTTGAGGCCCGGCCTGTTGCGCCAATTCGGCGTCCACGTTTTGCGTGGTGGCTTTGGCTTTGGCGGGCACCGGTACCAAATAACCGATGTCGTGTAAAAAAGCTTGGTAGGCCTTCATGTCACCCACAGGGCCGGGGTGCTGGCGGTGCCAATCGTCCAAAGCCAATTGCAAACGGTCACGCTCGGCCAACAAAGCCGCGTTTTTCGGCGCCAAATCTTGTACCAGTTGGTCAAATCCCTTCCAAAAAGTCACGCTGGAAACACCGGTGCCAGGTAAGACTTGTTTGTCAATAAAGTGATAAAGAGGCGTCGCCACATGGAGCTGGTAAAGAGAGGTGCGCAGAGTCATTCAAGGCTTTCGGGTCAGAAAAAAAGGGGGTTCAGGTTTTCGCAGATAATTTTCCATTTTAGGAGGTGGCTGTGAATCGTTTGAAAATTGGCCTGGCAGGTCTGGCCATCAGCATGTCTTGTGTGGCGTCGGCTGAATCAGAGTTCAGCGTGTATGGGGGCACCCAAAGTTCTCCCCACTCCACCGTTGACAACACGTCTTCCACCCCGCCCTCAGACACGTCTCTCTACACCGGCTGGAAAGCCTCGCCGTTGTCTTTCCCTATTTATGCAGGTTGGCGATACACCAATTGGTCAGACAACGATTGGGGCTATGCCATCAACTATTCCCACACCAAAGCGATTTCCCTAGACCAAGCCAGTGCAGGTTATTCCAGGCTTGAGTTCACCGACGGTGCCAACCCATTTACTTTGATTTTGTTAAAGCGTTTCAGTTACCGTGCAGTCAAGCCTCATGTGGGCGCAGGTTTGGGCTTTTCGGTTCCTCACGTGGAAGCGCAATGGACCACCACATCCAATACCACCAGTGCCAAAACATACGAGTACCAATACGGTGGACCGGTTGCCACCTTGTTGGCCGGGTTCAGTTACCCCATCAATGACAAATGGAATTTATTGACCGAGTTCCAAATGCACTACATGAAGTTGGATGTGGCGGTTGACGGTGGCCGCCTCAAAACCAACCTGATCACCAATGCCTTGAACCTCGGGGTCAGCTATCGTTTCTGACCGTTAACCATGCAACAGGTTCAGCATGACTTGCTGGCGGCACTGGCTGCGGGCTTAGAAGCCTTGTCGCCAGGCAGTGGCAACAAGGCCCGTTTTGAAACCCCCAAGGTCGCCTCGCACGGCGACTGGGCCGTGACCGCTGCCATGCAATTGGCCAAACCACTCGGGCGCAACCCGCGTGAGTTGGGCGAGCAATTGAAACAAGCATTGCTGTCTTCCTCGGCTGGCCAACGGTGGTTGTCTGGCATCGATATCGCCGGGCCGGGTTTCCTCAACTTGCGGCTGACGCCACAAGCCAAGCAACAAGTGGTGCGCGAGGTGTTGTCATCTGGGGCCGGTTACGGCAGGCAGGCTTCGAACGGTCAACGCCTGCTGGTGGAATTTGTGTCTGCCAACCCCACCGGTCCATTGCATGTGGGGCATGGCCGACAAGCGGCTTTGGGCGACGCGATTTGCCAATTGTTCGACACCCAAGGTTGGCAGGTGCACCGCGAGTTTTATTACAACGATGCGGGCGTGCAAATTCAAACGTTGGCGCTGTCTACCCAATGCCGTGCCAAAGGCATCAAACCTGGCGATGCGCCATGGCCAGAAAACGCTTACAACGGTGAATACATCGCTGACATCGCGCGGGATTTTTTGGCAAAAAAAACCGTGACGGCAGACGATCGCCAAGTGACGGCCAACGCCGACGTGAATGACTTGGACAACATCCGTGAATTTGCCGTGGCCTACTTGCGCCACGAGCAAGACTTGGACTTGCAGGCCTTTCAGGTCAGGTTTGACCAGTACTACCTGGAGTCCAGTCTTTACACCGATGGCAAAGTGGGCCAAGCCGTGGCTTCAATGCAAGCGTCTGGCCACACGTACGAACAAGACGGCGCCTTGTGGTTGCGATCCACAGACTTTGGTGATGACAAAGACCGCGTGATGCGCAAGTCTGACGGCAACTACACCTATTTCGTGCCCGATGTGGCCTACCACTTGGCCAAATGGCAGCGGGGTTTCACCAAGGTCATCAACATCCAAGGCACGGACCACCATGGCACCATCGCACGCGTGCGGGCAGGCGTGCAAGCCGCTTCTCAGCAGCAAGGTTTGAACATTCCCAAGGGTTACCCTGATTATGTGTTGCACACCATGGTGCGGGTCATGCGTGGCGGCGAAGAAGTGAAAATTTCCAAACGCGCCGGCAGCTACGTGACCTTGCGCGATTTGATTGACTGGACCAGCAAAGACGCGGTGCGGTTCTTTTTGCTCAGCCGCAAAGCCGACACCGAGTATGTGTTTGACGTCGATTTGGCACGCGCCAAAAACAATGAAAACCCGGTCTATTACGTGCAGTATGCGCACGCGCGCATTTGCTCTATCTTGGCCACATGGGCGGCGCAATCGGGCATGCAAGAACAGCAACTGACTGCTGTCGATTTGACGCCATTGGACAGCCCGCCCGCGCTCGCGTTGATGATGTTGTTGTCGCGTTACCCGCAAGTGCTGGCGCAAGCCACTGCCGATTTGGCCCCGCATGATGTGACGTTTTATTTGCGCGATTTGGCCGCCAGCTATCACAGCTACTACGATGCCGAGCGCATTTTGGTGGACGA
>JACCDP010157148.1_pt1 | contig 13168 bp, 19 predicted proteins | sample 7445841 | NCBI WGS metagenome assembly JACCDP01 (sample SAMN15323441, study PRJNA562643) | freshwater metagenome | isolation source: river surface water | place: USA:Blue River Watershed | collected 2017-08-17
AAAAATATATATATATATACTATATACATATATATATATATACTACGTATATTTCTCTTATTTTTCAATGAGTTAGGTATCTAAAAGTTCTTAGTGAGGTTTTCGCTATCCTCATGCTAAGAACTCCCCCCTTGCGTTCCCCGATGGGTATGTTAAACAGTTCACATCGGGGCATTGAGCCCAGCCCAAAATGGAGATGATTATGGATAACTTGACGGCGATAAATATTTGCGAGGGCCTGCAGGACGCATGCGAGGAAGAGGTGATCTCCGCATGGCAGCACCTGATCGACACGGGCTTGGTGTGGCAGTTGCAGGGGTTCTATGGCCGCATGGCGCGCGAACTGATCGAACATGGCGTTTGCACGGAGGCTTCGGCATGATCTACGCAAATCACATCGGGTATTCGGACATCAACCCATTCGAGGTCGTGAAACACGTCAGCGACAAGGCGCTGGACATCCGCGAGATGGTTGCGACCGAAAAGCCATGGATGCGCCAGTTCATGGCGGGTGGCTTCCTCGGCCACGTGGTCAATCAGGAAGATCAGGACTGGGACATCCAGCCAGACCCCGAAGCACCCATGATCCGCATCCGCAAGCGCAAGAATGGCCAATGGTATGACCGCTATGGCGCGCGGTATGTTCTGGCCGATAAGCCAGTAAAATTTCACGACTTCAACTTTTGATGGGAGAATGCGATGAAAATGAAAATTAGCGCAATTAAGCCTCACGAGGTTAAGCTGTTTCGAGAATCAAAGCCGATGAAGGTCACTGGCCGTGTCGTGATCGCATTTAACGAGTTCGACCTTGGGGAACCTGACTTTAACATTAGGTCAAAGGCAGAGATGAAAAAACTTTTGAGAAATTTGCGGAATGCCTCACTCAAGGCGGGGTGGGGTGACCTGTGATCACGATGCATGTGGAGGATCAGGAATGATTGACAGTAAGCCGATGGTCGCACTGTGCGAGGATATGCCAGAATACAATTTGAGCGTTGACAGTTACTCTGATTATATAACCCTGCTTCAGTTTGATGGCGATGAGCGCCAAATCATAGAGGTGGCATCACCAGAGCAGGCACATGATTTGATCTCAATCCTGCGCGCCGCGATGGCGCTCAATGGTTGGGACAATCTGTGATCAGGCGGGTCACAAGGGCGGAGTGCGAGCGACTGGTGGTGGGGGTGCATTACGCCCACCGCTGGCCCTCGATAAGCCACGCCTTCGGCCTGTTCAGGGGCGGGGAGATGGTTGGGTGCGTGACGTATGGTACCCCTGCCAGCAGCCCTCTCCGCACAGGCATAGCAGGCCCAGAGTTTGCGGGATCGGTGCTTGAGCTGAACAGACTGGTACTGGATCACAATATCAAGAACGATGCGTCCATGCTCGTGGCAGCCAGTCTGCGCATGCTGGGTGGTGACCACATCGTGATCTCGTTTGCAGACACCGAGCAAGGCCACCGTGGGGTGGTGTATCAGGCATGCAGCTTCACCTACCATGGCTTGTCAGCCAAGCGCACAAACTGGAAGGTGCGTGGCATGGAGCATCTGCATGGTATCACCATCGCAGACCAGTTCAGGGGCGTGGAGAACCGCGCGCAGGCGATGCGTGACAGGTACGGCGATGATTTCTATCTGGAGCCTCGGCCACGCAAGCATCGGTACATCAAGATCATCGGGTCGCGGGGTTTCAGGGCCAAGGCAGCGCGGGCGATAAAGTACTGCCAGATGCCGTACCCATGAAAATAGTTGTTGCACTGCGCGATGTGAATTGATATGGATTGCACATGGGGCATTGCGCCCCGCTTAACCCATGGAGAATATCATGATCCTCAATGAAGCCCGCTACGAAGCCGCAAAGTCCCGCAACATCCGCCTGAACGCAAACAAAACCCGCCGCGCAAAGTGGATGGCGCTAGATGGTGCCAAGCGCGTCGATGAATTCCTGTTCGAGCAGGGTGAGTTTGAGCCATCGTACCGCGAAGACGGATACTTTGTGGCCATGCACCCTGTCGTAAAGGCCTGCCTTGGCGACTTCTACACCAAGATGCGCGAAAGCGTGAATGAGTGGGGCGGGCTGACCGAGGGCCAGACCAACGCAGTGCTGGCCATGATTGAACGTGGCGAGGAGCGTGTTGCTGGCTATGCGGCCAAGCGTGCCGAGGAGGCTGCCAAGTCCAACTGGGTCGGCACCGTGGGCGAGCGCCGCGACTTCACCGTCACGATCCGCAACGTGGTTGTGATCGACGGCGTGTATGGCGCATCGTATCTGCACATCATGCATGACGCGGACGGCAACTCGGTGATCTACAAGGGTACCAACGTCTTGGGTGAGAAGGGTGCTTTGGTTACCATCAAGGCCACCATCAAAGAACATGGCGAGCGCGAGGGTGTGAAGCAAACAAAGATCAGCAGGCCAAAGTGAAAGTATTTGTTGCACTGCGCGATGTGAATTGATATGGATTGCACATGGGGCATTGCGCCCCGCCAGCAGATGGAGATGAAGATGCTTGAGCGCGTTGTGATGGAAGTGGAAGTGCGTGGTTGCCTGTTTGAGATTGAGGCTGTGGCCGATGTGTCCGAGGGCGGCGGCAGCGACGAGCCATATTGGTTTGATGTTGAGGTTCAGGACATTCTGAACCCACGGCGCGAGAAGCCGATCAGCGACAGGCTGCGCGAGAAAATCATTGGCCTCTACGAGGAAAACATCGCAAACAAGTTTTTGTAATGGGAACACCCTGACCAGCGGGTAAATGCTGGCGGTATGCCGTCAAGAGCCGCGCAAACCTGCCGCGCGATCACGGTAGTGCGCAGTCTCACGCTCCTCCCAGTTGAGACTGCGCACATTCTATGCTACATTGCTGCCATCATAATTGTGAGGTGTCGGCTATGGCTGCGATATTTGAAATGACCGAAGAATTGTTCGACGAAGTCTGCGAGCGGATGGTGGATGGCGAAAGCGTCAGGACTATTTGCAAAGACGAACACATGCCGTCTATTAGCACGTTCATGAAGATTTTGAACCAAGACCCTGAAAGATCAGCACAGTATGCGCGCGCACTGCAGCTTCGGGCCGATGCGATGTTCGAGGAAATCCTAGACATCTCGGACGATGGTACCAATGATTACATGCTGCGCAACGCAGACGATCCGACCTCGGTCGTCCTGAATGGCGAGCATGTCCAGCGCAGCAAGCTTCGGGTGGATTCGCGCAAGTGGGCGCTGGGCCGCATGAACCCCAAAAAGTACGGCGAGAAAACCTTCATTGGCGGCGTTGAGGACGCGCCCATTAAGGTGCAGAACACCATCGATGTCTCCAACTTGTCCCTCGAAGAGCTGGAAACGCTAGAAAAAATCCTCGATGTCAGTAATTAAGCTTCCGTTTGCCATCGATTCATCGGCCCAGCGAAAGGCAATCGAGAAGCGCAAATGCGAAATATCTCTGGCTGAATTCGTCAGGGCCGCATGGCATGTGATCGAACCAGAGCAGCCCTACGTCCACGGCTGGCACATCGACTTCATCTGCGCGCACCTTGAGGCCGTTACGCGCGGCGAGGTCATGGACGATGGCACGTATTACAACCGCCTCTTGGTCAACGTTCCACCAGGTACCATGAAATCGCTGCTGATTGGCGTGTTCTGGCCTGCGTGGGAATGGGGCCCGAAGAACATGCCGTCGATGCGGTACGTCTGCGCCTCGCACAGCCTAGAGCTTGCCCTGCGCGACAGCCTGCGCATGCGGCGACTGGTCAGCGACGAATGGTATCAGGGCCACTGGGGCGACCGTGTGAAGCTGGTGGGCGATCAGAACGCCAAGGGCAAGTTCGAGACGACCGCCACAGGATCGCGGCAGGCATGCGCCTTTGCGGGCATCACGGGCTACCGTGGCGACCGTGTGATCATCGACGACCCGCACAGCGTGGATGATGCCAACTCAGAGGCCAAGCGGAAGACCACAACCGACCTGTTCAAAGAGGCCGTGACCAGCCGCCTGAACAACCCCGACCGATCCGCCATCGTGGTGGTGATGCAGCGCCTGCACGAACTGGACGTGTCGGGCGTGATCCTTGAGGCGGGCGGCATGGGGTATGATCACATCATGCTGCCGATGCGGTATGATCCGCTGCGCGCCCAGCCCACCATGCTGGGCTATGAAGACCCCCGTGAAGACGATGGCGAGCTTCTATTCCCTGAGCGCTTCCCAGAGCATGTCGTTGATCGAGACGAGGCCGCAATGGGGCCATATGCGACCGCTGGGCAGTACGCGCAGAGCCCAGAGCCTCGCGGTGGCGGGATCGTTCAAGACGCGTGGTGGCGGCTCTGGGATCGGCCAGAATACCCGCCCATCGAGTACATCGTGGCATCGCTCGACACCGCTTACACGACGAAGTCCGAGAATGACCCGTCAGCCCTGACGATCTGGGGCATATTTGGCGGCAGCGCTGAATCTTCGGCCACACGATCAGTTGACCGATACGGCAGGCCGATGGATATCAACCGCAGCTTCCAGTCGTCTGCGCTCGGCCCCGTCCCGAAGGCCATCATGATGTACGCATGGCAGGACAAGCTTGAGGTTCACGACCTGACGGAAAAGGTTGCGGACATCTGCAGGCGCATGAAGGTCGATCTTCTGTTGATAGAAAACAAGGCCGCTGGTCACAGCGTGGCGCAGGAAATGCGGCGGCTCTTCGGGAATGAGGAATTCGTCGTCCAGATGTATGACCCCAAGACCCTCGACAAGGTGGCGAGGCTGTACAGCGTCCAGCACATATTCAGCGAGGGCATGGTGTACGCGCCGAACAAAGACTGGGCCGAGATGGTGATCAGGCAGGTATCATCTTTTCCGCGAGGAAAGCACGACGATCTTGTCGACACCGTAAGTATGGCCTTGAAACATCTGCGCGATGTGGGTATGCTTACACGAGCCGCAGAACGAATGGCTGAAATCGAGAGCGACAAGCAATTCCATGGAAGTGGAGACGTGCCGCTCTATAACATATGAGGATTAGAATTTTGGACGATAACGTTAAGAAAATTGCAGAAAATATTTGCGCAGCCGCAGTGAGCGGTGAAAACTCCAACGCGGACATCGTGACTGCATGTGGGGTGGCTTTTGTTTCCATGTGCTACGCATTCAAGGATGAGAGTGTTGACCACGACCAGTTGAGGAATGTCATGATCAAAGTCATCGACGATATCGCCTCATCCCTGCGGGCGCTTATGGAAGGGCAAGATAAATGACCGATGAAGAAAAGTCTGTTGAGCTTGGACTGCGAATCTCAAAGCTTGTCTCGTCTACTTGCATCGATCTGAAAATTCAGCCGTACGATGCAGTTGAGGTTATGGTCAAGTCCGTCATGGTCTTGTCTCTTATGGCGGCAAAGGATGGGCGCAAGCCCGATGTTGTCTTGGATGTCATTGGCATGGTCTGGGAAGTCGGAACCCAGATGATTGATGCAGAGAGAGAGGGGGAAAATCATGAGAGTTCTATGCAACGCCGTCATTGACGGCGACACCGTCACGGTGGTGGGCGCTGGGGATCACAGCGGTGTGACCCGCACCTATGTGATCGAAGGTGAGGACGAGACGGCGATGGCCATGGAAGGCATCCGCCGCTTCGTTGAGGAGTTTGAGGTCGGAGGCGAAGAATGAATTTTTACATGTGGGGGCAGAACAATACGGGCGGGGTGTTCATCACCAATGACGACCTGTCTCGCTTCGTTGTTATTGAGGCCGAGAACTACAAGGAGGCCGAACAAAAAGCTCTTGAATTGGGCGTTTACTATCACGGTGTAGAAAATAATCACGACTGCGGGTGTTGCGGCGACCGCTGGGACGGCGGTGAATTGCTGGAGATCGAGGATGGCGACACCATCGAATCTTACCTGCAGCGCAATGAGGATGAATGCCCATGTCGCGGCACCATGACCATCCTGCACCTCTCTGACGGCTCCAAGAAAATCTTCGAGCCACGCAAATGATAGACCCAAAAGAACTGATCGATCTGCCCCACGGCCAAGCTGAATTGGTTTTGAAGCGTGAGGGATGCTGGGCCATGAAAAAGTTCAAGGTGCGGGTGGTAGGTCGCTACTACGCGCCCCTTGAAAGCAAAGTTGTCACGGTCGAGGCTCACGACCAGAGCAGCGCAGAGCTTAAGGCGGGGAATATGTCTGGCTTTGATCAAATAGACGAAACTGAAATTTTAGGAGAAGAATGATGGAACTCTGGATGGTTGCCGCGCAGTTGCTTTACCTGATACCCGTGATCTGGTTCATCACTGACTTTCACTATGTAGTCGAGGCTGTCCGCGACACGTTCCCCACTATGAAGGAGGGCCATGTCACCGTTGCGGTGCTGGTCATCATCTTCTGGCCTATCACCGCTATTGTTGGCATCCTGTTCGGGGGTGACAAATGATCTGCGGGGTCGGCGCGGAGATCATGTTTGCCGAACTTCGCGGCGACCTCATCTTGCGGCGGGCGACCACCGATGAGAACATGAATGAGCATTGGGACTTGCTTGATGCTGAGTTCGGCAGGGTGGATGTCAAAGCCCCAAAGCGCCTGTACCGAGGTGGCCCCGTTGACTATACGATGTGGTGGGAACTGCGCACGGTCAACAGGCCCATGCCGCAGGCTGGGTGGGGAATACCGAACGGCGTGGACAGGCTCATCGCCCTGAGTTCGCCCGCAGGGTTTCACCTTGTTGATCCAGCCGATATAATTCATGATCTCCGAGTGCGGTGCCGTGAGTATTACCGTGGCGAGTTTGGCTTGTACAGCCGCCCCAACCGTGGCGACTTAATGACGATATTGCCCCAGTGGTATGTTGAGAAACATCAGAAATATTTTTTAGGAGTGAACAATGATCTGGAACCCATGGAAAAGAATCCGTCAGCTTGAGCGTCAATTGGGTCATATGGACGACTGGATTGAGCTTGCTGGCAGATATCAACGCAGGCTCGACCGTGCGGAAAAAGTTCTGCGGAACATCGCCGCCGAGGAGAAACCATCCAGCATCCAAATCGTGAAGCGCATCGCTGCGATGGCGCGAGAGGGGCTGAAGCAATGATCATCAATGGGAACACACTTTTGTTTCGGGCCCCGATCAAAAACATGATCAATGAGAAGCGCCGTGAACACGGCGTTTCCTACGGCCTGTCCGAGGCTGGATATGACATCCGCATCAAGCAGGATGTTGTTTTTTACAAGCCAAAGGGGGACTACCTGTCAGGGGTTATTGTGGATGGTAAATTTTCACAAGGCAACTTCACCATCGCCAGTGCCATCGAAGAGTTCCAGTTGCCGCTTGATCTGGTTGGCATCGTGCATGATAAAAGCACATGGGCGCGGCGCGGGCTTTCGGTCTTCAACACCGTGATCGAAAGCGGATGGTGCGGGTTCCTGACATTGGAACTGGTCTACCACGGGCGTGATCCGCTGCACATTCCAGCGGGTGCAGGCATCGCGCAGGTCGTGTTCCACCAGACATCTGACCTTGCAAAGTACGATGGAAAGTATCAGAACCAGCCCGACCAACCAGTCAAGGCCATCCTTCGTTGATATTCATGGCTGCGTCTGCTAATGTGGGCGCAGCCATTATCTTTGAGGGAACCCGATGTCAGGCTTGAACCCGAATATCCGATTGATTGATGACGAGGCAGACGCTGCCATCGGCCCGATGGACGTGACCGTTGAGCGTGATGACGCAGAGCCAGAAGACATCCCAGAGGTTTCTCAAGACGGCGCAATCCTCAAGATCGAACACGGTGACGGGTCGATCACCCTGTCTCTGGATGGCAAGCCGATCAAAGACCCCGACAACGAGAAGACACCGCCATCTGGCTGGTTCGACAACCTCGTTGACGAGATTGACGACATCGAACTCCAGAACATTGCCGACGACCTGATCCGTGGCGTGGCGGACGACATCGAGAGCCGCAGCGAGTGGATCGAGGATCGCGCGCAAGGCATCAAGCTGCTCGGCCTCAAGATTGAGATACCTGGCCTGAACGGCGCTGCCGATGGTGCGCCCGTGGAAGGCATGTCCAAGGTTCGCCACCCGCTTCTGCAGGAGGCTGTGCTGCGCTTTCAGGCCAACGCGCGCTCTGAACTGCTGCCCACCGATGGCCCCGTCAAAATCCGCGATGACGCAAACGGCAGCACCACCCAGCGCGACGAGATCGCCAACGCCCTTGAGAAGGACATGAACCACTACCTGACCAGCACGGCGCGGGAGTATTACCCCGACACAGACCGCATGCTGCTGATGCTGGGCTTTGGTGGCACATCCTTCAAGAAGGTGTACTTCTGCCCGCTGCGCAACCGCCCAGTCAGCGAGAGCGTGGATGCCGACAACCTGATCGTGAACAGCGCCGCCACCGACCTGTCGAATGCCAAGCGCATCACGCACCGAGTGTACATGCGCCCCAGCACGGTCAAGCGCCTGCAGATCATTGGCATCTACAGCGACACCGATCTGGACACGCCCAACGAGGTCACGCCCGATGCGGCGCAGGACGCTAAGAGCGCGCAGCAGGGCATCACAACCACCTCTTCCAACCCAGATGACCGCGACCGCGAGATTTATGAGGTCTATTGCGAACTGGACATCAAGGGCTACGAACACAAGCACAAAGGCAAGCAGACTGGCCTAGAAATCCCGTACCGTGTCACCATCGACGTGTCTTCGCGCAAAATCCTGTCGATCACCCGCAACTTCGATCAGGACACCGCCGACTTGCCAGAGGCGCGCGTCAACTTCGTCAAATATACGTTTGTACCAGGTCTTGGCTTCTATGACATCGGCCTGCTGCACATTCTGGGCAACACCACCAACGCAATCACTGCGGCTTGGCGCGAACTGCTGGACGCTGGCATGTACGCGAACTTCCCAGGTTTCCTGATCAGCGACACTGGATCACGCCAGAACACCAACATCTTCCGCATCCCACCAGGTGGCTCTGCTCAGGTCAAGACTGGCGGTCAGCCGATCAATCAGGCCATCATGCCGCTGCCATACAAAGAGCCCTCGCAGGCCCTGATGGCGCTGGTGGAGAACATGTCCCAGACTGGCATGCGTGTCGGCGGCACCTCTGAGGCGCAGGTTGGCGAAGGCCGTGCCGATGCCCCAGTTGGCACAACGCTTGCCATGATTGATCAGGCCACCAAGATCATGAACGCAGTCCACAAGCGCATGCACAGCGCGCAGGCCGAGGAGTTTTCCCTGCTCTTGAAGTGCTTCCGAGAGCATCCCGAAAGCTTTTGGGAGCGCAACCGCAAGCCCACCCTGCAGTGGAATGAAGAGCTTTTCATCCAAGCCCTCAACGATGTGGAACTGGTGCCGCAGGCTGACCCCAACACATCCAGCCACGCCCAGCGCGTGATGAAGATCATGGCATTGAAGCAGTTGCAGGCCGCAAACCCGCAGATGTACGACGAGGAGGCCATCGACAAGGCCGCGCTGCGCGCCATCGGCTGGTCTAACCCTGAGCAGTTCCTGAAGCCAGCGCAGGCCAAGCAGCCGCCCCCAGAATTCCTAAAGGGGGTCGAGGAAATCAAGATCGCCCATCAGAAGGCCGATGCGGATACGATGCGCGCGCAAGCCGCAATGCTCGCAGCCCAGTCTCGCGCTGGCGCACCGCAAGGGCCACAAGGGCCGCAGGGGCCACAGACAGACCCCGCCAAGATTCTGGCCGAACAGAACAAGGCTCGCCAAATGGAATTCTCCATGCAGCGTGACCAAATGAACGACCAGAACCGCGACCTCGACCGCGAGAAAGACTTGCGCATCGAGCAGATGCGGATTGATCGTGAGCAGATGAATGACGCTGTTCGAATGCAGCATGAACGTGATATGCAGGAACGTGATCACGCTGCAGATGCGGTCAAGCTCGCTATGCAGCTTCGCAGACAGGGGAAGTAAATGGATAAAGACAAGGCAATCCGCGCCGCAAAGCTCACCCTCGGTGGCATGCTGGAAAAGAAGCGCCACACCACGGCGGTGAGCCGCGCTGATGGCCAAGTCTCCCCGTCAAAATACCTGCCTGATGTCCCCCGCGCCGTTCATGCCGATGGTGGCGCAGCCAACGCCCCCATGTTTCAGGGTGTACACGAGAGCCTTCAAGACGAAAGCGGCGCACCGCTCGACCTGTATCACGGGACGACACAGCCCGAAGAGTTCGAAGCGTTTGACGATGCCAAGCTCGGCAGGCGTGACGCTGGGTTCTATGGCCGTGGGCACTATCTAAGCCCGTCCAAGGAAAATGCAGAAGAGTACGGAGAGGACGGCACAGTGATCGGCCCGCTGCATGCTGCGCTCAAGAACCCATACGTTTGGGATGTTTCCAGCGACATGAAGGCCCACAGCACCCTGCGCGATTTGCAGTCCATGGGGATCATGAAGGAAAAGTCCAAGCTTGATTTCTGGGACAACCTTCAGTCGCACCACGTTCAACCATTCATGGCGGAGATGCGCAAGCGCGGCCATGATGGTGTGATCGTCAAGACTGGCCACGAACACTTGCCCAATGGTATTGCCGAGGTGGTGGCGTTTGACCCCAAGACCATCAAGCACAAGGATGCGGAGGTATTCGACCCCACCGACCCCCGCATCCGCCGTGAGGATGGTGGCGAGGTTGAAGGTCGCGCGTCCTACGGTAATGGCGGAAAATCCCTTGGCCTGTACTCCAAAGCGGCGCAGGTCATCCGCAACCAGCCTCAGGCTAAGGGCAGCGTCGATCAGCTTTTGGCAATGGTATCCAAGACAAAGGGCGTTAAGCCAGCCGAACTGTCCAACGCTGGCCGTCCAGCGGGCAAAACCATGTCCAAGGAAGAACTTGCCCAACACTTCGAACAGGCACTGCCAGACGTTCAAGTGATGCGGAAAGGGCGTGAAGTGCAGACCGCGCTGAATGCCCTGATGCAACAGGATCGCAGAAACTGGACTCAGGAAGACTGGGACAAGGCAAACGCTCTGCACTTTGAGGCCCAAAAACAGCCAAGCACTAGATACGACCAGTACACCTTGTCTGGCGGCGAAAATTATCGTGAGCATCTGCTGCACTTACCAAGACAGGATGGCCCAATAGCAAAACGCCTCAAGGCGCTGCAGGGCCAGTGGCAAGAAGCATATGAAAACCAAGCTCCAAGAGAAGACTTGGATCGGATGGGTGCAAAAATTGACGCGCTCAGTGAAGACGCTGAAAATGAAGATGTGAACTTCAAATCGGATCATTGGCAAACCCCCAACGTACTTGCTCATGTCCGCATGAGCGACCGCGACAACGGCAAGACCTTGCACGTCCATGAAGTGCAGTCTGACTGGGGCCAAGCTGGGCGTGAACAAGGTTTCCACGACCCAGAAAATCCATATGAAGTGATTAACAAGAAAACCAGAGAAGTGGTTTCAAAGCACCCTGACTTTAGTTCTATGTGGGACGCTTATCGCACCAACCCAAATTCAGACAGTCTTGATTATGGTGACTACAGCACCGAAAAACCGCCCCAAGGCCCATATGTTGGCAACACCCAACAGTGGACTGATCTGGCGCTGAAACATGTCCTGATGGAAGCCGCCAAGGGTGGCCACGACCGCGTGGTGTTCTCCCCAGGTGAGGCCAATGCTGACATGTACGGGCAGCGCAAAGAAATGGGGATGTTGAAGTTTCTCAAGAGCAAGGACAGCGGAGAGGCTGGCGTTATCGTTGGGTACTCAAAAGACGGTCGCCGTCTCAGTCCACATAAGGTTGATAGCCATGCTGAAGTAGAAAAGTTAATTGGCAAGGAAAACGCCACTAACCTTTTGGCGCAACCTCAAATGCCAGCGCCAGAAAAGAGTGATGACAGCTACATCGATACGCTTCAAGGCCCGCTGCAACAGGGCGATAGCAGGTATGCCCACACGCTCCAAGGCCCGCTTCAGGTTGGCGGTCACGGCATGGTAGATTACTACAAGAACTACGTCAACCAAGGCGCGCTAAAGCTGTTGCAGCAGCACGACCCGTCGATCAAGCCTGAAAGCTATGACTTGCCAAATGACTATAAGGGCTTTGCCCTGCCCATGACCGACACCGCCCGCGAATCAATCCTCAAGAACGGTTTTCAGGCGTTTCAGCGTGGCGGCGAGGTTCACAAAGCCGATGGTGGCGAGGTTGAGAAGAAGCGCGACTTTATGAGGGACAACCCTGGCGGCGAGTGGCTTGAGGGCAAGCGGGCAAGGGCTGCCCAGTACCCAGGCGATAAATTTATGATTGGTGCCACAACTGGTGTCATCGGCGGCAGATCGAGCATGTTCCTGCCCACCCACGTCCTGAAGGGCATTGCGGGGCTGAATGATGAGGTGAGAACCACTGGCGTTTCAAAGTACGACAGCCTGCTGTCTGACGCGCAGAAGGGTGGCTTTGACCCAGAGCAGAAGGGCAACAAGGTTGTGGTGGCCGTAAACCACTTTGGGCAGCCGTACCTCCTTGAGGGCAACACACGGGTGGCGGTTGCTCACTCCATGGGCATCCCAAAGGTCAAAGCCGAGGTTAGATACTGGAACGGCGCTGAGAATGTTGACGGCCCAATGCACCCAGAAAACGTCTTCAACATGGCATCGGACAGCCCAGATGTCGCCAAAGCCACGGGTGGCCCCGTCATGGGCTACGTCCCGATGGCGTCCCTGACCGCGCCAAAGCTGGCCATTGCGCGCGCGCCGCAGTACCAACAGCAAGCGCCCGTTGCGAGGTTCAGTGAGTCCCTAAACTCCCTGATGGACACCGTCGAGGGCTTTAAGAAGAAGCCAGAGCTTAAAGACGTTCAGAATAAGGTTGACCCATCATCCGCTCGAAATACGCTCACCACCACCAGTGGGCAAAATGCAGGCTATGACCCAAGCGGCATGAGTGAGGCGGCAAATGCAGCATATGCCAAACTGGTTGACGCATACGGCCAGCCCCTCAATGTGATCAGCACCTACCGCGATCCGCAGAAAAACCAAGACGTGGGCGGTGCGAAGGGAAGCCAGCACCTTCACGGCAATGCCTATGACATCGACGTGTCCAACATGTCTTACGAGGATCGCCTTGCCTTGGCCGATCTTGCATGGAATTCTGGATTTCGCGGCATCGGATTCTATGACAACAGCTTGCACTTCGATGTCGGTGATCCACGCACGTGGGGCCCAT
>JACCDP010666994.1_pt1 | contig 13166 bp, 10 predicted proteins | sample 7445841 | NCBI WGS metagenome assembly JACCDP01 (sample SAMN15323441, study PRJNA562643) | freshwater metagenome | isolation source: river surface water | place: USA:Blue River Watershed | collected 2017-08-17
CTTGCTTGATATCAAATTGTTGACGCTTTTTAGGAGACACTTCTTGTAAAGTAGCAATGGTAAGTCCACCCACTGTTGCTGCAACACAGGTACTTGCGGTGTCTTTTGCGCTGTCGTCTAATGACCACTTAATTGGCGGTAATCCAGTCAGCGTAGCAACCGCTTGCAAAATGCCTTTTGCCATTAAAAGGTCTTGTTCTTTGGATTTAACACGCCAACCTTCTTCGCTATCTAAACCACTTAAATAAATACACAAATGCTCTTTTTCAGCATACTGACCAGAACCACTGGTAGCATAGGTTTTACCAAATTCAAACAAACGTAAATTATGGTTACGTCTATTGCAATTGTAGGCGATGGTTTCAAGTCCAGTTTCAAGCATCGATGGACGAAGCACGTCTAAATCGGCACTTAAATTATTGATCATTTTTACCGCCGTTGATAAAACAGCTGGCGTAAAATATTGACTGTTGGTAATAGAGTTTGTAAAAATTTCTACAAAGCCTTTGCCTACTAAAAAGTTGGCTATTTTTTCTTTGACCACTTCTTTAGCACTTGCAACTTCTACAGCAGGGCTAATGGTAATGGTGGTAGGGATTTCAATATTATCGAGTCCGTCAATACGTAAAATTTCTTCTACTAAATCGGCAGGGATACTAATGTCTGGTTTACTATAAGGTACTGCAACACGTAGTTCATCAATGCCTTCCGCAATCACTTCAAAACCCAGTGCCGTCAAGATTTTTTTAACCGCTTCGGGGTGGTAGTTTTTACCACTTAATTTTTTGATGTAATGATACTTAACCACTACTTCTGTTTTTGGCGTTACGTTTGGATAGATATCTGTAATGTCAGAACTAATACTGCCGCCAGCCACTTCTTTAATAAGTAATGCTGCTCTTTTTAAAACCTGAACCGTGGATGCAATATCAACACCTTTTTCAAATCTAGTTGCAGCGTCGGTGCGCAGTCCATGGTGTAAAGACGTTTTACGAATGGTGGTTGGATGAAACCAAGCACTCTCTAAAAATATAGAGGTCGTTCCTGCATGAACGCCACTTGCAGCCCCACCAAACACACCTGCAATACACATTGGATCTGTGGCATTGCAGATTAATAAATCAGCATCTTGTAATTTTCTTTCTTTGGTATCAAGGGTTATAAAGGATGTACCGGCAGCCACATTTTTTACAATCACTTTGCCCCCTGTAATAGCTGCAGCATCAAAAGCATGCAGCGGTTGGCCGGTTTCGTGTAATATATAATTGGTAACGTCTACGATATTATTAATGGGTCTTACGCCAATAGCCGTTAATCTATTTTTTAACCAACTTGGAGAATCAGATACCGTAACACCGGTTAATTCGACACCCGCATAACGCTTACAGGCTGCTTCGTTTTCGATGCTAACATGAATCGTTTTATTGTTTTGATCTGGGGTAAAAGAATTTGAAAACGGTGTAACCGGTTTTGCTTCTTTTTCGTGGTGCGTTAAATAAGCACACACGTCTTTTGCAACACCCAAATGGCTCATTGCGTCCATTCTATTTGGTGTTAAACCAATTTCATATACCCAGTCTTGATAAGGTTCAAACAGCGTGGCAGCAGGCGTTCCAACGATTGTATCTGCTGGCAATACCATAATACCGTCATGACTGGTGCCAAGTCCTATTTCATCTTCGGCGCAAATCATTCCAAAACTTTCTTCGCCTCTAATTTTTGCAACACGCATGGTTAACGGATCACCAGCACTTGGATAAATAGTTGTGCCAATAGTGGCAACAATTACTTTTTGTCCTACGGCAACATTGGATGCGCCACATACAATTTGCAATGGAGCTTCGGCGCCAATATGTACGGTGGTAATTTTTAATTTATCGGCATTGGGATGCTGCGAAACAGTAAGCACTTCTCCAACAGTTAAGCCAGCAAGTCCTCCTTTTACATTTTCATAAAACGTTAAACTTTCAACCTCTAACCCAATAGACGTTAAAATTTTAGACAATTTTTCGGGTTCAATGGGCCAAGGCAGGTACTCAGATAGCCAGTTATAACTTATGGTCATGATTGCTTTTACGTATTTAAGAGGCTCAAAAATAAGTTTTTATAGCCGTAAATGCTACGCTTTCCTGAGAACAAAAGACACAATCATACAATACTTCTTTCTGCACAAGATTTGTTAATAATGGCCATTTTTAGTGGAATAAGTTTTGATATTGGTGGATAACAGTAGTAAATTGTGTGGATAGCGCAGAAAAAACCTGCGTGGAACGGTGCGTTCCGTGTGGACGAAAAATAGCGAGGAAATACTTGAAAAAGCGCAAATCTTGGTGCATATTCGCTCTGTTCTGCAATAAACGCAGCCAATTATTCGACTTTGTAAAGCAACCCTAAAATGGACGTTAAGATTACCAATACCAACCGCAAAACTAGAAAGCCATCGATAGACATGAGTAGCATGCTCTATGGCAAAGTTCCCCCACAAGCCAAAGAATTAGAGGAAGCGGTACTGGGCGCCATTATGCTTGAAAAAAGTGCATTTGACACGGTTTCAGAAATTATTAAGCCCGAATGTTTTTATGTAGAAGCGCATCAGCTCATTTTTAAAACAATGCAGCAACTACAAAATGATAGTGTTCCTATTGACATTTTAACGGTGGTTGAAGGCTTAAAATCTAACAATGAATTAGACCTTGTAGGTGGCCCTTATCAAATTACCAAACTCACCAACTCGGTGGTATCGGCTGCCAATATTGACGCGCACGCAAGAATTATTTTGCAAAAATTTATTCAGCGCGAACTCATCAGAATTAGTGGTGAAATTATTGGAGACGCTTACGAAGACAGCACCGACGTTTTTGATTTACTAGATGAGAGTGAAACAAAAATGTTTAACATCACCAACAATTATCTTAAAAAGAATTTCGAAGAAATAGGACAGGTGCTCGCAAAAACCATCAATCGTATTGATGAACTGCGCACCAAAACAGAAGATATTTCTGGTGTACCAACTGGATTCCCAACACTTGACCGTATCACCTACGGATGGCAACCTACCGATTTAATTATCCTTGCGGCAAGACCGTCTGTGGGTAAAACAGCCTTTGCATTAAACCTAGCGCGTAACGCGGCACTGCACCCTACAAAGCCTGTTCCTGTTGGGTTTTTCTCATTAGAGATGAGTGCCCCTCAACTTGTACAACGTATTTTAAGTGCGGAGAGTGAGATTAAAATGGAAAAAATTTCTAGGGGTAAACTAGAAGATTACGAATACCAACAACTACACTCAAAAGGATTAAAAAAATTAGAGCGCGCGCCACTTTTTATTGATGACACTGCGGCTTTAAATATTTTTGAATTTAGAGCCAAAGCTAGAAGGCTAGTAAACAAACACAAGGTTGGCATCATCATTATTGACTACCTACAATTGATGAGTGGTAGTGGTGATAGAAACAATAACCGTGAACAGGAAATTTCAAATATCTCTCGAAGTTTAAAAGCACTTGCCAAAGAATTAAACATTCCAATTGTGGCGCTTTCGCAGTTGAGTCGTGCGGTGGAAACAAGAAAAGAAAGTAAGATGCCGCAGCTGAGTGACCTTCGTGAATCGGGTGCGATTGAACAAGATGCCGATATGGTTATGTTTATTTACCGTCCAGAATATTACGAAGTAATGAGTAATGACATGGGCGAAAGTACGCATGGTGAAACACATATTAGAATTGCAAAACACAGAAATGGTCAATTAGATACCATTAAACTTCGCGCCAAACTAGAAATTCAAAAATTTGAAGAATGGGATGGCGATGGTTCTGGATTTGGAACCAGCAATTGGAAACCCGTAGCCCCTGGAAGCACAGCTGGCACGGGTGCACAAGACAGCGCTAAACTATTTATTCAAAAAGAAAGCAAAATGAATGAGGGTGATTTTGACGAAGGTTTTGACAACGAAACACCTTTTTAATTTTACTATTTTTTAGCAAATAACATGTCGGCACTACCTTATTTTTTTGAACCTAGCATTGATGCATCAAACACGCACTTTGAATTAAGTGAAGTGACGTCAAAACATTGCATTCAAGTGCTTCGTATGCGTGCCGGCGAAAGTCTACACCTTACAGACGGTATCGGAAACCTATACACAGCAAGTATTGTAGAGCCCGACAAAAAAAAGACAGTTGTAAAAATTGATTTAGTAGAGCATACCCCTGCTCCTACTAAAAACGTTTGCATTGCCATAGGACTTTTAAAAAATACAGGACGCTTTGAATGGTTTTTAGAAAAAGCGACAGAAATGGGCGTAACAAAAATTGTTCCATTAATTTGCGAGCGAAGCGAGCGGTCTAACCTCAAAGGGGAACGCATGATGGGTGTTGTTGTTGCAGCACTGATTCAGAGCAAACAAACATGGTTGCCTGATTTATCGGAACCCATTACTGTTGCGCAGTTTATTGACAAACACCCATCAGAACAAAAGCTCATTGCGCATTGTGAGGAAGGAAACAAAACAGAACTCAAAGACATTACCCATAGCAATGACACGAGTATTTTAATTGGGCCAGAAGGAGATTTTACACCGTCAGAAATTACACTTGCCATAGATGCAAAATATACACCTGTTAGTCTTGGCGAAACCAGGCTCAGAACAGAAACAGCGGGCATGGTAGCCGCAGCGCTTTTACGCTATAAAAATTAAATGCACCCATAAAATCACCGCATGCAAGCTATCTGTTCAAATATAGGCACGCGTTTTCTTATTCGATTCGTTATTGTATTCATGTGTGTCGCAAGTGTTTCTAGTAGCTGGGGTAATTTTTATACGACACAAAAACAAGATAGTATTACAGTTGCTACGATTGATTCTTTTATTACTACAAACGAAGTGGCCCAAAAATATAGCACTGCTATTAAAGAATTTTACGCATCCAATAAACACCAATATGTGTGGATGCAACCCAAGGGCGTGAAGCAAATTGCAAAAGATTTAATAACCCATGTAAACAAGCTTGCACCAAATACAATTGATAGTAGTTTTATCGTGCAACTCACCAAACAAAATTTCTTTCAAAACAATGCAGCAACAAATATTGAATTATGCCTGAGCCTTGCATTTTTTACTTATGCAGAAAAATGGCTAACCCCTAGTAGCATTGATCCAGCAAGTGTTAATTGGCTGATTCCCAAAAAGTCTATTTCGCTTGCAAATCAATTAAAAAACTGGCTTAGCCCAGCAACTAAAATGGGATTCAATACGGGAAGTCAAAACTTTAAACAACTACTCGAAAATTTTGCAAGCCTCACTACTATCGCTGCTCTTGACACGGGAATAAATATCACTGCCTCCAATATAAAAATTAAAAAGGGTCAAATGTTCCCAGTGATCAGACAGGTAAAAAAGAAATTGCATTTACTGGGTGATTTTAAAAGCACAGATACCACGTCACTATATAGCAATACACTAGGACTTGCCATCAATAAATTTCAAGAAAGAATGGGGCTTGCATCTACCAATATTATCGATAAAGCTTTATTAAAAGCGATTGGCACTCCCATTCAAGATTATGTCAATACAATCGCTATTAACCTAGAACGCTTACGCTGGATGCCAGCTATGTTGGATAGCAACTACATCGTTGTAAATATTCCAGCCTATCAGCTACTTGTTTTTGATAGCAGTAAAATTCAGTTTAAAATGCCGGTAATTGTTGGATCTGAATCCAATAACACCGTCATATTTAGCAACCGCATGCGTTACGTTGTTTTTAGCCCCTATTGGAATGTGCCACCCAGTATTGTGAAAGCAGAAATTTTGCCGGGCATGAGAAAAAATAAAAATTATTTGGCATCTAAAAATATGGAAATTACGACCCCTGGCGATATCCCCACCATTAGACAATTACCAGGAGAAGACAATTCCCTTGGTCTTGTAAAATTTCTGTTTCCCAACCCCTACAATATTTATTTACACGACACGCCCGGCAAACACCTTTTTGCAAAGCAAAACAGGAGTTTAAGCCATGGTTGTATAAGACTTGGCGACGCACGTAAAATGGCAGGCTACCTACTCAGAAATGATACTAGTTGGACGGCCATCAAAATAGATACTGCCATGCACCAGCAAAAAGAAAAATGGGTGACACTTAAAAAAACAATACCCGTATTTATGGCCTATTTTACAAGCTGGGTAGATAGCAATGGGGTTTTACATTTTAGAAAAGACATTTATGATTTAGATGAAAAACTGGAACGTATTCTTTTTAAAAAAGAAGAGATCCAACTATAACATCCATATCCTAACTTTGAATCAAAGAAATAAGATGCATTTAATTGAAGTTACAAGCGCCGATACTGCCAAAGATTTTTTAGAAGTACAAGCTATTATCAATGCAGGTAACCCTAATTATATTAGACCGCTTAACAATGAGGTTAACGACGTATTTGACGTTACTAAAAATAAGAATTTCAAATACGGAGAAGCCAAAAGATGGATACTTGAAACAGACGATGGTGAACTCGTAGGCCGTATTGCTGCGTTTACCAATTCAAAATATATTAATAAAGGAACCGATTTTAAAACAGGTGGTGTAGGTTTTTTTGATTGCATCAACGATCAGGCTGCGGCCAATTTACTTTTTGATACCGCCAAAGATTGGCTTTCTGAAAAAGGAATGGAAGCCATGGACGGGCCCATCAATTTTGGGGATCGAGACAAGTGGTGGGGCCTGATGGTAGAAGGTTTTGACAAACCCCCCATGTATGGCATGTCGTATAATCCGGATTACTACGAAACCTTATTTACAAACTACGGTTTTCAAAATTATTATAACCAATATTATTATGCGACGAGTGTTCAAGGAGACTTGCCAGCAAGATTTCCTGAGAGACACGCACGCTTTGCAGCCAAGCCAGATTATGTTGCCAAGCACGTTAAATTAAGTGAGCTTGAAAAATATGCCAGCGACTTTGCTACCGTTTATAATGCAGCTTGGGCGCAACATGGAGAAGCCAAAGAAGTTACAAAGGAACAAGTGATCAAGTTATTTAAGACCATGAAACCTATTATGGATGAGCGTCTTGTTTGGTTTGCCTATTATAAAGCAGAACCTATTGGTATGTTCATAAACATTCCAGACCTCAACCAGTATTTCAAACATTTTAATGGTAAACTCGGTTGGTTCCAAAAACTTCGTTTGTTGTACATGTCTAAAACCGGAAAAAACAAACAATTAACAGGTCTTGCTTTTGGCATTGTTCCTAAATACCAATCACTTGGCATTGATAGTTTTATGATTCAGGAATGCTCAATGCTAATTAAAGACAAAGATTGGTATGACCGTTACGAAATGGGATGGGCTGGCGATTGGAATCCAAAAATGCTCAATATTTATAAAAGTTTAGGCGCAACACCCAGCCGCAGAATGGTCACTTTTAGGTGCCTTTTTGACCCTTCCAAGCCTTTTGAGCGACACCCAGAAATGGTGTACGGCTAAAATTATACCCATGTGCAAAAAAGGTGGGGTTTAGATAAGGGGAAGCCTACCGTTGTGCTTATATTGCAACCCTGTTATGGAAAATCATTTTGTTGTTTCGGCCCGTAAGTATAGACCCCAAAACTTTAATACTGTAGTTGGGCAATCGCATATTACGACAACCCTAAAAAATGCCATCAAAAACAACCAACTCGCACACGCGTTTTTGTTTTGTGGTCCAAGAGGTGTTGGTAAAACAACATGTGCCAGAATTTTAGCCAAAACCATCAACTGTACAAGCCCTACACCAGATGGTGAAGCTTGTAACACCTGCAACAGTTGTGTGTCTTTTGACGCAGGCACATCACTCAATATTCATGAGCTAGATGCGGCGAGTAACAACTCGGTAGATGATATTAGATCACTGGTAGAGCAGGTAAGATTTGCTCCTCAGGCTGGTAAATACAAGGTGTATATAGTGGATGAGGTACACATGCTTAGTGCCAGTGCCTTTAATGCATTTTTAAAAACATTAGAAGAACCACCATCTTATGCCATTTTTATTTTGGCAACTACCGAAAAACATAAAATACTTCCAACCATTTTAAGTCGTTGTCAAATTTTTGATTTTAAAAGAATCACCAACAACGATACCGTAGAACACCTAGAAGAAATTGCTGGAAAAGAATCCATCAAAGCTGAGCGCGCAGCACTTCAAGTGATTGCGCAAAAGAGTGAAGGCTGCATGCGTGATTCGCTTAGTATACTCGATAAAATTGTAAGCTTTACGGGTGGCAGTTTAACCTATCAAAATACCCTAGAGCACCTAAATATTTTAGACGAAGACTACTTTTTTAAACTGCTAGAAAGTATGCAGGCCAAGGATTTAGCAGCTTCAATGGTCCTTTATGACGAAATCAATAGAAAAGGTTTTGAAGGAGATATGGTACTCAATGGATTTGCAGAATTCATTCGTAATATTTTAGTTTGTAAGGATCCTAAATCTGCGGCACTACTAGAAGTAGTAGAAGGTATGCAGGATAAATACACAAGTGCAGCTGCTACTATGGGCATGTCCTATTTGGTGAGTGCGCTCAATATTTTAAATGAAGCGGAGATCAACTATAAAATGGCGCGCAACAAAAGATTGCATGTAGAACTCACGCTCATTAAATTAAATTTTTTACAAGAAGCCATTGAACTTGCTTCAGAAAACGGGTCGATTGTAAAAAAAAAACGGATTGACGGACCAGTAGCTATCAAAACAAGAAGTATTCCTTCTATACAAGTTCTTACGCCACAACATAATATTACTGCTAATAAACCAAGCCTTTCTATCGATACGGGTATAGTTGCACCTATGCCTGCACCTACTGTGGTACAATCAACAACAATTTCAAAACCGTCGCCAGCGCTTACGCGAAGCACACCCGCTCAAACTCCGGCTCCAAAAAAGAACCTTCTATCCACTTTAAGAGAGAAATATGGTGACCAGTACGCCATTGAAGAAGTTAAAGAAGCTGAATCGCTCAATATAGAAAAACTTAGGGCTTGCTGGGACGCTTATGGTGCCACACTGGAAGCACAACAAAAACACTCTGCGTCTGGCACTTTTAAAATGGCCGTACTAGAAATAGAAAACGATATCCATTTTACGGTTCGCGTACCTGGTTTAACGGCTCAAAAGTTTGTGGAACAGGAACGCATGATGCTCATTGATCAAATATTTGCAACGTTCAATAACCGCTCTATAAAATTTAGCATCATTGTTGACGCCACAGAAAAAGAAGATGTGCCTATTCATATGCGACTTAATAGTAAGCAAAAATTTGAACGCATTAGTGAGCAGTATCCGCTACTTAAAGAATTGAAAGAGAAACTGAAATTAGAAATTGATTATTAATCTAATGATCTGCTATATTTTTTTGGCAGCACTATAATTATTTTTTAATAACCATTGTAATACTTTGTCGCGCTGATCTCCTTGTACAATAATTTCGGCATCTTTTACAGAACCGCCTGTACCACAAAAGTTTTTTAGCTGTTTACCCAATTTTTCTGCGTCATCACTCGTGCCAATAAATCCGGTTACCAGCGTGACAGCCTTACCTGCTCTATGTTTGGTGTCGAGTCGAATACGGAGTTGTTGTTTGGCAGGCGGCAAGGTTTCCAATACTTCATCCTTTTCCGGCTCAAAGCTAAAGTTGGGGTCGGTACTATAAATGAACCCTCTTGCGTCTGATTTATTTTTTTTGCTCATAAAAATAAAATCGAAAATTAATTAACGCGAAGGGTTACAATGTGATAAGGCACTCCATTTTTTTTCATGAGCATCAGCGTAATATTATACTTTTTTGAAGCGCCGCTAATTTTACCTGTCAAATACATGGTATTGCCAATTTCTCTTTGAGCTGTGCGTTCAAATCCTTTAATGGTATGCTCGGCATAGAATGCAACTAATTTTTCGGTCGCTTTTTCACTAGCTACAATTTTATCTTCTGGTGCATCTAAAAATTTTATGTCTACTACCACGGCAAAATGTTTTGCTATCTCGGCAGGATTTCCAGATTTTAAAGCGGCAACAACCTGATCTGCATCTCCTTGAAAAGGCCCTTCAAATGCTGTAGTTACCAGCAAAAGAGGAAATAGGAGGCCTAATAAATGCTTTTTCATGGTCTGGTTTTAATTGACTGACCCAAAAATAACTAAGATGCAGCAATTAATAAGGTTATACCCTTTAAAATTGACGTTTTGCCTCAAAAATAAAGGTTGTAAATTTGTAGTATGAAACGTAAAGTAATTCTCGTAATCATGGACGGCTGGGGACTTGGTACAAAAAAAATGTCTGACGCCATTCAACAGTCCAAAACGCCTTTTGTAAATAGCCTTTATACTAAATATGCACATAGCACACTTGTTACATGTGGTGAAGATGTGGGGCTTCCGGAAGGTCAAATGGGAAATTCAGAAGTAGGTCACTTAAATATTGGTGCGGGTCGGATAGTATACCAAGAACTTCAACGCATCAACGTAGCCATAAAAACCGGCGAACTTGCAAGCAACCCCACATTTTTAGAAGCAGTAGCGTATGCTAAAACAAATCATAAACCACTACATCTAATGGGACTCGTAAGTGATGGTGGCGTTCATGCGCATATCAATCACCTAATGGCTATTTGCGATTATTGTAAAGCAAACGGTCTTAACGAGGTATACATTCATGCCTTTACGGATGGAAGAGATACGGATCCCAAAAGTGGTTTGGGTTTCATGACCACGCTGTCGCAACACTTACAAAATAGTGTAGGTAAAATTGCAACGATTAGTGGTCGCTACTACGCCATGGACCGTGATAAAAGATGGGAAAGAGTAAAGCTTGCCTATGATTGTTTGGTGCATAGCGCTGGACCGCGCGCCAATAGAGCTTCCGCAGCATTAGAAGCGGCTTATTCAAATGATACCACAGATGAATTCTTACTGCCTACCGTTATGGTAGATGATAACAACGAACCTGTTGCTGCTATCAAAGAAGGCGACGCTGTATTTTGTTTTAATTTTAGAACAGACCGTTGTAGAGAAATTACTGAAGCACTAACGCAACAAGCATTTCCTGAATTTGACATGCAGCCATTAGCACTTCATTACACCACCATGACACAGTACGACCAAACATTTAAGGGCGTACACGTTGTATTTGAAAATGATAATTTACAAAATACACTCGGCGAAGTATTAGCGGCACATGGAAAAAAACAAATTAGAATTGCCGAAACCGAAAAATACCCGCACGTAACTTTCTTTTTTAGCGGCGGTAGAGAACAACCTTTTGAAGGTGAAAATAGAATTATGGTGGCTTCTCCAAAAGTGGCTACCTATGATTTGCAACCAGAAATGAGCGCTGTTGGTATCACCGATTTATTGGTTCCAGAAATAGAGGCTGAATCTGCAGATTTCATTTGCCTAAACTACGCAAACGCAGATATGGTAGGTCATACCGGTGTTTTTGAGGCGGCTATTAAAGCAGTAGAAACAGTAGATGCCTGCGTAGAGAGAGTGGTAACTGCGGGTCTTGCCCACGGCTATACCCTTCTTGTAACCGCAGATCATGGTAACGCCGATTTTATGATCAACGAAGACGGAAGCCCTAATACGGCACATACTTTAAATTTGGTGCCTTTATTTTTAGTAGACAATGATTTAAAAGTAAACCTTACAGCAGGTAAACTTGGAGATATTGCACCCACTATTTTACAATTAATGGAATTACCAATACCGGCAGAAATGACCGGAAATATTTTAATTTAAAAATAAAACCTCTCATGAGTTTACTTAAAAAAATAGGCCTTGCACTTGTTGTTGTTCTAGTTGTACTTCAAGCGTTTAAGCCTGAAAAAAACGTATCAGACGACCATTCAAAAAATATTGCAACCCTTTACCCAGTATCAAAAGAAGTGGATGCCATTTTGGTAAAAGCCTGTAATGATTGTCATAGCAACAACACAAAATACCCTTGGTATGCTAGTGTGCAACCACTTGCTTGGTGGATCAATGACCATGTAGTAGATGGTAAAAAACATTTTAATTTAGACGATTTTGCGAATTACAAACTACGCAAGCAATACCATAAAATGGAGGAGGTCATAGAACAAGTAAAAGAAGGTGAAATGCCACTTGAATCTTATAGCCTTATACATGGCGAGGCAAAATTATCGCAAGAAGAACGAGCTGTGCTTACAAGTTGGGCACAATCGGTGCTTGATTCAATGAAAGCAACCTATCCTATTGATAGTCTGATAAAGAAAAATAATTAGCAGCACCAATCTGCCCTCTTTTATTAGCCCGCTTAATCATTTAAGCGGGCTTTTTGTTACCTTGCAGCATGGAAATTACAAAAGCCAGCTATTTGGTTTCTAGTCCTAGTTTTGACAAATGCCCAAAGCCTGACAGACCCGAGTATGCATTTATTGGAAGAAGCAATGTGGGCAAATCTTCATTAATTAATATGCTTACCGGTCAGAAGAGTTTAGCCAAAACATCTGGTACGCCCGGAAAAACGCAGCTCATCAACCATTTTGAAATAGAAAGTACACAAAAGGCAAAAGCACCAAGAAGCAAATGGTTTATTGTTGATTTGCCTGGTTACGGATATGCCAAAAGATCTCAAACAGATAGAAGACGTTGGGAGCAAATGATTGAAGGCTATTTTAAAAAGAGAGAAAATCTAGTACAGGTTTTTGTACTTATCGATAGCCGACATGGTCCTCAAAAAAACGATCTTGAATTTATTAGTCAGTTAGATAGTTGGGGTATTGTATTTACACTTGTGTTTACAAAAATTGACAAAGAAAAGCCAGGTGTTGTTAAAAGAAACGTTGAAGCATTTTTTAATGTATTAAAAGAAAGTTGGCAGTTTTTACCCAGGCATTTTGTAACAAGCGCCGAATTAAAAACAGGGAGGCCAGAAATGCTAGCATTTATTGACACTTGTAATGAAGCTGCCGCAGCAGCCGAATAATAATATAATTTTTATGAAATTACTTATCACCTATTTAAAGCCCTACAAAGGACTAGTACTTTTAGCATTGTTATTAGCGGGTATCAACCAAACCTTTTCGCTATTTGATCCCATGATTTTTGGGAAACTCATAGATCAGTTTGCCAATCATGCCAAAACCAATGCAGATGGCAGTTTTAGAA
>JACCDP010279267.1_pt1 | contig 13165 bp, 13 predicted proteins | sample 7445841 | NCBI WGS metagenome assembly JACCDP01 (sample SAMN15323441, study PRJNA562643) | freshwater metagenome | isolation source: river surface water | place: USA:Blue River Watershed | collected 2017-08-17
GAGCGCATGCTCGCGATCTACGAGCAGTTTGGCATCGCCCGCGCATCCGAGCTGGATCCGAAGCTGCTGCCCGAGCTGATCGGCATCATCAAGGACGGCCTCGGCGAATGACGGACGTCCACGCAAAACTCAGCCCGTCGGGGGCCCATCGTTGGATGGAGTGCCCCGGCAGCGTTGTCCTCGAACGGAATTTCCCGGACGAGGGCAGCGTCTACGCAGACGAAGGCAGCGCGGCGCACCTGTTGGCGTCGTGGTGCCTGACCGACAATCTCGACCCGAGCAACTACCTCAACGAGAACATTTCGATCGGCGAACGCAAGTTCAAGGTCGACGAGGACATGTGCAACTATGTCCGGGACTATGTGAAGCTCGTGAAGGGGTACGCGGAGAACGGCCACCTGCTCGTCGAGCAGGCCGTGTCGATCGAGCATATCACCGGCGAGCCGGGCGCGAAGGGCACGTCGGACGCGATTATCGTCCACGCCGCTGAGAAGCGCATGACGGTCATCGACCTGAAGTACGGCATGGGCGTCCGCGTCGATGCTGAGTTTAACCCTCAGCTCATGTTGTACGCTCTGGGTGCCTATGAAGTCGCGGATCTGATCGCCGAGATCGAGCGCGTCACCATGGTCGTCCACATGCCCCGCCTGAACCACGTCAGCGAGTGGGAGATCCCCCTCGAGACGTTGCTCGCCTTCGGGAACGACGCGATGGCGTACGCTGCCGAGACGCGGCAGGCAGAGGCCGATGAGGCCATGGCCCTGACGACGCTCGACATGGACAGCACGAGCTGGTCCGAGCAGTGGCTGCGCCCGGGCGAGAAGCAGTGCCGCTTCTGTAAGGCGAAGGCCGTCTGCCCAGCCCTGCGCTCGGCCATGGCGGAAGTCGTCGGCGGATCCGCTCCGGCTACCGTGGATGACTTCAAGGAGTTTCTGCCTATGGAAATGACGACCGATGTCGGCGACAATTACCTGTCGATCGCCATGGACAAAGTCGGCTTGGTCGAGGACTGGTGTAAGGCCGTTCGGGCCGAAGTCGAGCGAAGATTGTTTGCCGGTCAGACCGTCAACGGCTATAAGCTGGTTGAGGGGAAAAAGGGGCCACGCAAATGGATCGACGAGGATGCAGCTATCAAGGTGCTGAAGTCGGCCAAGCTCAAGCAATCCGACATTTTCAAGCAGACGCTGATCTCGCCCACCGAGGCGGAGAAGCGGCTCAAGGGATCTCCGCAATTTTGGGCAAAGGCGCAGGGCGTCATCACCCAGAGTGCGGGAAAGCCGTCTGTGGCACCAGCCACCGACAAACGGCCAGAATTGGCCATCACAGCGGTCGCGGAGGATTTCCAAGACCTTGTTTCAACTGAGAAGACAGAAGTGGATAATTGATAATGGCTACTCGTGTAATGCTGAAGAACGTCGTAATGGCTTTCCCCGCAATCGCACAGGCGCAGAGCTACGGTGACGGCGACCCCGCCTACGGAGCGAAGTTCCCGATCGAGCCCAACTCGGAAAATCACAAGCTGATCGAGCAGGCAATGCTCGGCGAAGCTACCGAGAAGTGGAAGGAAAAGGGGGAAGCCATCCTCGCGATGCTCGCCGAAGACAAAAAGTTGTGCTTCTCGAAGACGGTGTACCGCTCCAAGAAAACCGGTGAGCCGTACGAAGGCTTTGCAGGCACGCACTACCTGTCGGCCCGCAACGCAACCAACCAGCCGACCGTGATCGACCAGTACGGCAAGGAAGTGACCGACAAGAAAGCCATTGAGCGCCTCGCGTTCAGCGGTGCCATCGTTCACGCCTCGGTCGATATCTGGGCGCAGGATAACAAGTGGGGACGCCGCATCAACTGCTCCCTGCGCGGTATCATGCTCACCGGCGAAGGTAAGAACTTCGGTGGTGGTTCGGCCCCGGCGTCGGCAGACGAGTTTGCTGAGTTTGCCAAGGACGCAGCAGAAGACGCTGCGGATCTGGTATGACGACGGCCAACGACCAGCTCCGCCTGTTCGTCGAGCGCATCGAGCGTCTCGAGGAGGAGAAGACCAGTATCGCTGACGACATCAAGTGCGTGTTCGCCGAGATGAAAAGTCAGGGCTACGACGTCAAGATCACCCGCGAAGTGCTGCGCTTGCGCAAGCTGAGCAAGGATGATCTCGCGGAGCGCAATGCAATTCTTCGTACATATGGCGAAGAATTGGGGCTGGACTTAATCTAGCCTTGCAACTATAGAGCGACGCGGTCACGTACGACCTTCCACGTACGTGGCCGTATCGCCCTCCCTTCCGGCGAGGGCTGCGTGGAAACGACTTGGTTCACTCCTTCTCGTTGCTGATACCCCGTGCAGCCCTCACCCGAAGAGAGGGTGTTCCCTGTCTTCACCCATGTATCAGCTAGGGGTGGAACATGCTTACAATACCTGAAATCCGTGATCGCTTGTATAGCGTAGCCGACAAGATTGAAGATCCTGAGTTGGCGAACGAGATACGCTATCTCGCCGGGCAAACGTACCGTCGGCGGTACACGCGCACTCGCGCGAAGAGCACACCGATGTCGCCGGAATTGCGTGAGAAAATTGTCCAGACGTACGAGAACAACCCGGACTGGTCCTTTCAAGACATCGCCGTCCACTGCAACTGCAACCTCGGGCGCGTCAGCGAAACTATAAACGGCGAACGATGAAAATCCTATATCTCGACATCGAGACGTTCAACGGCGTGACGAACATCACGGCGGGGGCGCATCGCTACGCGCAGGACGCCGAAGTCCTGCTCGTGGCGTGCGCTATAAACGACGGGCCGGTTGACGTCTGGGACACACAGGATCGCCCTAACTGGCGCGAGGCTTTGGCGCAGCACATCTACGAGGCCGATCGCGTTGTCATCCACAACAGCGCCTTCGAGCGCGCTGTGCTGCGTAGGCACGGCGTCGACATCCCGGTGGACAAGATTGCCGACACCATGGTTTTGGCGCTCCAGCATGGCCTGCCGGGCAAACTGGACCAGCTATGCGAGGCCTTGGATGTCCCGCAGGACAAGGCCAAGGCGAAAAGTGGCAAGAAGCTCATTCACCTATTCACAAAGCCCCGCCCGAAGAATATGAAGTTGAGGCGTGCAACGCGTGAAACTCACCCGGAGGAGTGGAATGAGTTCATCGAATATGCCCGGCTCGACGTGGACGCGATGCGAGAGGTACTTGCACGCACACCTAGATGGAATGATACTCCAAGTGAGCGTCGACTGTGGGAACTCGACCAGAACATTAACGACCGTGGTATCTGCGTCGATGCTGAACTCGCCCGCGCTGTTATCGGAGCTTTCGACGGAGCTGTACGAGCTCTGGCCGCTCGTCTCTCCCGATTGACGGACGGTGCTGTGGACAGCGCCACACAACGTGACCGCTTTTTGGCATACATGCGCAGCGTGGAGGGCGTCGAGCTGGCCGACCTGACCAAGGACACCATCAGCAGCGAGCTGCGCGGCGATATGAGCCCGCGCGTGCGTGAGCTGCTCGAGATCCGGCAGCAGGCCTCCTCGACCAGCCCAGCCAAGTTTAGCGCGCTTCTGGACGCCATGTCGGACGATGGTCGCCTGCGCGGCACTATCCAGTTCTGCGGCGCTGCCCGCACTGGGCGAGACGCCGGGCGGATCTTCCAGCCCCAGAACCTGCCCCGCACGCCTGACTGGTTCGACGGCGACGTGCAGGAGATGACCGTGCGCGTCTTCAAGGAGGGTGCTGCGGATCTGCTGTGGGATAACGTCAGCGAGCGGTGCAGCATGGTCGTACGCGGCGCTCTGATCGCCGCGCCGGGCAAAAAGTTTTGCATCGCCGACCTGTCGAACATCGAGGGGCGCGCACTGGCGTGGCTGGCGGGCGAGACGTGGAAGATCGAGGCCTTCAAGGCGTATGATCGCGGCGAGGGCCACGACCTGTACAAGGTGACGGCTGGCAAGATCCTCGGCAAGGATCCCGCCGACATCACGAAAGAGGAGCGCCAGCTTCAGGGCAAGACGCCTGAGCTCGCTGGGGGCTATCAGGGTGGCGTCGGTGCCTACCGGGTCATGGGCGGCCCAGTCTTCGAGGCCATGGACGACGACGCTATTCAGGAGATCGTCTGGGCGTGGCGCGCACAGCACCCACGCACCAAGGCCCTCTGGTACGACATGGATGCGGCGGCGAAGGAAGCCATCCGCAACCCCGGCTACAGTTACGATATTCGCGGCCTGATCCGCTTCGATGTCATCCGCGACGACTTTGGCCGCGACTGGATGCGCATGCGCCTGCCCTCTGGGCGGTACCTGTGCTACCCGGATCCGGCGATCGACCTGTCGCAGTGCCCCTCGTGCGACGGGGGAGGCCTGATCCACGACATGGGGCACGGATCCCCCGGCCTATGGCTTCGCTGCGAGACGTGCGACGGCAAGGGCGAGATAGGATCCGGGCAGATCACCTACAGCGGTGTCAACCAGTACACGCGCAAGTGGACGACCCTCGAGACGTACGGCGGCAAGCTGACCGAGAACGCGGTGCAGGCCATCGCTCGCGACGTCTTCATGACCGGCATGCGCCGGGCTGAGGAGAATGATTACCCGGTTGTCCTGCGCGTCCACGACGAGCTCGTCTGTGAAGTGCCCGACAACGGTGCCTACACACACGAGGTGCTGGCCGACTTCATGTCGACAAACCCGTCGTGGGCGATCGGGATGCCTCTCGCCGCCGCAGGCTTCGACACCTACCGCTACCGCAAGGATTGACCAGTGACCCCAGCAGCCAAGATCCAAGACTACATCAAGAAACGGGTTCAGGGCAGCGGGGGCGTCTACCGCAAAGCCAAGTGGGAGAACCACAACGGCTGCCCTGACTGCTTCGTCTGGTGGCAGTGGCCGACGGCGGCCTTCATCGAGGTCAAGGCCGGGCGCGATCGCCTGTCGAAGCTACAGGAGCGGGAGATCAAGCGCATGCGCGACAGCGGGATCCCGGTTTACGTCGTCCAGAGCATGGATGATGTCGATGTCGTTCTATCGATGATAAAAAACGGGTTGCAAGTGTAGGCTGCATTTGGTATACGGTCGTTATCAGCAACGAAGGAGTACCAAATGAGCACGCCAAAACTACGCCCCGTTAAGGCCGCCGCCAAGGGGCACAACCGCTACTGCGGTCCTGCGGTCTTATCGATTATCGCCGGTATCGACACCGCCGAAGCCTCGGCTGTCATCCGTCACGCGACCAAGAAAAAGTCCGTCAAGGGTACATCGAACTGGGACATCCTCAGAAGCCTGTCCCTACTCGGTTACCGCGCGACGTCAGCCGCCAAGGTCAATCCGAACGATCGCAGGTCGTGCCCGACGCTCGCAGCGTGGTTGCGCAGCCCGGAGCGCGACGGCCAGTCGCTCTATCTCGTATCCGCTGGCTACCACTGGCAGGTCGTGCAGGGTCGCCGCTTCTGCTGCGGCCTGACCAAGGAGATCGTCTCGATCCGCGACCCGAAGGTTATGCGCCGAGCTCGAGTGGCTGGCGTCTGGAAGATTGAGCAGGAGCGCAAGGTTGCTCTGGCCGAAGTGCTTCCGGCAAAACCGAAGCGCGACACGAGCATCGAGACTGCCCGGCGCAAGGCCAAGGCACTCGCGCGTGAGATCGGTGTCGAGATTGATACCAGCCGCACGTACGACGGCTACCAAGACATCCTTGTCTGGGGCCCTGAGTGGGCCGCTGGTGTCGATGAGGCGCAGGTCGATCCCTTCTACGGCGATCACTACGCCGAAGACTGGGAAGACGCCCTCGAGCGCGTCAAGGACTATGCCGAGCTGAAGCGCACCAAGCCGGAGGTCTTCGCATGATCTGCGTCAACTTTCACCGCAGAAAGGCAGAGCCGGGATCTTCGCTCGCGAAGGCCCGGATCGCCGCGCACAGTGCTTTCGATGTCCTCTGGCAGAACGAGTACATGACGAGATCCGAAGCGTACGAGTGGCTCGCCGATCAGCTCGGGATCCCGAAGCAGGATTGCCACATGCTCTACTTCGATGAGGAGACGTGCATCGGCGTCGCCCAACTATGCGAGGGTGAGATTTTCAGAAGGATGTTTGATCTGTGACCAAGGCGTTTACCCCACACGACTACCAGCTCGAGGCCATGGAGCATCTGTACAAGCTGCGCCGGGCGGCGCTGTGGATGCCCATGGGCGGTGGCAAGACGGTGACCACTCTGTCGACCCTCGTGGATCTCGACATGGTTGAGCAGGTCTTCCCGGCGCTTGTACTGGCACCCCTGCGCGTGGCGCGCACGACGTGGCCCGACGAGGTTGCGAAGTGGGCCCACCTGCATCACCTGAAGGTCGTCCCGATCATCGGATCCGAGGCGCAGCGTCGCGCGGCGGCGCAGCTCAAGGCGGACATCTACACGATGAATTACGACAACCTTGTCTGGCTCCAGAACTTCTTCGGCGATGACTGGCCCTTCAAGACGGTGATCGCCGACGAGTTCACGCGCCTGAAGTCCTTCCGTCTGCGGCAGGGCAGCAAGCGCGCTGCGGCGCTGGGCAAGGTCGCCCACAGCCACGTCGATCGCTTCATCGGCCTGACGGGCACACCAGCCTCGAACGGCGTCAAGGATCTGTGGGGGCAGACGTGGTTCCTCGACAAGGGCCAGCGCCTCGGGCGCACGTTCAGCGCCTTCGAGCAGCGGTGGTTCAGGAAGGGTTACGACGGCTACAGCCTCGTACCCTACGAGCACACGCAAGAAGAGGTGCAGGAGGCCCTGAAGGACATCTGCCTGACCGTGCAGGCCCTCGACGTCGAGGAGCCGAACACGATCCCGATTTACGTGGATCTGCCGCCCAAAGCGCGCCGGATCTACGACGACATGGAGAAGGAGATGTACGCCGAGATCGAGGAGATAGGTGTCGAGGCGGCGACAGCCGTCGTGCGCACGCAGAAGTGCTTGCAGCTCGCCAATGGTGCCATCTACACAGACGACGAAGGGTCATGGGAGGAAGTTCACGATGCCAAGCTCGACGCGCTGGACAGCATCATCGAGGAAGCTAGCGGGGCTCCTGTCCTTGTGGCGTATAACTTCAAGCACGATCTCCAGCGACTACGCGCTCGTTTCCGTCAAGGTCGGGTGTTGGACGCTGACCCTGATACGATCCGGGACTGGAACGCCGGGCGGATCTCGCTACTTTTCGCTCACCCTGCGTCGGCGGGACACGGGCTCAACCTAGCCGACGGCGGCAACATTCTCGTCTTCTTCGGGGTCAACTGGAACCTCGAGGAGCACATGCAGATCATCGAACGTATCGGGCCCCTGCGACAGAAGCAGGCGGGCTATGATCGCCCTGTCATGGTTTACCCTATCCTTGCGACGAACACGGTCGACGACGACGTCATGCACCGCCTGTCGAGCAAGAAGACCGTGCAGGAAGTCTTGTTGGAGGCGTTGAAACGGAGGAAGAAACGATGAAGAAGAGGGTCAGGGAAGCTGTAAAAAAGCTCGAGGCTGCCGGGTTCGAGGTGGTCGACGTTCAGGTTACCGGCGGCGATCACTACAAATACCGTCTACGCAAGGGCCGAGAGACGAGGATCATGTACGCATCGAACTCACCCTCGTGTAACTACGCGGTGGCGCAGATGATCAGGACGGCCAAAAAGCTTTTCCAGAACACAAAAGAATTGGAGCGCACATGAGCGAGGAACCTTTCAATCCGGCCAGTGTCGTCGACGTTAACCCCATCGGGCTGCTCGACAACTGCTGGCCCAAAGACGACCCATTCAGCCTAGATCCGATAAAGTGGTCGCAGGCGTTTCTGCGATCGGGCGACTGGACGCGGCCCTACCGGGCCTACAAATGGTTCTACAATCTGATAGCCGTCGCGCGAGCGGCGGGGCCGGTGCCTGAGCCAGAAGATTAAGCTGCCTGCGCGAGGCCACCCTCGGCGTAACCCTTTTCGCCGCGCTCTATGCGGCGCAGCAGCTCGACGGGGTCGTAGACGTTCGCTGCGTACCCAGCCCCGAACGGTGAGCGGTAGCCACGGTAGCCGTACTCTTTCACCAGACGGGCGAAATCCGGGATAGCGGACCCTTCGGGGTTGTGGGCTCGCGCCAGCGTAACCAACTGCTCGGGATCCGAGCCGATGTCGTATAGGCCGGAAAGCTGCGCCTCGTAGGCGTAGGGGTTCTTGTCGAACACGACCTGCTCCGGGACGACTGTGCCTTCAGGGCCGAGATAGAAGCTGGTGTGCTGGCTCGGGCTTCCACGCTGGCCGCGCACAGCGAAATCGTCGCCACGGTGGCCAGTACCGTAGAAGGCAGGATCCGTCGCCGGGAGATCTTCGATCTGGCTGAAGTGAACGGCGCGCTCTGGGCCACTCGGGGCGCGCGGTTTGATGATCTCCTGTATGTAGTCAGGGATCCCTCGCTGCATGTCGGCGGGCAGGTATTCCGGCGGCAGCAGCAACGGGATCTGCGGCGCGTACTGGTACTGCTCTGCGAGCTCACGCAGGCGCGCACGCTCAGATCCGAAAGCCTCCGGGCTCATCGGTATGTTGAACTTCTCGTTGTAGCGCCGATCAGCGTCCATACGGGCCCGGATCTGCTTCTGCTCAGCGATGACCTTGGCGTTGAGTGGGGAATAGTTGACGAGGCTGTTCTGGCCCCGCGTTTCGCTTAGAAGCGCCATCTGGGCGAGCGGCGACATCATCTGGCTGTGCGAGGCGTATGCGACCTCCTCGCCGCCGGGGCGGAAAGTAGAGCCGGTGGTGCCGTGGCCGTAGAAGTCATGCACGGCACGGAACATCTCGTTGAGGCTTAGCCCGGTGTCCGGGTCGACCTCGCCGAGGAACTCGTGCGGATCTCCACCTCGGTAGACGTTCAGATTGCCCTCGCCGAGGATGTCACGCAACATGGCGCTCGGCGTCGGGTACTCACCCTCACCGTAGTGGTACGTCGTCCCGACAGGCAGCGACGCAAACTGGTCGCGCGTCTCTTCGCCCAGTTGCCGGTAGGCGGCCTCGGTCAACTGGTCGTAGTTCTGTGCGCGGGCCTTCTCGACGACTTCAGGCATGGCGTTGCTGTAAGCCTCGAACAGGCGATGCTTGTACTCAGGCGACCCCTCGACGGCTTCTTGGAATACGCGCGCGACGCCGCTCTGCTTCTCGAGTGACGTGCCGGGCTCCGGCATGTTGGCGTCGTAGGGCCGGTTGAAGGTTTCGCGGGTGTAGCGGTCAGCAGCTTGGGCTGGGATGTTCTTCTCAGGATCCGAGAGCATAACCCGCAAGTCGCCGATCGAGCGCGCGGTCTTTGCCTCGGGCACTGTCTTGCGCTTGAGATCCTTGCGCTCGACGCGCAGGCGGGATCCTTCCTCTTTGCGGGTGTATTCGGGTTTCTTCTTCGGCGCGGGTTTCTTCTTCGGCGCGGGTTTCTTCTTCGGGCGCTCGACAGTGAACGCCTCGCGGGCCTCGCGAACGAGAGGAGCCCCATACTCGTCGTACAGGGCTGTCAGCGCCTTAGCGATGCGTTTGCGACGGCTCATCAGTACCCCCTGTCAGACTGCTACCGGCGCCTCTACCACACCGCCCTTAGCCATCAAAGGTATCTCCCCGCGTACATAGAGTTTATATGCTTCTATCGGCGATATACCAAGCACCTGTGCAGTGACGTCGATGCGCTCGTTCATCAGGTCGGAAATAGTTTTCTGGGCGGATTTCAGGCCGGTCTTATCCCCCATCCCGAACCACTGAAGCGCCTGCGCTTCTGCGGGCGCGATACCCAAACGGTCGGCCACACTGAAAGCGACATCAGCCATGGGGCCGTACTCCACCTGCATCTTGATTTTGTCGCGCGTCATGCTGCGTAGAGTGTCGTCCACGTCGAGAGCGGGGTCGAACGTCCCCGTCTCGCGGTATTTGCTCTGTGCTTTGGGTGTCAGGAACTCTAACGGAAGCTCACCCGGACGGATGTCGTTTAAAGTGGAAAGGACACCTCGGATATAGTGGGTGTCCCCCGTAACCCCGCTGAGATCGCCTTGTGCGTTGCGATTAAACTCGCTTGGCTTCGGGTTGCGGTTGATATCGGCTTCGCCAGACAGCAACCGATTGGTCAGGTCGTAGTGGCTCCCCAACATAGGGTACCCTTTCAGGTTGCCCTCAGTCTCGTATATTTCGCTGCTTATCGGTTTGCCCTGCGCCTGATAGTATTGAAGCAAAGACGCATTGCGTAGATTTTGCTCGGTTTCTGTGCGCGGGGAGGTTCCAGCGTATGCCGGAGCGAAAGATTGCTGCATGAAACGCTCAGCTTCATCGGCAGTTGCGCCAGTACGACGCGCGGCGTCGTACATGGGCCCAGTATGGTAGAAATACCGAGGCGGTATATCTAGTATCGGCTCTATCTGAGCAGCAAGCGCATCAGCAATTGCTTCCCGGTTTTCGATCACTGGGCGTATGCGGTCGTTGGCGGGGTATTTAGTGCTCTCCGCCGCTCGCGGCAGGCGTTCACGAGCGGCTTTTTTATCGCCTTGACGCACCACCTTCAGGGTCTTCTTATAGGCCTCTTTGCTTGTGTCTATGGCCGGATCCACACCGAGCGGTTTAATGCGCTGGTTCTTCGGAACTTCCATCTGCGCGGCGCGGGCGCGTATGACCTTCTCGGCAGGTTTTGCCTTACCGATAATCGCGGGCGAAACAGACAACGCGCGCATATTAGGTTTAACGACGGCGAGGAGCTCATCGACGAGCGGCTCGCCATATTCCTCGAACAGATCTGCTGCGACTTTTGCTACCCGAGACTTACGGCTCATCGAAAGATACTCCGCACCTTGCTATACCCGCGCTTTATAGGCCGTGCAGCCAAATTGCCTGCACCGTACATGCCGAGGCCGAACGCGGCCTCTTCACCCATGGCGCGAGGAAGATCCCGCATGTTTTCAGCGGATCCGGCACCGTACAGGGCCGCGTCGCGAACGACGGGTGCCGCCCGGCGAACGGCCATGGGGGCTTTCACAGCTAAGCGCCCAAGGCGGCTCGCCGTAGCGATCTGGCCGCCGGGTATGAAAGCTGGGACAACGGATCCAGCCCCCTCGAAAGCAAGGCTCTCGATCGGGTGAGCATCCTCGTACATTTTCTGCTGCATGCGGATCTTGGCGACTTCACGACGGTATGCGGACGGATCGAGCTGCATCAGCGCCCGTAGACCTGCTTCGGCCTCATCGTTGAAAGCGAACATCGCGCCCTTGGCGAAAGAGCGGGCGCGATCGCGCGCGGATCCTCCGCGTTTCATGGCGACGCGGCCACCGTGAGCCATTTCGACCGGCTGGCCGGATGCGTCAACGCGGGTGCCGTCGGGAAGCACATAGGTGTCCGTCGCCGGGTCGTACGTACCCTCGGTGCCGAGATCGATCGGCCCACGCGTCCCAGTCACTTGCACGACGTCTTCAGGAGCGACGCCCTCGATGATCGGGATGTCCTCAGTCTGGCTGACACCGGGAGCGCCGTAGCGAGCTTGCAGCTCTTCTGCGCCGATGTTCTCGAGCATGGTGCCTGCTTGCGTCACGCCAAGCGCAGCCGCAGGGTACTTGCTGTAAAGATCTGCGGCCTTGGTGGCGATGTCGCTACCAGTGACGGCATCGAGAGCACGCTTGCCAGTGCCCGCCAGACGACCAGCACCATAGGCTGTTGCAGACACAGCCGCAGGTGAGAACAACGGAGCCGTAGCGAGTGCCGTCGGTAGCGATACCGACGTCAACGCGGGAGCAGCGAACGGAAGCGCGGCGGCAACACGGTTGATACCGCGCGGCGTGATCGATGACCCGCTCTGACCAGCCAGAAGTGCGCGCAGCTCGCCATCGGCATCTGCCTCGGTTAGGCGGTCAAATTGCGCTGTGCGCGCGCCGTAGCCGGTGTTGACGTTGTTGCGGTAGATGCTCTGCAACTTGCGCGAGGCTGTCTCGATGCCGGTGCGGTTGCCGAGGCTCAGCGATCGCTCCATCTGCTGCGTCTCGTTCATGGCCTTCTCGTAGTCGCGCATGATATCCGCATAGACGGGATCATGGCGTACGAGTTCCTGCCGCACCGCGTTGTAAGTCTTGCGCGCGATGCGCCCGGCGTTGCTATCGAAAGCACCATTGATCTTCGAACCGATGTCGTAGACGTCGCGTTTGAACTGGTCCATTTGCAGGGGCAACAGCAGCGTCGGATCCTGCGCAGCCTTTTGCGCATACTCCTCGACGAAGCCGTTCATCTTCTCCCACGCGATGTGATCCGCTGGGCGCTCGCCCTTGCGCGCGGACCAAGTGTCGTAAGACTTCGGCTTCAGAGATTGAACACGCTGCTGTACCTTTCCGATGTCGAGCGGCGTTGGTGTGCGACCGAAAGACTGCATAGCGTCAGTATACGCCTGCGACGCACTTTCCCGTATGCCCGACAGAAGGCTCTGCGCTGCTTCCACAGCCGTTTCGGCAGTTGCCTCGGGACTGGTAAGGCCCGCCATAAAGGCCTCGCTACGTGGCGTCGGAGCACCCGTGCGGCCACGGTCAAAGCCCGCACCCACAGCCTGCCGCAGAGTTTCTCCACCGATCCCAGACGGGAACGCGACAACCTCAGATGCGATTTCGCCTGTCTTCTCCGCAGCCTTGCTGCCTGCGACCGCCGGTACGCCCTTGGTCACAGCCGTAACCATGCCCCCGAGAGGATCCGTCCAGCGTTGCGCGGTGCTGAAGGCTTCAGCCGCGTTAGGCAGACGCGCAAGCTTCGCGCCGCCACCAGCAACACCGAAGAGCAAGCTGATGTCGCTCGCTGCGGCCAGCGGATCCCGCACGACGTACCGCTTCAGGTTATCCATGCCGCCGTAGTTCTCCTCGAGAACCTGCGCGGCGGCCTGCACTGTTGGGTCGTCGGTGTCGCCCTGCAAGAGCGCCCCGGCTAGATCTGTGAAGGTCTTGACGCTGCCCTGCCGCTCGCCGCTGAAGATGCTCGAAAGAACATCCGCTGTGAGCTGACCGGCACCGGTAGCGATCTGCGCGGCGCTTTCCGGCAAGTTGCGTCCCATCTGGGCGACGCTCTCAAGCAAGCCTGCGTTTTCGGTCGCGGCCCGGTCGATGTCGGCGTAGTTCACGGCGTCGATCGCCGCGCGCTGTTCTGGCGTCTGCTCGAAGATCTTGGCGTTCTCAGCAGCCGCACGCTGGGCGTA
>JACCDP010172946.1_pt1 | contig 13164 bp, 8 predicted proteins | sample 7445841 | NCBI WGS metagenome assembly JACCDP01 (sample SAMN15323441, study PRJNA562643) | freshwater metagenome | isolation source: river surface water | place: USA:Blue River Watershed | collected 2017-08-17
CACCTATAAGGAGAAGAAGGCGCAGCAGGCCGACGACATCAACCACGGCCTCCTCACTTACCCGATCCTGCAGGCGGCCGACATTCTGCTGCCGAAGGCGAGCGTGGTGCCAGTGGGCAAAGACCAGGCGGCGCACCTCGAACTGAGCCGCGAGATTGCCCGCTCGTTCAACAACAAGTTCGGCGACACCTTCCCAGAACCAGAGGCCGTCTTCACCACCGCCCCCGTGGTGCTGGGCACCGACGGCGAGAAGAAGATGAGCAAGTCGATCGGCAACACCATCGACATCCTGGGCGACCCCGCCGTGATTACCAAGCAGGTGATGGACTCAGTGACCGACACCAAGCGCCCACTCAAGAGCGACCCGGGGCACCCCGAGGCCTGCAACGTGTGCCAGCTACACAAACTGGTGAGCGCCAACTACGAAGAGCTCTGGCAGAACGAGCGCACCGCCGCCACCGGCTGCGCCGAAATGAAGCGCCTGCTGGCCGAGCGCCTCATCGCCCACTACGCTCCCGCCCGTGAGCGGTACAACGAGCTCCTCGCCTTGCCGCATGAGATCGACAGCATCCTCGGTGACGGCGCCGCCCGCCTCTTGCCCATCGTCACCGAGACGATGCGTGAGGTGAAGGAGAAGGTTGGGTTGGCGTGAAAAATTGGGAGCCAGTGTCAAAGTCAGCCCTGAAGACCGAGCTTCGCAAAGTTCTAGAAGTTGGCATCCAAGCCCGCCAAGACATTAGTGAAAACTTTGTCGCTACTGGCGCAAGCGCAACCGATCCGTTTTCTGCAATCATTTCTGCAGCGCTTGCCGGTAACTGGGATGCATGGACAAAATCAGAAATTGACAGACAGGTCGGAAAATCAATTAGCAATCAGATTGGCTATTTTCACCAAGAACTTATCGGAGCCATACCAGGTTGGCAGTCAATTCCACGAGGCGGGCAAATGCCAGATCTCGTGTGCCACGAGCGAAAACTGTTTGTTGAGCTCAAGAACAAATTCAATACCGTTAAAGGGTCTGATCGGATCGGCGTATACAACTCGTTAGTTCAAAATGAAGCCGAACGGTATAAAGGGTGGATTGGCGCATATGCATACATTGTTGAAAATTCGGCTACGGCTCAGCAAGAGAAGCCAATACTGTTCACCCCAAGCGATGCGCGCAATAAGAAGCGAGTGGAGGGCCGGAACTACGTTATCCAGTTGACGGGACGGATTTTGTGGGCAATCGCACTAGATGATCGAGACGGAGTCCCCATGCCCCCATACCCACGTATTGACGCAATTGACCAAATTTTGAGAATGACATTGGAAATCATGGCTGAAGATTTCAAGGATTTTAGATACCCTGAACCAGCTTTGATGCACGAATTTACACGATCGCTTGGGGGAGAACGGTAAGTGATGAGTCCAAAACTCGAGGAAGGCGACCTGCTAACCGGAACCGTGGCCACCGACCTACTAGGCATCTCCGCTGCCAAGCTTGCAGCGTTTGAAAAGCGGGGCGTCTTGAATTTTCGAACGGATGCGGAAGGCATTAAACACTATTCCCTTGCTGCGCTAAAGAGCCTACAGTCTCCACCGACTGTGTTCCAGCCGGTTCCCGAGCTCAAGGCAGCGAAGGGTAAAGTTCGGGTCGCAGAACTATTTTGCGGCGCAGGTGGACTCGCATTAGGGCTAGAGCGCGCCGGATTGAATACGATATTCGCCACAGACTGGGACAAGGATTGCATTGACACCATTAGAAGTAACCGTCCTGGCTGGGGAGCGCAACAGGCTGACGTTACGACACTCAATTTATCTGACCTGCGTGGGAATACTGAAGTCCTTACTGGAGGGTTTCCCTGTCAGGCGTTTTCCTATGCTGGTAAACAACTGGGTTTCGGGGACACCAGGGGCACCCTTTTCTACGATTACCTCCGGCTCATAAATCAAATTCGACCTCGACTGATCATCGCGGAGAATGTCAAAGGGCTTCTCTCACATGACGGCGGGAGGACACTTGAGACGATGCTCTCGGAGCTTCGCGCAGCAGGCTACAAGGTTGCCTTTCGCGTTCTCCGAAGTCAGTTCTTAAACGTCCCACAGAAGCGCGAGCGACTCGTGATCATGGGTGTAGAAAGTTCTTTCGGTAGTGAGATGTATTTCCCGAAAGAGCTACTTGCCGTGACCAATCTCGGATCAGCGCTTGTCCAAGTACCAGCTTCGCCAGGGGCGGAATATCCCAGCGAGAAGGCTAGGGTGATGAGCCTAGTGCCCGAGGGGGGAAACTGGAAGGATCTTCCTGAAGATGAGCAGCGGAAATACATGAAGGGAAGCTTCCACCTTGGTGGCGGGAAAACGGGGTTGGCTCGAAGGTTGTCACGATTGGAGCCGTCACTAACCCTCACCACGGCGCCTGCGCAAAACCAAACAGAGCGTTGTCACCCAATTGCAACTCGGCCATTAACAATCCGCGAGTACGCGCGTATACAAACTTTTCCGGATAGCTGGGAGTTTTCTGGATCCCTAAACTCCCAATACCGGCAAATTGGGAATGCGGTACCGGTAAATCTTGGCTTTCATATCGGGATCGCCGCTCGAGTCACCCTCGGTGAAAAGCCTGAGGCAATGAGCGGTCATACTCTATTAGAGTTGGTCACAGGCACCTAACAAGCCCGAACGCCATCGTCAGCGGCCATAAATTGTGACCCTTCACAGCACCGCCGCTAGGTCGGCTCACATAAGGCCAGCACAATAGTTGCAACTGCACGCAAAAACCGGCTACGATTCACAAATGCCTAAGCCAAATAAGTCAAAATTTACGTTCATTGACCTTTTTGCAGGTATCGGGGGGATGCGAATCGCAGCCCAGAGAGCGGGTGGAGTATGTGTCCAATCTGTTGAGATTGATGATGCGGCATGCGAGACGTATGAAGCTAACTTCCAGGATTCTCCAAAGGGAGATATCACGAAGCTTGTTCCTCGCAAGCGTAGAATCTCTGCCCATGACATCACTTTGGCCGGCTTCCCGTGCCAGGCTTTTTCACTAGCGGGTAAACGAGGCGGCTTCGCGGATACTCGCGGGACTCTATTCCGTGATGTCGCAGAAATCCTTCGTCACAAGAAACCAAGAGCATTCGTCCTTGAGAATGTAAAAGGATTGATCAGCCATGATGGAGGGAGAACGCTCGAAACCATTCTGAATGTGCTTGAAGGTCCAGCGGTTGGCTACACGCTGCCAGTTATCGTTGGCCCGAAGGGTCGAAAGCAGAGAGGGTGGTTCACCCTTAATGCTCTTGAATTTGGACTACCCCAAAGTCGCGAGCGAATTTTCATTGTCGGTTTTCGTGATCCTAAGGCGGCGGCTAGATTCATTGCACCAGTTCCAAAGCCCCGAAAAAGAAAGTCGAGCCTCATTGAGATCTTGGAAGACGGTCCTCGCTATAAGCGCCAAGTTCCTGCGCGCCATTTTTTATCTGCAAAACTGCTCGCAGGACTCAAGAAGCACAAATTGCGGCACGCAAAAAAGGGCAATGGTTTCGGGTTTGCTGTTAGAAGTCATAGCGAGCATGCAGGTACGCTAGTTATCGGTGGCATGGGTAAAGAAAGAAACCTCGTCAAGGCTTTGCTTCCGGCAGCAACCGATGTTTCTGTGGCAAATAGGGGCCCACGGAACAGAGAAGGTTTAAGGCGCCTTACGCCACGGGAATGGGCACGCCTTCAAGGCTTCCCAGAAAGTTTCAAGCTCCACCCGCGCGAGAGCCAAGCCTACAAGCAACTTGGGAACTCGGTAGCAATTCCAGTGGTTCAAGCGGTTGTTACAGCGGTTGCTAAAGCCACCCAAAAATAGCGCAGCGTGCTCAATTTCGACCGAAAGCTGGTTGTGAGTTGTGCCATAGACCTGACGTGGATTTAGGTTATTCTGCCCGCGTGTTGAATCACTACACGATCACCTACGACAACAACTACGATGGCGCGGCTGTCCCGACCGCTACGACCTGGATCTACGGGTCCACCTTCACGCTCGCCGCCCCTGCCGTGCGTGCGCACTACACCTTCAACGGCTGGTTCGATGCGGCTACCGACGGCACCGAGGTCACGACCTATGGCGCCGCCAGCAACACGACCCTCTACGCCCACTGGACACCCGTCCTCTACACAATCGTCCTGAACACAGCTGGCGGCAACCCGCTGGCTGACCTCTCCTTCACCGTCGAAGACACCCTCCCGACCCTCCCGACCCCAACGAAGACCGGGTACACCTTCACCACCTGGAACGACACTGTTCGCCTCGCCAGTTACACGATCACCGCCAACTGGACGGTCGACGACGATCGAGATTTTGAAGACGCGGCGCCCAGGACAACGCTCTTTGAGTCTCTGAGGGGGCTCGGCTATTCCGCATCGACAGCCGCCGCAGACATTATTGATAATGCTATTTCTGCTGGGGCAAGGAACATCTGGGTTATGAATGACCTCGTCCCCAGCGTCGGCGACTCATATATCGCATTCGCGGACAACGGTGGCGGAATGAGCGAGCAACGGCTGCGAGAGGCCATGATCGCCGGCTCTAGCGACCCTCGAAAGACACTTGCCGCAGGTGAGCTTGGACGCTTCGGCCTTGGCCTAAAGACCGCTTCGCTCTCCCAATGCCGACGACTCACAGTTTGGTCCAAATCAGGGGGCGCACAGGCTTCAGTGCGCCAATGGGATCTAGATCGCATTAACGAAGGTAATGGCTGGAAACTTTTCCGTACTCCTCAAACCCAGGCTGATAAGGATCATCTCGCAAACATTCTCCAGTCAACTGGTCTTGAGAAAGCCGATTCCGGCACTGTGGTGATGTGGTCCAACCTTGACCGCTTCCTCGAGTTGGATGAGAAGGCCGATATAGACCTCGACCTATTGGAAGAAGATGGCGCTACTAACGAGCAGGTTATGGCCAGAAAGGTGCAAGAGCTGCTAGATCATGCCTCGCGCGTGTTTCACAGGTTTCTCACCCCGCAGGGAGGGCAACCGGCTCGGCTGACAATCTCGAAACGCTTCTCCGACGGCACGGAATACATCACATCACCGTGGGATCCGTTCCTGGAAACCGAGAAGTTTGCCTCAAGCAAGACCCAGTACGAAGCTCATCAACGTGTTTTGAAGCGCCAGCCAGGCGAGGCACTCATCAAGCCAGTAATTCTCCCGCATCGAGATCAGCTGCCAGACGAAACCTGGAACATGCTTGGTGGGCAATCATCGCTAATTAGCCTTCAGGGCTTTTACGTCTATCGAGAGGAGCGGCTGATCCACATTGGGGGCTGGTTAGACCTCGACTACGCCCCAGATGACCACTACAAGCTGGCTAGGGTCGCCATATTCTTGAGTAACACAGCGGATGCTCAATGGAAAGTGCCAGTCGACAAATCAAGCGTCCAGATCCCCGCATCAGCCTTCAAGGCTCTACAGCAAATTGCTCGCGCGGCACGCCGAAAAGCTCAAGATGTATATCGTGGCAGGAAAGGCGGCCTCCGCACGCGTGACGGCAAACCGCCTCCACCTGTTATCCCAATCTGGAAAGAAGTGCGCCATGATGATGACGGCCGGAGGCGCACATCATTCCGAGTGAATCGGAGCCATCCCCTAGTCAAGGCTGTTGCAAAAGATCCGAAGGCGATTGGCGCGCTCCTTAGCGCAATCGAGGATGGAGTCCCTTACCCAGACATTCGGATTGCTATGAGTGAACGAGATGGTGGAGTAGTTGGGATCACAGACATTCCAACTAGCGTCGAACAACTTCGTATGGCAATTGACATCGTCAAAGCAGTCGATGAAACTCCTTGCCTAGCCTTGAAGCGACTCTCGGAAACTATTGCCCCATTCGACTCCCACGAGTACCGCGAAGCGGTTTCTCTCCTGAGGGAAGAATGGAAATGCAAATGGAAGGTAGATCATGAGTGACGATCGGAAGAAGATAAGAGTTCAAGCCATTAGGCAGCAATACAAACAATTCCACCCTGGCGATGAGCCTGTGGAGCTCTGGGTTCTCCGAGATCAGCTTTCGAAAATAGCGGTGTTTCTGTCAGGAATGGATCCAGTACCTGCAGAGCCAAACTATCCATCTTTAGTTGATGAAGCGCTCGAATTGATTCGTTTTGAACGTGCGGTTTTTGCGCCTGAACCGCCAGTTGTAATGCGCCCAACCGATGACGACGATTCCCCGTTGCCACGAAATTGGCTTGCCGAAGGTCGGAGCTGGAACGCTAAAGGTTATTGGCCCCGATATCGAAATTTCCTAGCAGGGACTAGATCTCCTGCGAAGCTTAAGGCCCTCGATACAGTGACAGACAGCATTATTGGGCACTCTGGAAATCCTGAGTGGACCGTAGATAGCTGGGATCGCCGGGGTGTCGTAGTGGGCCAAGTGCAATCTGGGAAGACAGAAACGTATATTGGCGTCTTGGCAAAAGCAATCGACGCTGGATATAAAAGCATTGTAGTGCTTGCTGGAATCCACAATGATCTCCGCGCACAAACGCAATTGCGTCTTGATGAAGGTATTGTTGGAACAACGTTGCTAGACAATGAGCTCTTTCGGAGGGTTCCGATTGGGGTTGGGCTGTTGCCTGCATTCCAACGTGATGTCGCTGCTGAACTTGTCGTAATGACTTCTGGGCAGGCTAATGGAGACTTCTCGCGTGCAGTTGCTAATAGATATACCAACCCAGCACACGCTCACCTTTGGATTATCAAGAAAAATGTCAGTAGGCTGCAACTCCTCAATGAGTTCTTCGCGCAGAACCCGGCAGCTACCGCTCAGCCGCTTTTTCTGCTCGACGACGAGTCTGACCAAGCGTCAGTGAACACTAACGAAGACAATGATCCGACCAAAACGAATCGCGAGATTCGTAACCTCCTTGGGCAGTTCAAGAAGTCTTCTTATGTTGGGATGACGGCAACACCGTTCGCCAACATCTTCATTCATCCAGACTCAGCGAACGAAGAGCAAGGTGAGGATCTATTCCCTAAAGACTTTATCTTGCGTATTAAGCCGTCTCCAGAATACTTTGGACCAGACCGACTTTTCGGAATTGGTGAAGATGGTGGCGATGACGACGTTAACATTGCACCGCGACTAGTTTTCCAGGCTGATGACTGGGACACATGGATTAAGCCACGGCATAAGCGAACCTATCAGCCTGGCCCTCTGCCTGAATCTCTTCTCCAGGCGCTTGCAGATTTTGTGGTTGGCGCAGCCATCAAGCGTCTTCGCTTCGGAGTTCCAGGTGAACTTGGATTTGATTCAGAGGTTAAGTCTCACGCGACTATGCTCGTCCATGTCACTCGCTACGTAGATGTCCAGAAAGAGGTAACTGCGCAGATTCAAAGTGAAGCGAAGCGCATGCGTGCCGAACTCATTGGCGGATCAGACCAGGCAGCGTCATGGGGGAATAGAGTTAGACATGCGTTTGAGCGAATTGTCGAAACAGGCGCACAGCTCAAGGCTTCACTGAGCCCTGATCAGCAGGAATGGGCTATCGGTCGACAGTTTGACTACCCGACCGTCCTGAGCACAGTTAGGTCAATGCTTGCCGAACTTGAGGTTGCTGAGGTGAACGGCACTGTCGAGGACGGGCTCCGATACCGAACAGCCGAAAACCGTTTTGTGGTCGCAATCGGCGGAGACAAGTTATCGCGGGGTCTAACCCTTGAGGGGCTTACGGTTTCATACTTCTTACGTAGTGCTGGCACCTGGGACACACTGATGCAAATGGGGCGTTGGTTTGGCTACCGGCCACGATATCTCGATCTATGCAGGGTATACATGCCAACCGACCTCAGTCTCACCTATGAGGAGGTGACGCGGGCGATTAACGATCTATCTAGGCAGTTCGACACAATGGCTGCGGCTGGTGCATCTCCACTCGATTTTGGATTGCGACTTCCGAAGCTCGCCACTGGGCAGCTACCGACCCGTAAGGGCGCAATGGCCCATGTGGAAGTAGGCCTAGAGGCATTCCACTCCGAGACCCTCCTAGAGAAACTATTGTTTCCAACTAGCGGGTCAGCCCTGGATCGCGCGCAAGACGCTCTGGAGAGGCTTTTCTCTGCTTGCTCCGAAACCAATTCTCTAGTAAGTCTGGGAAACGCGATTGCTAAAACTAAGACTCAGGGGTTCCGTGGCGTGAACCCTAGTGTCATCATTGAATTTCTCAAGGGAGCCGGGCTCCCCATCGCGCGCCTTGAAGAGCCGACCGATGCTCTCTGTGAGTACATTGAAGCCCAGGTTAAACAGGGTCGACTTACTGATTGGACGGTCGCATTCGTAGGTCTAAACGATGACCCTGGCGATGGGCGCCCGACCCACCAAGTCGGATCCCTAGAGCTCACACCATCTATGCGCACAACACATCCAGAAGGTGGGGACACTCGTCCCTCGCGACGAATAAAGAACCTAAGCAGCCTGCGAGATGAGACTCTGGATCTAAGTCTGGAAGAGTACCGATCTGCACTCGCAGCAGCCGAAGTCCGCGGAACTGCAGTTAAGCGCTCAGACTTCCGGTCCAAGCGAGACCCAAAGCGAGCACTTCTGCTCTGTTACCCCGTAGTTGACGAGAAACACGATGCAAATTCCCCAGTAAGCATTACATGGGCGATCTCATTCCCGCGTATCGAGGGTGAGGTGCGCACTGAGTACTACATAACTCCAGCAGAGATTCGGCGTCGCATAGGAATCGATGATGAGGAAACGGAGGAAACAAATGACTAAGGTTTCAACTACGTTGCAATTCGTGGCTTCCGAGGCTGGTCGCTTAGAGCGAGTCGTGAATCAGTTTGTGTTGCCAGATTCCGCAGTTAAGGCGGCGTGCATTGGGTTCAAAGATGGCACTGCAGCACTTGGTCTCGCGGTCGCAGAGAATGAGATGGTCGCAATTGGTCAACTCTCCGATGCCAACGGCATCGAGTTTATCGTGGAGCAGGATTCGATCATTCCAGGAAGATGGTATTTGATCCACGCCCTTGAGGTTGAAGACCTCCCGCTATTCGGACCAATAGCGGATGATCTTGCTGAAGCAATCTCAGTAGGCAATCGCGCAGAAGCGTTGGTTGCCCTTGGGGATGTGATGCGTCGCTGGCTAAACTTTCTGCAGGTTGCCCGAAAGGGGCTTAGCCAAGAGGCTCAGCTCGGACTCTGGGGCGAGTTAGAGACGCTTCGGCAGACGGCTCAAGTAATTGGATGGAATGACGCAATCCAGGCCTGGGTTGGGCCCAGTCGCGCCGCACAGGACTTCCACTTTGGCTCCTGGTCTGTGGAGGTCAAAACCACAATTCATCCTCGACAAGGGGTAAAGATCGCCTCTCTGGAGCAACTCGACGATACGCCGTGGGAGGCCCTCTACCTGCTACACCGCGCTGTGACACTGGTCAATCCGACAGATGCGCCAACTCTCAAGAAGCTCGTCCAGAGCATCCGGGAAGATCTTCCGGCAGGTGAGCGAATACTTATTGAATTTGAGTCGTTGCTACACGCTGCTGGATACCATATTGCTCACGAAAATCGGTACAACAAGCACGGAATCATCCAGGAAGCTGCAACCCTGTATCAGATTGAGGATGGCTTTCCACGAATCCTTCGAGATGGGCTGCACCCAGGCGTTTTGGAGGCCAGATATCGCGTCGCTCTAAACACCGCAGGAGAATTCACGCGAGACCCATCTCTGGCCTCAGCCGCAGCTAAGGCTCTTCTCTCGGAGATGGTCAAATGACCACTGTGCAGCAAACACTGGCGCAATGGACCGCAGAGGTGCGACGTATCGCCAGGCTACGAGACGAAGGCCTGCCGAGCGAGAACCTCCTGCGGGTCTTCTTGGAAACCATGAAGCGGGCAGATCTTACGCTGCCTGAAATCGAACTTAGCTACTTCCGGCGACCACATGCTGGTGGCGAAATCGGCATTGACGGTTGGGGTGTTGAAGACGATGAAACAGTGGGAGATGAGGCCGGCACAGCACGTGCGATCAGGTTGCACGTCGTGGCGTTCATCCATTCAGACGCTACCGAAGAGGGCGATACCCTAAATGCCCGCGGGATCGAAGATGCAATCTATCGGGCAGGGCAATTCGTACTGCAGTCCGCAATCCAAGGAAGATCAAAGGCGCTCTACCAAGAGATCGCTGATTCATCTGGCGCTGCCGATGCAGCAGAGTACATTTACCGCAACTACGACGACATTACTGAGATTGCGCTCCATATCCTCTCTGATTTCCCAATTGATCAAGCGGTTGATATTGAAGAGCTCAGCGCACCAAGGCAACTTGGAGAGGCAAAGATTCGCCCAGAAATCTGGGGAATTGAGCAGCTCTATGAGGCATCAATCACACTTCACGAACCAGAGAATTCCGATGTTGTGCTGGATCTTATTCGTACCAACGACGAGGGTGAAGCGGTCGGTCATCCGGTAACAGCCGTTGGGGAAACTGGGGGTTGGGAGGTTTACGTCACAGCATTCACGGGCACTCAACTTGTTCGTTTCTATGAGAAATACAAGTTGCGCCTCGTTAATGAGAATGTCCGGGCATTCTTGCAGTTCAAAGGTGCGACCAACAAGGGAATCAAAACTACGATTGAGGATGAGCCTGAACAATTCATCTCATACAACAACGGCATCTCCATTGTCGCAAGAAATGTTACTGGCACAGCATACGGTGCAGACGAAGGCGACGAAGGCGAATACGACACGCTGTTCTCCATTGAAGGTGCGCAGATTGTGAATGGCGGGCAAACGACAGCTGCGCTCTTCCATGCCTCTCAGGACCCCGTCGCTAGCAGGAACATCGATAAGGTTCGAGTCTTCGCGAAGATTACAGTGTTGCCGGATGAGGATGAAGACACGCGGGAAGCAGCCATTGCAAAAATTGCGAGGTATTCAAACTCGCAAAACTCGATTAAGTCTTCTGACCTTGAGAGCAATTGGGGCTACTTCCGCGATCTAGCGAATGCCGCAGAAGATTGTCCAGTCCCAGATGATGCTGGTGACAATGCGGACACTATCTGGTTCTTCGAGCGTTCACGGGGCAGGTTCGCCGAAACTAAGGCAATAAATGACACCAATTGGCTTACAGCACACCCAGAGTCGCAGGTGATTGATAAGACGCTCTTGGCAGATGTAATGAATTGCGTGTCAGGGCGCCCATTTGACGCCCAAAAGGGTGGTGAAGGCCTCATTAAGAATTACCTGAAGTGGCTTCGCCCTCGAAACAAGGTGGACGGCCGGCATCGCGATCAAACTCCACGCGGGTTTGCATTCTTTGGTGACAACCAATTCCATGCCCACGCAGACCATGATGATCTCGAGCAGGAATGGCAAGGCGTGGTGGCGAGCGTGATCGTGCGTCGTGAGCTTGAGCAAGTGTTTGCAAGCACAGAAGGCTGGATGCGCTCGATTCAGATCCGCTACGTGCTGGCCTTGGCATACCAGGCGTTCGCCAAGGATGAGTGGCTAGATATTTGGGAATCCCAAGATGTTGAGCAGTTCTATGCGGATCTGCTGGCAGGTCGACACCGCGACCAGGCTACGTTTGCCGATTGGGCACGCGCTGCCGGCGAAGTTGTTGAACAGAGGATTAAGAAGCTAAGCCGGGACGAAGGAACTGCAATCAACGACATCGCAAAACAGCGTGCCTCATGGGAGCCAGTTTTCGAAGCCGCCCGGCGTAAGGGGCTTCTCTAACTCACACGACCGCACGGGCTCCGATCATCTCAACCAGCACTTTGACATCGATGGCTTCGCTACCTGGTAGGGTAAAGATCAAACTTAACCGGCGACGGGGATTGCCACCTTTTCCAGAATCACTTAACGTGCGAGCACCTGAGTTCGCTATTGATTTTCGCAGGGCAGACTTATCACTGACGGTACGCAAGTAGATTGGATATGGGTACTCATCAATGGTGAGAATTCTGTTGTGCAGCGCCGTTTGCGCGACACGTCGAGAGTTCAGCACTACTGCGATTAGGAGTGCGTCGTATGCCCCGAGTCTAAGGAGCAACTCGTCTACTGCCTCAGCGTAATCAGGATTAATCGCCCCTTCGCCCGTGCCTCCAGCCGAATCAACTACGATTTCAAACCAGTGAGCACCTTCAAAAACGCCTAGGTTTGAGTTAACTGTCGTTCCGTCCTTCCGCACCAAGACTATTGCCACCAGATCCTCCTTTGCTTCTGATTTCGAACTCAACCGAGCAGATGTAGGCCAGCAGTTGCCCGAGTCCCAACCACATATCTATGTACCGCAGCATTTCGACCTGGCAAGTCAAGGGCGATGATGTATGGCGATTCGAGTCCCTTAAAGCGCCGAACCGATTCGAACAGGTAGATGTCACTCGGTATCTCTTGGAGCTCGTCCGCGGCTTTGCCTGTGTGGTCGCCGAATTCATCAAACGAATCGTTCCAAAGTGGAAACTCGGCATCTCGCCGCATCTCCCGCCACACCTGACTATTCCGAACGCTTCCGCCGGTCAAAATTGCTATCTCCCACGACTTCACCCCCTCTTCGGTAAGCCTGCGCAGGAGGTTTTTAAGAGTGACGGTTTGTCCGGAGGGGTGGAGTGGAATTTCCTCAACAGAGCCTTCGGAGGTGCGAACTGGAATCGATGTTAGGCCGTCAAGTCGCTGAGTTTCCGCCCAGGCGTGTATTTTTCGTGGATTGCGCAGGTTATGGCGCAGGCGAAACGGCTGAAACTGCAGTCGGTCTGGCTGCCATGGCGTGGTGAACGCCTGTGCAGGATCATGAAACACCCACCACGGGTCGTCTGGCCTCTTTAGGAGCGTGCCAAGCAGATCAATCCAGGCAGGCTCAAAGTCTTGCCCCTCATCGATAACCACGGCATCAAATCGTAGGTCACTATTCTTTTTGATCGCCTGCTCCAGTGCCGGTGCAAAAAGCCCAAAGTAGGCACTTAGCTCTTCTTGCTTCTGCGGTCGGTTAGGAATAGGGACCCCTGCCCCTATTGCTGCGAGCTCAGCAAACCTGTGGAATGTGTTGGTTTCTACAGTGATACCAAGTTCGGCTACCGCTGCACGATTAGCCGCTGCAAGCCGCTGGTTGAAACACAGATAGAGCACCTTGCGCCCCTCTTGGGCTAGTTCCTGCACCTTCCTTAGCGCAGCGTATGACTTGCCACTTCCAGCAGCTCCAATGA
>JACCDP010223107.1_pt1 | contig 13164 bp, 22 predicted proteins | sample 7445841 | NCBI WGS metagenome assembly JACCDP01 (sample SAMN15323441, study PRJNA562643) | freshwater metagenome | isolation source: river surface water | place: USA:Blue River Watershed | collected 2017-08-17
GTTGAAAAAATATAGCTGAACAAGCTCTATAGTATGGATTTCTTACAATAGTAAAAATATCCCAACTATTATCAATTTGAATATTTGACTTTTTTGCTAATTTAAATAATTCTACGTATTGGAGATGACAAATATTAAAAACAGAATATACTTCTTTATCTGTAAAAGATTTTCTTAAACTTAATCCTTCTGTGAAATATAACCAACTCTTGTAGGGTAAATTAAAATAATCATATAAAAAATTATCTATAGTTTTCCCCCCAGTTTTAGGAACATGATGAAAAAATATTTTATGTTCTGGAATAATCACTAAATTATACCTTTCTTTTTAGCAGTTTGATACCCAACATAGTAACCTGATTCCTCATCAAAATATTGTCTTTTAGTAACAGGTAAACTGGCTTGTTCCTCTTCAAAACTTTTATAAGATTTAGGATATTCTACTTCAACTGAAATAGGACCAAAAGGTGCACGGGTTTTATCCCAAGTCCAAATAGTTTTAACTCCATCTTTTTCAAATACTTGAGTATATTGCAACAAAGGTGTATTTGGTTTTTCAGAAGGACGTCCTTTGGGTAATTCGTAATGTGCCATTTTTTTATTTTAAAGATACAAACGAATCAGGGCGTAACCACACCTCTTTTTGAAACAACAATAGAAGCCATTTTATTAGCAAAATCAATTGATGTTCCTTCTTCCAATATTTCTAAAAATTTAATAGCAAACGCCGCTACAAAAGTATCACCAGCACCTGAAACATCTATAGTTTGTTGTGGGTTGGGTTGAGAATAAAGTATACCATTGTAATATGCTCCTTTAGAACCTAAAGTAGTAATAATATTTTTAGGGTCTAAATGTGAATTATTTTTAGCTTCACCTTCATTTAATTTAATAAATGAATACTTACTAGCTACATCTTGAGGTAATTTACGTTTGGTATCTAAAATTGATAATTTAGCTAAATGGCCAATGTCCCACAATGTGTTATTATCTAAAAATCCCTTATTATAATCACTTACTATAACAAGATCAGCTTCTTTGATATCTTGAGTTACATTATCTGAGTAATCAAATTTAGATACTTTATCTTCCCCAGTATCAACTCGAAGAAACATATGATTAGATTTAACATCAATGTATCTTCTTTTTACTATATCTTCATCTTGATAGCATAAAATAACATTCGCTTCCATATCTAAAGCACAAACGTTTTCATAAACGTTACCAGCCATACCTAAATTTTCAGTTGTGTAAACCGGATTTAAGACAGGGACTGGTGCTTCAGGGGAAAGTCGAGTTACATTGCAATATACAAATTGATCAACACAACTCTCTCCTATTATTAGGATTTTTTTCATGTTCTATTACTTGTAACTCTAAAGAAAGACCTAAACATATACTATCGACTATTTCTGGGTTATATAGCATTAAGTCTATCCATTTATCATCAGGTAGACTATATACTAGTTCAAGCATTGAACTCGGATTCATTATAATACATGTATAGAGGATTCTGCTCAGGTTTTGGCTTTCTCTTTTTTCTTAATTCAGGGTATTGAGTTTTAGCCCACTTATGCCATTCTGAAAATGTTTCGTAAGTTTGACGTGCTGAATTACTGCTCATGACTTTGATTGATTATTTGATTGATTAAATTGATTGCTTTTGAACAATATTCATATTGTTCATTTTTTTCAAGGGTTATTATGTTTTTATTTAATGTATCAACAAAATTTTTCCGATCCAAGGTAATGTCTAGAATTTCTTGTTCTTCTTCTAGTTCAACTTCAAAAAAAGGAATATTTCGTTTTTTTGTTTTTAGATTTTTTTCTATTATGTTAATTATAGCTATAGAAATATCACAACTATTATCTATTAGATAATTTTCAAATTCTTTTTTATTTTTAACTTTAATTTTAATCACTTAAAAATTATCTAAAAATTTACCTTTTGTTTGTTTATTTTTTAAAGTTTCAAATTTACTATCATTTTCTAGCATTTTAGTTGCTAGTTTTTCTAAATGTTTTGATTTAGACTTTTGATAATCTTTTGTTACCTGTTCATGCTTTTTACTTTTCATAAATACGATACTAAATCTAAATCATCATCAGTTTTAGGAGGATTATATAAACCTAATTCTTTAAGACGTTCAATTTGATATTCATCTAATTGCCAATCAGCATCCGGTCCACTATTAATAGGTTTATGTTCCTCCATTTGTTCAATTTGTTTATCAGTAAAGATGTTACCGACAGTCAAAAAGTAACAATTGTAACAAAGCATTTCAAGATTTTCTAATCGATAATTTTTTTTATTATTATCTTTAAAATGCATAATTAGAGGAACTTTATAATCTAAAATTCTTCTTTCCTCAAAACCACAACAATTACATTTTTCTTCTAAATAACCTTCTTCAAATAGACGTTTTTTGACCTTATCAGGACTAAAATTAGTCATTGGGACTCTACCCTCTAATAAGTCTTGTAGTGCTGGGATTTTTTGGCTGTTTTTTAGGAATTTAGGAATACCTACACCTTTTTGGTTGAAGTGAATTTCAAATAATGTTCTACCATCCTCACCTTTATATAATTTAGCCCACTTTTTATAGTGTTGATAACTTACATTAAGATATCGTGCCGCAGATCTATTTGATTTAGTCTGCGACATGGCTGCTATTATTTGTTCTTTGGTTAAAGGTTTTGGTAGTGGCATTATTTAAATATCTCCTTCAATCTCATCAAGATTCATAGATTGTATTTTTTCAATCTGTTCATCTTCATGTTCATAATCAATTTCTTCTAATACTTTAGGTTTTTCAAATTGACTATGCTTATGCATTATTTTTCTATATTCTTTTTCTTCAACTATAACAATATCTGTGAAGCTGTGATCGCCTTCTCCATATTGAAATGTTAAAGCTTTTTTCTTCCCTGAATCACTGCAGTTAACACAATATTTAGTGTTAGGTAGTATCTCTAATCTTTTAGGATTAATCTTTTCTCCACATCCTAAACATTCTCTTTCTATCATTCGTCTTGAAGGGTTATAATAAGGTTATATAGTTCTTCTGAATTGTTTATTAAGTATTGGTTCCCATCTGTGTCACTAACTGTCCTATCTTCGTCTGTTTCAGCTAATGGGTGTTCATATACATACCATAAAATTAATTCAGCAATATCCTCAGGGAAAGCTAAGCTAATTAGGCCTTCCAAAGATTTTGCATACATATCTTCATAACCCCAAATATCTATACCATATTGTTCGTGAAGTTTAGTTGAACGAATTACAGCATTACTATAGTTATCTAAAAAGATTAAAAAATTCTTTTTTTCTTTTTCGGCCTCAGTTAAAATTTTTCCATCACATTCTACTGGGATTCCTAAAGTAGAACTAAAAAGATTTTTTATACCATCTAATTCTTCCATTTATAATCTATGTTTTAGTTCTAACAAATCTTGACACGTAGCATAATCTTCTAACTTTTCGTAATATGCTAAACAATTATTTAATAATTCTTTATACTGAGTTTTCTTAATTTTAATTTTTAAATCAAGATTAACAATTTCATATAAAATACACTCACTTTTGTTTTTTCTTATTGCTTGTTTTAAAGCAGCTATTGCTCCCTTAAAAATCAATTCAATAAATTCTTCAGAAGTTTTTAATTCTTGTAAATCTTCAGAATCTTCAAAATGTAATTGTAATTTTAGAGGGATTTCCCATTGAGCTTTAGATTCCATAACAATAAATATTAAATTTTAAATCCGGGGATTCTATCGTATTGGTGCACTAAACAATAAGTATCACCAAATTCTGTATAAACTTGATTATCTTTAATTACTGGGGGATTATCTAAAAGGAATGGTTCGTATTTATCTTTAATTTTAGGATCATGAGTAGTACCTAACTGAGCACACCAAGGAAGATTCATACTAGTAAAAGCAGTAATATCCTTCCAAGGTTTCAAATTAAGTACAATATTAAATGCTGCTTGATCTGGTTGGGGGTCAAATTGGGTACCAACTAAACTTAAATGGAATACTTGAAAACATAAGTCTCTTAAATACTTATTTTCCCCAGCAAATGTTCCAGCATTATAAATCTTATTATTTTTATTTAAATCATATAAATGAGGGTAACATTTTTGTAGATTATCGTTACCCCAATCTTCATTTTTATAAAGAATACCTTCACTGCCTGCTATAATTTTCTTTCTACCAATTAAAGTAGACTTAACAAATGGCATTGGATCTCTTTGAAAGTAAACATCCTTAACATCAGTAACTATAATTTTATCATAGTTTTGATTTGCTTTTAAGAATGTATAGATATCTAAAAACCTTTGAACTACTATATGAAAACCCATTGGTTGGGTTAAAACTATTTTTACCTCATTTTCATTTAAGTAATCAATAGTTTCTTGAGGTAACTCGTATCCTAATATTAAAATATCACCTGGAAAATATTTTTTAGCACTTTGAACCCAATTATGTATTTTATCTGGAGTGTATTTAGTTAGATTGCCTATTAGTAAGTCGCTCATTTAGCTTTATTAATTCGGATTGAAAATTATTATTGGCAGCTTTAGTAAATTCTTCTTTTCTATCAATTAAGGTAAGAAGGTCTTTAAAATACTCCAACCTAAACTTATTATTTTCTATAACTAATTCGTTCTCAATAACATATTGCTGTGGGTGAATATTATGTTTTTTAAGTATCTCACAGCCATACATTATAAAAGTATCATCTAAACCATAAGGTCCTAAAGCATCAGGAATATCAATTAATCTAGCTAATTTAGTAGAGATAGTTGTCCCCCAACCTGCAAATTTAAATCCCTGTATTGGTTTTAAATTAACCTCAGCTCTAAATTGAACTGCTTTATATGGATCTCTATTAAAATAGTTTTCATGATTAGCTTCTTCATTGAAAAAACTTTCATTACTAACTATATCCCAAGTAGTATCCCACATTCTGGTAAGTTGTGGAGTAATAATACATAGAGGATTAGTTGCTACTTCAATACTATCAAATACTCTTCTAATAAATGTATCATTAAAAACCACATCAGTATCAAGATACATAATATGATCTGCATCTGTAGTTCTAATAGTATGTCTTCTTAGATCATTACAACCTAAAAATTGAGCGACATCATCTATTCTTAATACACATTCGGCCCAATCTTCATTTAATTTAATTAATTTGTGAAAAGCATCTTCAAAAAACCATCTACCAAGTTTAGATAAGTTCCAATTAACTAAATTCATATTAAGTAAGACTTCAATTCTTACTTTATGATTTTCATTTAAGTATTGGCTTGAACGTTTTAATTGAATTAAGGTTTGTTCTAAAGCATTAAGCTCGTAAGGTAAAGTGTGGACTATTATATGTAACATTATATTGTAACTAAAGTATGATCTTTTAAACCGGTGATGATATCAAATTGTTCCCAACCGATAGGAACTTCCCAGTGCTCACATAAAAGTGGATTTTGAATAATTTCATAACCTCCAATCATCATAATATATTGAAGGAAAAAATCAACCCAACCCATAATTTTACTAATTCTTACTAATTCATCATAGTCTTCGTAAAGTTGATCTTTACAATTTTCCCAAGACTCAATAAATTGTTCTCTGTTAAAAATCGTTCCACCACCTGAAGCATATCCTGGACATTGGGTTACTCCTCCTAGTTTAGCTGAATATTCAAAAAATTCTTTAGGGATAGGATTTGGTCTCATTCTACCTGTTGGGCTAGGAGCTGTAGGGTGAATAGCACAACTAAAATCATAATTTAAGATTGTCATTGGTTTAAGAATAAAATCATCTTCTTCCAATAACATCATGTAATGTGAATTTGTTTTTTTACATGCTTCATAAAAACCTCTAATAAATTCAAAGGTTTTCTCTCGACCCCAACACTCATAACCTACGTTTACATTTCCAAAATTACCACAATAACCTAATTGAAAAAGGTTAATGGAAGTTTTAGCTCCTATTTCTAAACCACGTTGTTGGTAGTTAGTTAGATCACCCTCGTAATCTACATTTATAAATAAATCAGCATCCGGGTAGTATTTTTGTAGACTTTGAAGGGATTTAATCCCAGAGTCTACATTTCGATAAGCCCAAAGATATCCACTTATTAATTTACTCATGTCTTGTTAAAATATATAATTTATTTGTAATAGTATTTATAAATTCTTCTTCAACCCATTGAACTTTACCTGATCCTACTTGATTACACATAGGTAAATACCAATTATGCATAGCCACATTTACATTATGTGGGGGGTTGGTTTCCATTTCATGAATTGAATCTATAACTTTATCTAACATATCATAAGGAAAAACTACAAAAGTATCATTTACAATAGGTAAATTAGTATACTCAGGCTCTCTCCAAAGAAAATTAAATTTATTAAGATCAAAATTATATTCTTTAAATGGATTTTTAAGAAATTTTATATCAAATCGGGTTGAAATAATTAAATCTAAATCTTCATCTTGTAATTGCCCCAAACTAGTAATGTATAAAGAAGAAATTGCTTTATAACCTCCCATTTTATCTCCACCACCTAAATGATTGTAAGTTGAAGGAGCAATAACAAATTTTTTGGGCTGATAATCTTTTTCTAATTCATCTATCTTTGCATTATCATAAGTGCAAAGATAAAATGATATCTCGTGATTTTCTTCCTTTAGGGGATTAACAATATGCTCAAAAAATTCGTTTATAGCGTCTTTATAGTTTCTATAACGACCAGAAGTGCCATCATTATAAGATACCCCAACTAAATTTATACCGATTTTCACTTACTTATAACTTTTTCTGAGATTATATTGCCTGCTTGATCTCCCCACCAAAGCCAATTATCTCTTAAAAGTTCAAATTGCAGTGCAAGATGCTTTTGTGAATGTAGATATAAATCTGCTCTTTTAACAATTTCAGTCCAACTTTCTTCAGCACTACCTAAGTAACCTTTTTCTTTAGAATAATTGATTAGTTTGTAAAACACACCCCAATATAGTCTTTCAGCATTCTCTTGATTAGTAATGCAAAGATTATCATCAAGAAAATTACCAGCAGCTGTATGATTTACTAGAGTAGGGTCTAAATTTTCTAAAATTAAAGGTTGTAAAATACCTAAATCATATCTACTTCTAATAACAATATCATATTCAATTTGAGTGTCATACATTTGTTGGTAGACATTTTGCCAACTATAAACCATTGGAAATTGTCTAAAACAACTCATTACATCATATTGAGGTAAAGGTCTAGAAGTATCATTATGAGGTAGTTTTACACCTTCTTTATATTTAGTAAATTTAAAAGGTTCTTGTATGTTTATAGACTTAGCATTAGGGTAAAATTGTGAAACTTTTTCCCATTCTTCATCTTTCCATGCATGTAGATAAACATCTGTGTCGTAATTATCTATAACATGCCCCCAAGTAGCTTTGTAACCTTCTTCTACTTTTCTAGCTAGACCTGATAATAGTAGGGCTACTTTCATCTTCCGTATTTAGCTATATCTTCATGTTTGAATAAGCCTTCACCATGAGCACAGGTAAAATGTTGACGCGCCCACCAGTAACTAATATTCTTTTCTAAATCAATACCTTCACCTGGGAATTCAGTTAGTACTTGATGGAAAAATTTAGTTTTAAATAAACCCGGATTATTAGTCCAATTACTTACTTCAGAATCAGCTACAAAATAATCTTCTCCTAAGAAATTTACTTTAGAAATTTTATCTGGAAATTTTTGTTCTGGGTTTTCAATCCAGTGAACACAATCTAATAAATGGCTAGATTTAGTTCCAATCCAAGGGTCAACATAATCCCAATCTACATTCATATATTTTTCACTAAAGTGAGGATATCCTGGGTGTTTTCTGTGGCGTAATCTTATAGTATGAGTTCCCCTATTAAGAAATTCAATTCCATTTTTTAAACGATTATAAGTTATTTCTGGGTTTTCAATAAGTTTCCAATCGTGTTCTAAAATTAGGAAATTTTCATATTTAGCTTGATTAGCTAATTCAATAAATGCTTTACCTATCCCTATATTGGTTTCTGAGGCGATATAATCAATTCCAAAATGGTCTGCGATTGCTTTATCATCTTCATTAAATTCTTGAAAAAACAACTTAATATCATCAGATAACCCTAATAACCCACTATAAAAATAGGTAGTAAGAGTATCAACTAAAGTTTGACCTGAATTCCAAGTTAAAATTCCAATACTTAATGGTAATTGACTCATAGTGTATCGTAGTAAGCGTTTTGTTTTTCTTGACGTTTAATATCTTTATGATGTTCTAAAGCAAATTCTTCTTCTAAAGGTAGAATAGCATGAGTTTTATAACCTTCTAGAACTTCATGTACTTTATTTTTCCATCTAATTTCTGGGGTGCGTTTGTAGATTCTCCATTGAAGGTCAGGCCAATTGACTCTGCCTTTATTATCTACAATCCAACCCCATTTTTGAACATGTTCTTGGGTAAGTCCTTGTACTGTATTTACTCTAGGTACTCTAAGTACTTCTACTTCATTATTCTCAAGAAGAATAGGAAGATATTGAATTAGGTACCAATTAGGCATCTCATCAGCATCAATCTGGAAAATATAGTCTCCTAAACAGGCTTCAGTTAGAGCATTTTTTAAATTAGCAAAATGTCCATCAAAGTGATAGTGGATAAATCTAAAAGGTGCAAAGGTGCCTTGTGATTGAGCTCTTAGATAATCTTCCACTCCTTTAGAACCATTATTAGAATCATAAAACACAACTATTTCATCTTGCTTTCTCTTACTTTCAATTAAGAAAGGGAGTAAACGTTGTATTTCTACAAGTTCATTACAAACAGTAATAGCATAACTAAGTTTCATCTTATTTTTTGTAAAATTAATTTATAACCCTTATCTAAAATTTTCCAATTTTTATCACCGGGTAAAGCCCATTGATAAATGTGAGCTCCTTTACCTAAACAAGGATAATTAATATTAATAATTTCAGAATTTAAACCACCTTGACCATTGGAAGTAAGCCATTCTACCCAACTTCCTTGATACCAGTTATCATCTATAATAATAATAGATCCTATAGGCATTTGAGATTCAATGATTTCAAATTCTCTCCAACCATGTAAAGCACTTGGTAGTGGATCTTTTAAATTAACATCCCAAGAATCTAAATGTACTAAATTAGGTACATATGGAGGATTTTTAAGTAAATTTAAAGAATCATCAGTAACGTGAGTAATCTTTATAGTTGGATCTATTTTAGCATATGCTTCGTATACTTTAGGTTCTAATACTGGGTTAATATCTACTGAATAGAATTGTCCATTAGTTTTGTTTGCTAAATAAGCAAAATAATATCCAACCATGCCATCCTCCCAAATTTGACTACCCCCAGTTTCGATACTAAGGATAGTATCAAATTTGAAATATTCATCTAAAACTTTAGTGACTGCACTAAGTTGATCAATTCGATTTGATAATGGTCGATTATTATTTGAGCTATGAAATTTATAACTCTCTAAAGCTTCTTGAAATATACTCATATTATCCGGGCAATACACCAATGTAAGAAAGAGCTTCCATATAATCACGTTCATGGAAATGCATCATAGTAGACATGTCCATTTTCCAATCGTAATCTTTACCTTTTTCTTTAAATTTTTCTTTTTCATCTTCAGGCATTGGGATTGCTTTAACCGCAGCCCAACCCCAAACATTACCTTGACCGGCACCATCAGCAAAAATCATTCCTTTATCAGGAATATTAACTACTGAGGGCATCCAAATAAGACCATCTTCGTCTTCACCCATTAATTCTTTATAAAGTTCAGGAAGAACTTCCATTTGTTCTTTAAAAAATTCTGAGTCACGTTTCATAGCTGAGTTTGCTTGGAAACCACAACCATAGCAGAAATGAAGTTTTACTTCAGAATTTACTTCTTGAACATAACAGGCATCAGAGCCACAACGATTACATGTAGTTAAATTATCCATTTATTTTTTCTAATTTAGGTAATTCTAATTTAGGTAGACTTAATTTTACTTCTTTTGGGAATTCTGGGATATTATTAGTTAAAATAGTATCTAGTTTTTCTTTCATTTTATCCCAACTGAATTCTGTTTTGTTTTTATAAGCTTGACGTTTAGCTCCATCAAGGTAATTCTTATAATTTTCAAACACATCTTTAAGATAATGCCCTACTTGACCAGAATCAACTTGAAACCACTGAGCTTCAGTTAGAATCATATCTTTTACTGCTGCTGATGGGTGAACATTTTCTAGTTTACCATTAATTAGGGGTACAAATTCTTTATTTAAAAATTCAGTATGAGCACTCCAGTTTGAAGCAATAATTGGTTTTTTAGCTACTGAAAATTCTAATAGAGGTCTTCCAAATCCTTCACCCTTAGTAAAGCTAATCATAGCTTTTACTTTAGGGTGGTTGTATAGTTTATTCATTTCCTCATCACTTAGATCTCCATGAACTAAGTAAATATTAGGTAAATTTTTACTATTTACACTATCTTTAATAGCATTAATTCTTTTAAGTAATTCTTCTCGGTCCATAATAGATGAACCCATTGTGCTAGTTTTAAGAATTAAAGCAGGTTTCTTAGCTTTGTTTTTAAATGTTTCTAAGAATGCTTTAATCATAAAAGCTACATTTTTTCTATCTTGACCAAAATCACCTTGCAACCAATGACCCACAAATAAGTAAGCAAATTCGTCTTTAACAGATGATAAATCAAAAATTTCATTTGTTGGTTTATATTTTTCTAAATCAACCCCTTCAAATAAAACTTCAATAGCAGTTTTTAATTCAAGTTGTCCTTGAACTAAACCTTGGGCATTTCTAACTTCATATCTAGCATTTTCAAAAACTCCTTTAGCAAATTCTGAAGATGTAATAATTAAATTCATACGATTACATCCTTCAATCCAAGGACCTGAAACAATAGTAGTTTCCATTCCTGCCGTTACTCCAATGTTGTATTTTCCAACAGGTTGAAATTCATTGGGCACTGTAATTTGCATCCAAATTTCAGGTTGCTTATTAAGTTTAGCCTCTTTTAAGATATAATCATTTAGAAAACTCCATTCAGGATTTTCAGAAATAAAATTCCAAGCGGTATTACCCCATCTTTGGGGGATGATTTTTACATCATACTTATCTATTTCAATGATAGCTTTAACTAAATCTCTAGAACGGGCTCCGTAACCTGAGTAAGTATCAATTGGACAGCTAATTGCGAATAATGGTTTCATTAATATACTAAACTATGATTTATATAATTGGAATTTGTTTTTTCAACTTTAACAACTTCATATTTGGGTCTTGGAGACCAAGTCTGGAATAGAGTATCACAAGCTTCAATAACTCTATCTCCCATTGTTTGAGCTGTAAAGCCGGCTTCATTACCTAAAGCCCATTGTCTACCACTTTCGCCTCTCTTTTGTCTTTCTTCAGGAGACATCTCGTATAACTCCATAATTCTGTCAGCAGCATCTTCAGGAGTACATCTATCATCCCAAATGTAGGGAGTTAAAGGACTACCAACTAAAGAACGATTTGTAGGGTATACCGGGAAAGCCCACTCACCATGTTTGGTTAGAGTTTTTCTATTATTTGAAGGTAACTCTGGGGTAGGTTCAAACCAGCCTCCTTTAGGTTCTTCAAATCTCATTTGGTCTTGCATTCCACCAGTCACATTAGCAATAAATGGAGTACCAGTTACTAAGGCTTCAGTTAGAGATAAACCCCAACCTTCTGCTGATGATAAAAGTATAACTGCATCTGAAATGTTATACATTTTATTTAGAGTAGCATGATCTATTTTTTCATGAGAGAAATAAACATTATCATAAACATCTCCAAAGAGTAATTCTTTAACTGCAATTAAATCAGTACCAGCTTCACTAACTAATTCAGTATGAAGTAAAAAAGCACATTTATCAGCTTTTTCTTTAGGTAGCTTGTCTAAAAATAATTTAAATGCTAATAAAGTATCTGGGGTGGATTTTCTTCTAATATTTCTTGAATTAAAGAATAAAACAAAGTCATATTCCTTACCTCCAAATATTTTCTTTTTAACATCTAATAATTCCTTATTAGTTTTTTCAATAGGAAAGAAAAAATTAGTATTAATTCCATGAGGAATGTATCTTGTTACCTTATTTTTTATTTTATCTCCTAAAACTAGTTGATTAATTAATTTAGTTTGCTTTGAGATTGCTAACAGAGCATCACATGACTCATAAAATGCTTTATTATAAAATGGAGCAGGGTAATCATCCCAAATATTTAAATAAATAATAGGCATTTTTTGACGTATTTCATTTTCAATTTGAAACAGCCAAATAAAATATCTTGGATCTGTAATTAAAAAGATTGCATCAAATTTTTCTCCCTTTAGAATAGCTCTAATTTGATCAGCACTACCATAGCCAGTATTAGCCATGATGTGAACATAAGAATCTTCAATCCCCATCAACTTATTAGTTTCGGGACTTAGATCAAATCTTTTACCATTTTCTGGGTGGTTAACTGCTCCTCCTAAATTTACCCAATTGAAGTGGTGTGCTGTGTGAAGGATAATCTCTTTACCCATACTACCGACACCTGAAGGAAATCTAATATCATCTGTAATTAACAATATTTTCTTCCTCTCATTTTGAGGAAGGTAACAAAACTTATCTTGCATGAAAACTATTTTTCTATTTCTAAATTATTGTGATTATGTAATTGTTTTCTAAAATTCTCATCAGTAAGATATAAATGAATAGCGCGGTCGGCAAGTTTTTGAAACGAAAACTTATGTCTTACACACGAAACTTTAAATTCATTAAATAAATCACTTTGAATTTTAACACTGGTTAATGTCATATCTTTTGCCATATTAATATAAATTTATTTACAAATATACATATATCGGGATTTATTTCCTTTTATAGTATATTTGTTTTTCCCATCCTAATTTTTCAAATACTTTTTGAGAAGCAGTATTTTCCACTTTTACAAATGCATCTATACTACTAAAAGGTTTACTAAATTCTTCAATCATGTATGAACCTATTCCTCTACCATGAAAATCAGGATGGACACAATAAGTAATTTCATGACCATAAAGTAA
>JACCDP011498332.1_pt1 | contig 13164 bp, 8 predicted proteins | sample 7445841 | NCBI WGS metagenome assembly JACCDP01 (sample SAMN15323441, study PRJNA562643) | freshwater metagenome | isolation source: river surface water | place: USA:Blue River Watershed | collected 2017-08-17
CCCGTGGAAGGCTGTTATGGAACTTAGTGATTGACCTACTGTGATTCTGCGGATATTTGCCATGAAATTTCGTCTCCGCAGTATTTATCGGATTTTAGCTATATATTTCTACAACACCAAACGGGTAAGATACGCCCTTAAACTGTGCAGGATCTATGTCTTTGTAATAGGTACCTGTATGCACTTTAGCTTCTTCGTTGAATCCTTCTTGACTACGATAGTAATTGAATAAAATATCGTATTTGAATCTAGCATCGGGATCTATTAAAATAGTATATGCTTTAAAAACTCTATCAAATTCGTCATTAGGACCTATTCTATCTGGATGATACTGCATGGCTTTGATTCTATAGGCATATCTGACTTCTGTATAAGTTGCTCTGGGATCTATATCTAAAATTTCGTAAAGATTTATCATACTACTTCTAAAACAGTTATGCTGGCACGACCACGTTGTACAGTGCTATCCATACCTAAATCTTCTATCAGTAATAGTCCTATTTTATCACCCCTATTATCAATGTAAATGTCCAGTATGGTATTTGCTGGAATTACATAAGGCTGACCTGTCCTAGGATCAGGACTAGCACCAATAGCCATTAACAAAGGTACAGTGGTTGCTAGTCTAACATATTCACTGAATATGGGAGAACTTACTGCAATTACATCGGGCAGTATCTCAAAACTTTGATTTGATACGAATTTAGTTACCATGTAATTATTTATCGTATAAACTAGCTATGTAGCTGCTATGATTAGGGAAAATATTCAGTACTTTATCTGTTTTATATCGTTGATAATCTATATACATGTCTGCGTATTTTGCATAATCTTCGTCTAAAAGAACAAATCTATCTTTGAAATAACCGCTGCCTAGAAGCATTTCAAACCATTGCCCTGTATGAAACATTTGAAAATTATTTTTCATAAACATTTGTTTAGGGAAATCTGTAGAGAAAAACTCTAATCTTTTTTGCACAGCCTCGGGCATGGGCATTTCTCTGTAGGCCTGCCAAAAATCTGTGTCTTTTTTGTTTGATAACTTGTAATGTAAAAATATAAAATCGACAATTTCACTAAACATAGTTTCAAACTGTGTATTCACTGAGTTTCTAGATCTCTGATCCCACACACCGTTTGATTTTACCAACGCCTCCATTAAAAAATGAAGTGCTTTAGTAGTAAATGTTATACCTGTGGCTTCAAGAGGTTCCACAAAACCAGCACTAAGTCCAACTGCTAAGACATTTTGTTTGGCTATTTCTTTATGGTAACCTATTTTCATAGACAAGTGATTAACGGGAGTAGTAAAATCTCCCAAGGATTGTCTAAGCTCTAATTCTGCCTGCTCTGGAGATATGAAAAGGTCGCTGTAAACGTAACCGTTACCCACTCGTTCGCTGATAGGAATAGTCCAGCGCCATCCATAGTTCATTGTAGTAGCTCTAGTATAAGGAAACATTTCTGTTTCTTTATTTTTGTATTGCGTTGGCATTGCCACTGCTCTATTACATAACAAAACATCATTACAATCAATAAAAGCCTCACCTAAGGCCTGTTCTAATAAAATGCTTTTAAACCCACTGCAATCAATATATAAATCTGCTGTGTATTCCCTGCCTGTAACATCTCTTAATTTTTCAACGCCATGATCGTTTTTATCAACTTCTACGATCTCGGTATCGTAATAATCTATCTTGTTTTTAAGCATTTGACGCAGTGTATCACCAATTTTAAATGCATTAAAGTGTACGGCATCCCAACTAGGGCTTACTAGTCCGGGTGTATGATCTAATTCAGGCGATAGTTTAGGACTTTTATTTGCTTTTGCTAGCCTATAAGAAGGTAACCAATCAAAAAATTGTCTAGCGCCTTTGTCTGCCCAATAAGACATGGTAGTAGTATTAGGACCTATGACAAAGGTTTCATAAGTGTCATTGTCTACAAAATATGATTGGTCGTGCCATCCAACAAATTCAACACCTAACTTATAAGTTGCGCTGGCGTCTTTCATCCACATTTCTGGAGTTATACCAGCTTCACGTAAGAATTGCATGGTAAATGGCTGTGTGCCTTCGCCAACTCCTATTGGTCCAATTTTTGTGCTTTCTATTAAACTAAGTTTTACTTGCGGTGGAAGATTATTTTTAAGATATGCTGCCACTAGCCAACCGCTAGTTCCGCCGCCCACGATCATTATGTGTCTAATTTGTTCTGTCATGTTATATGTTCTCTATTTTTTCTTAACACAAAAATTCCCAATCCGTTCCAAAAATCTTCAGGATCTTCGCCTTTGGTTTGTATTTCTTTTTTATAAATTATTGATGTGTTTTCTTTGGCCCAATCTTCTGTTGCTATTTTTATCTGCTGCCAATTCCAGTCATCCATTATTAGTACAAATGTTTCTTCAAATACAGAAGAAAATTTATTTAAAAAACTATGTGTACTTTCATAAGTATGATCACCGTCATAGAAAACTATGTTAAATTTAAATGGAATCTTAGTTAGATCTATGTTTTCGATGCTTTCATTAAAGCCCATAATTTGATTTTTGCCCAGCACTGACTGTATGTTTTGTTTGAACTCTGTCAAAGGATCAGTAGTACCCTGCCACCCTTCAACGTCTCTGGCTGGATTAATCGTAGGAGTGCTCCAGTTGTCAATGCTTACGGCTTTGATTTCATTGTTTTCTATTGCCGAACAGAACGTGCTTCCGCGGTAGCTACCTATTTCAAGCAATCGTATATCATCTAACTGACAGAGATTATTTAAGAAGTGTTTTATTTTATCACTGGTCAGTCCGTTAATTTTTAAAGATTTTTCTGTTACGTTGCTTTTATGGTCTTGAGCATTTACTAATGACTCGTTAATTTTTGTCACCCACTTATTCTTTTGTTTGTTTGCGACTACATCTTCGCAATAATGGCAGTCCCAGCAATTAAATTGACAGGTTTTAATTTTTTCACGCCATACATTAATGGGTTTATTTTCTAAATTTGCATCCTGTATGTATGTATTAAAATCATCAAACAAAATTTCATCATTTCTAGCATATCTAGAAATAAGTTTCATAGTTTCTTTTAATCTAGGTTCATGTTCTCTGCCGTGCATTTTAAAAACATCTATGCCTAGTGAATCAATAAATTCATCCCAGTCCTTTTTCCAGGGAGGAAAATTTGCTACTTTTAATGGTCCGGCAGGATCAATGCTGTCCCATCTTGGACACGTTGGTTTACTAATTGGGTCTGAGAAGAAGGTAGGGTCTTCAAAATTTTGTCTTGTGAAATTGAATTCAAAATGTTCGTCCTGCACTGGACAATTACCCCAGCACCCTTCGTTGGCTAATAAGCTAACAGTAAAGTCACTGCATATATTCTTTCTAATATATTCCTTAGCACGTTTTATTTCCAACAAGCGTTTTTGATCACGCATCAAATCTCTGTCTAAATTTACATAGTGAAATCCAGCTTCGGCTAATTTTACTATCTCGTTAGGTCGCTGCACATTTCTAAGTATTGTATTTTTTACTCTAAGTTCCGGAAATTCTCTTTGTATAACGCCCTGTAACATCCAAATAGTATGCGGAATAGTTACAGTTTTAATTCCAGCTTCATACAAAGGTCTAAACGAGTCAACAAATGTCTGTAAATTTTTAGTTGTGGGTGCTACTGAATAATTATTGAAGGTTGCGGACAGAGGAATTTTTAATTCTTCTTGTATAACCATAGCGTTGTTTACTAGGCCGCGCCAGTCCCCGCGTCTAAACACATCGCCCATAGCGTCCTGATCGAAAGGTGCTAATCTACAAGTAAAGTATATGTCATAAATGTAATCTTTGTGGCTATCTAACCAGGGCAAAAACTCATTTTCAAACGTATCAAGATCAAGTTTTGGGTTCAGAGGTACCGAGAAGATTTTTCGTGTCATAAGGTTTTACTGTTTTTTCAAGATTTGGTATTAGTTCTGGATTCATGTTTGTTTTCATGTCTTCCAGTAACTGTGTTTCTACTTTTCTCTGTATAGCTAATAGACCAGTTTCCATACGCTTATTAAACTCTATTGCTCCAGCTAATGTTTGTACTTGATCTTCAATGGGCATTTGAATTATGCTTTCCATATTACCTGCAGAAACTTTACCATAAGATAGTAGATCAATCGCTGCCTGCTTGCTCATCCTAGATACCCAATATTGTTTATCTTCATCAGGGTCGTTATATGCCTTATCTAAATCTTCTTTTGTTTTTATGAAATGTTTAACGAAATTTAAAAATATATTTCTTTCTTCTTCTAATGCTGTTTTTTTTAATTGACATTTTTTGAGTGCTAATTCTAGCTCTTCTATTTCTATTTGTAACAGTTGTTTTTTGGCTGGGCTAGATACTTGCGACATTTCTTCTTGTTTTATCGCGATGTTGGCTCGGTGTTTTTTGATTAAAAAATCGTGATCCAGCAGTGCATTAGTTCTCTGCTCGATTTCTAATAGTGCTTGACGTGTTTTTCTATGGTCAGTAATACCAGTATTAATTACATAATGCTGTATCTGATAATCAGTATATGCAAATAAATGATTTTGACCGTAATCTATAATATCTTGATCTGTGATGGACATAAAATACCTCCAAGGATATTTATATATGCATCACAGGGTGATCAAAATTTAGATATTTTTTTGATATTTTTCTAGAGGGTTTAACGGAGGTATATATTGATCTAATGGTACATCTGGATTCGATATATTCCAACCTAAATTTGCTACTCTCCAAGCTCGTAGATCAGTCAGATTATCAAAATTTCTTACTGTGCTTCTATGTTTTTGAAAAAGTCCCATCAATATTCCAGCATTTAATTTGTATTCTTCTACTTTTGCTAGAATTTTGTTGGCCATTTCTGCCACACTTATACCTCTTGCGTCTGCTAATTTTGAAATAAAAGTACCTGCGGACCCAGTAGTTATGTAATCTTTAGCTTCTTGCTCTTGTATGTGCCATGTCTGTTGTTCAAAATCAGCAGGAAAAAGATTACGCTGTACTGATCTGGTTTTAAAAATACTTATTAAAACACCCTCGATTACTGTTTTTTCAAAATCAAGTAAAATATCATGTTCCTCTTTAGTGAACTCTCTTTTAATCTTTGACCATTTTACTCCAAACTCGTCGACTGGTGGTCGTTTGGTGGTAGTAGTTTGCCCATTTTCACTTTGCCAAAATTCAACTTTTGCTTTACCGTAATTGGCAATTAAAAAAGTCTCGCTGCCACCTTTTAATGTCTTAACCCAATCAAATGCACTCCATTCAATAAACTCTTCTGAATTCGGGGCAATTTCTGCAATATACCCGCCGTGAAATATTTGCTTTGTTTGAATGTAACCGTTTAATTGTTCTTTGCCTCTGTAATAAATTAACATTTTATTCCTCTTTAACCGTATGTTGCACAACCACCAGAACTACAACCGTCATGTCCTTTTGGCTGCAATGTAGAGTGTCCATTAACACCAAATGAGTATGTATCATTACTTAGCGCAAGTTTCCAACTATCATTAACTTGTGAACTCGCACCGTTCCACATTCCGATGGTGTAAACATTATCCTGACCCATTTGTGTATTGTGTTCGCCTTGCGTTTGCTCGTTAGGGTAATTACCTAATGTACTTACAACGCTTTCAGTAGAATAACTTACTTTGGCTAAATTGTCTCCGCTGTTAGCAGGCCCGATGTAATAGTGGCCATATTTACTAGCCCAACCTTTACTATGAGTTCCTCTGGTTGAGAAAATACTTGAAGACGATTCTGTGGCAAATGTTAATCTAATCTGTGTACCATTCCAGAAAAAGCCCTTTGTATCGTTCCAGGCGCCGCCCACATAATCACTGCCTAACCCTCCAGCAATAGTACCAAGCATATTTTCAGTGGCGAAATCTATTCTATCATAAGCACTATTACCATCACCGCCTGTGATATATCCTCGCATTGTATCGTATGGAACCGCAGCAAGGTCATTTCTACTTATTGACATATTAAATGTACTCTTACTAGAGTCATTGGTCATGTTCATACTCCAGCTAAATGTGTCTTTGCCGTCATATGCATTAGCTAATCCAAACATGAAGAAAGTATTATCGCTAAAGGTTCCATCAGAATAAGAACCCTGTCTAGCCATAATATCACCTAAGTTTGTGCTGGTATCTGTGCTGTGCTGTGTTCTGTTAACGTTATTCCATGGTTGACTATTACGATAGCCGCCACCCATATATCCACGAGAATATATAACCCTGTATCTCCATGTACAACGAGCAACAACGTTAAATTGTCGATCAGTGAACAATGAGTTTGACGCATCATCTGTAACACGAATCGTCACTGAGCCTGTTCTTGTATAGGCCTTGTTTAACCAACCATGTGTGATTGTACCAGTAATATTACCAGTCGATGTGTTTAAACTCAGTCCATTGCTAAACAATGCTGCTGGATCACCGCTTGGTGCGATAGCATATGAAAGTGTATTACTTTCAGTATCACTAGCAGTAAAAGCAATGTTTACGCCTGTTGTATAGGTACTGTCAACAGTAGTTCCAAAGTCACCGAAGTTTTGACCTGCTGTTGGACTGGTCACTGTTGGAGCTGTGTTATTTAGAATTGTAAATGTAAATGTCCTATCATTATACAAGCCGTATTGGTCTGTAATTCTTAATGTAAACGATCTTGCACTGTCGCTAGCAACTAGTGGTGTAGTACCAGTGATTTGGCCTGTACTAGTGTTTAATGTAAATGGTCCACCGTTGGCTGTAAACAAGCTATTAGGATCAGATACTAAACTATATGTTTTAGTATGTGCATCTGCATCAGTGGTGTTAATTGTTACGTTAAACGCACTGCCTTCTTGAACGTTGCTTAGTGTAGCACTAGTTGTAAATGTCGGTGTTCTATTAATACGAATATATTCAGGATAAGTTGCACTTTGACCATTTGAACCTGTCAATGTTAGGTCAACTAAACCAGAACTTAATGCTGTAAGAACTGATGTGCCTGTGGCAACAGTTAGTCTATTAGCACTAACATATGTAACTGATCCTGATGGAATCGCGATACCGCCAATGGCCACTGTTGTTGGATTGGTAAATTTATCACCTAAAATAGTCAATGTACTGCTAACACTTGGGTCAACAATATTTGGACTCACGCTGGCCACAATAATTCCGCCACCACCGCCCGCACTCCAAGTAACACCATCATAGAATTCCAAGGTGTTAAGTGTGGTATTGAATCGAACCATACCTTCTTGAGGACTTACAGGACGCTGTGCAGTTGTTCCGGACGGGACCCAAATAGCGTCAGTTCCCATAAAGCCGCCTTTGATAAATCCTCTTACAGCCTTTTCAGTAGGTACAGCAGTGTCGCTGTTATCTGCCATCTCTGGATCAGTACTGAATTCGTTAACTGTGGCTCCTTGCTTACCTGCTTTAATACTACCAAGTTGTAGTTCGTTAAGACCTGATAAGTCAAATTCCTCAGAGCTCAGTGTTGCACGACCTGTGGCTTGTTCAACTTTAAAGTAATCACCAACACGGAAATTACCGTCCTGGTCAGTGGTTACATAGAATACACGTCCACCGTTTTCAGCTAACACTTCGCGTTCTTGATCTGGTTGTTGTGTGTAATCTTCTTGAATAATAACTGGGTAGTTAGTATCAGCAAAGCCGCCAGTACCAACATCTAAGAAGTCGTGTCCAGTCATACGTACCTGACTAAACGCTTCTCGGAATACCATTGGTTGATTGTCGTTTGGAACTTTATTGCTTGGGATCGGTGGGTCTAAAGCAATTTCACAAGTGCCTAAGCCTACTTTTTCTGAAGCAGCACCAACACCAAGATTTATAATATTATAAACTTCGTCTAAGTTGCTGGAACATCTTGTATCACTGCTACCTTCGTATACCAATGCAACGTTTTTGTACTGTGGTATTGCACTTCTAACAGTTGCAGGTGTTGTATTCTTTAGTACGTTGTCAACAATAGTTTTTAAGTATGTGATTGCTGCCAAAGTTTCTGTTTTTTGTGTAGTAATCGCATATATGCCGCTTGAATTATTGTAATAAGCATAGCCCGCATCAATGCTACTTGCATTACTATTATAATCTAAATCATCATCAAGCGCATCAACTATTAATCCAACATCTCTGGCGCAAGTTGCTTGGTCATAAACCAATGCTGGATATGTGGCATTAATATATGCAATAACTTCAGCTTTTAAGAATTCTTTATTTGAAGTTAAAAGAACTCTTGCATTTGGATTGTTACCGCTGGTTCTGGTTGGATCAACAAAGTTACTGACCCCAACACAGAAATAAGTGTCGTTGTCACCGCTGATATGTACAACAGAACCTTCTTTTGGTTTACGTAATAAGCCTTTTACAGCAAAATTAATACCCCTACCAACACCAGCAAAACCTGCTCGTGTGGCTTGACTTGCGGCAGTATATACCGCAGTTATGTTAGAAGTATAAGTTGCTGCGTTCAACGTTGCGCTAGATGCGTAAACATATGCGCCTTCAACGGCTTTTGTTGTGATTGTTGTATTAGATGGTGCAGTAGTATAGTTACTAAATGTCCATGTTCCAGAATTTACTGTACCAATTCCGTTAGTTAAATCTCTTTGTACATTTAATATTACGATATCGTCGCCGGTGCCATAACCTGTAGCCACAACGTTAACACCGTCTAAGTGTACTTGTCTAAATCCAACACTGGTTCCACCATCGGCGAAAGTTCTGCCCCATGTTACAGAGCCATTAGAAGTAATTCTTCTTAGTAAACCAACGTTTACACCGGATCCGTTAGATGTTTCCTTCCATCCAGAAACATAAATGGAGTCGCCCTGGGCTAGAACACCAAAATATTCTGTATCGATAGTTGCACTGTCGTCTACTAACTGCCATGCTACATTTCCAGCCATTGTTAATCTTGCTAGATAAGCATTTTTAGTAGAACCATTTAGATCATAACCTGCTAGTGCAAAATAAATGCCGTCGCCTGATCCTCTGTCCAAGTAGAGATTATTTACTCTAATATTTGGATAGTGATACGATTTATAATAACTGCCTGAAGTAGTAATACCAACTAGAACAACTCTGTCATTGGTTGTATCGTTACATGCTACCCATAATTTGCCGGCTGCGTTTGCATCACCTGCGCTGGCATAAGTTTCTGTGCTGGATGTTGGTTGACTTGCGTGTACAATTTTTGGATCAGACAATGTGGCCAAAGAGCTATCATTATAGCTAATATAACTATTCCAATCTATGATACCTGCTACGCTGGTTTCTAGAACACCGGCTCCACCACCAGCTTTGTTTCCTGCTACGTAAATTTGACTAAAATCTGTGGTTAAACTGGTAAATGCTGTGTATTCTGCAACAGTTTTTTCAAATTGTACAGTACCTGTCTTATTAAGTTTTGCTATAAAACCTTTTTGTCCGCTGTCTGTAACAGATCCAACAACATATAAAGCGCCATCTAATTCTAAAATAGCATTTAAGTATCCTGGTTTATTTTCATCGCCTGAACCGGCTATAATACTTTGGAATATCAAAGCGCCTGCGGCTGTGACTCCAGCTACAAACATGTAACTGGCACCACTGGTCAATCCAGGTATTCCTGAAGCCAAGTTTGGATTTGTATAACCTGCTAGCCAAATATTACCGTCATCGTCTTTGTAACTGTTATTGATAGTTACGTCGTTTGTTATAGTTACAACTGAATCAATGACGTCTGCTTCTAGTTGTAGATTACCCTTTAGAGGTATTTCATTTTGGCTGTAGCCTCTGGCCACAGAACCGTATTCACCGTAGCTGTTGTTACCTACTAGGGCACGAATTTTACCGCCACTTTCTGCTAAGTAACCAATGTTACAGTAGTAAGTGAATACAGATACTAACTCAGTACGCCCATCATTTAATACATGGATACCAATACCATCACTGTTGATCTGTGTCCAGTCATTGGCCACCATGGACTTGTAACCACCATTGTGTAACCCACCGTCTACTTTCATACCAGTACAGTTTGCACTTAGGTTAGTACAGTTTTGTACATATGGGCTTTGACTTGTAATCCAAACACTGGTATCATTAGGGCCAGTACCTGGATCTAAACAGGCCAGTACAGCACCTGTGCTGAAATTTCTAAAAACCATATTACGCAAACGTGATCCGTTGTTCATTTGGAACACTTCACTGTTAGCGTTGTTGGTTGAACCGTCTTTGGATTTGCCTACGCCAAATCCTTTGTCATTAGTTGAGTCTGGTTCAACCCATACGGAACCAAGACCGCCCATACCTTCTATAACTACATGTTTGCCTAATTTAATCGGACATAATTCTTCGTAAATACCGGCGAATACACTGATACTACATGGGTTGGCAGTTGTTGTAAAATAACTAAAAGTTTGTGTGGCAGCATGTTGAATTGTGCGCCATGCAGTAGCAGGTGTACGTCCATCATTTGTATCATCACCAGTCAAGGCTACATAGAATGTAGCCTCTGGAGCTTGCATACCCCATTTTACATCTGTACCATCTGATATTAGGAAAGACCCTGCCGGTCCAACACCCAATCGTTGATTGCCAACTGCACCTCGAACTATTAAATCACCGCGAGTAGTTGTTATAGTATCGGCACTGCCTTGTGCTACTAAATTCCAATAGGCGCCAGAAACATTAGGAACATTATTTGTGCTTTGCTGTATACAGACATAGCTTGACCCTTGATACTCTGCGACTTCATCTATTTTATATGTTGATCCTGAACTCCATGGACCCATCCATTTTAGACCTGGAAGGAATGTTGTCCAAGTTGCAGTATATGTAGGATCTACACCCAGAGGATCAGCAACTGTTTCATATAGTCTTCCACCGTATAATACTACATCACCTGGATAATATTGTGTGCCACTAGCATATACGCCTCTATATTGATTGCCATATGCATAAACTTCCCAGAAAGTTGTATTGCTGGGTTTTTGACCAGTAGTACTAGCCACTGCACTTTTTACTTTGTACTTTCTAGAACCCCAAGCAACAATGTCACCTGGTAGATACAGGGTCGCTATATTAAATGCGCCCCTGTCTAAAAATCCTTCTACCAGTATGTACCAGTATGTGGTATTTGTTGGTAAGTTTCCAGTAGTATCACCTTTGGCTATGTATAGGAAACCACCGTATCTAACAATATCTTGATATTGATATGCAGTGGCGCCGTTGTATGTACCTTCAAATTTGCTACCTGGAACTAGAAGATTGAAATAATTTGTATCAAGTATACTTTCATCATGCGCATGAAGAACGCAGATATAGGCACTGTTACCATAACTAATTACGTCACCTGGCTCATAATAACTATTGTCTGCGAATGCACCTACATATTTTTGACCTGCTACATAAAGTTCAATGTTAGCATTAGTGCTCATGAACTGACTGGTACTAGTATAATCGTTTTGGACTCTATATACAGAACCGTTATAGTTGAATAATTGATTTCTCTTATAGGCTGTGTTCGGCGCCCATGATCCGAGGTATTCTACACCCTCTGTCATGAGTTCTAATTTCGCTGCGGTCAAATCATTTTCAAATGATGTACTTGAATGATTTATTTTTACCACATACGCTGAACCTCCGTGGAATACTACGTCATCTTTTACGTAGGCTGTGGCGGTAGTCCATGTGCCTTTCCACTTAAATTTAATCCTACCAAGGTTAAAATCTGCCATCTTCTGTCCTTAATATTTCTATTTATTTTGGGCCGGTGTAAGTATAAGACTTATCAAATCTCACGATCAAATCGCCGTTATCGTCGATAAAATAAGTTTCCTTACGTCCTGAAAATCTATATTGATCATAATAATCAGATCTAGGTAAACCAGTTACAGGGTCATAATTATTATAATTGTCTTGAACGCCTTTCCATTCGTAATCAACATTGTCATTAATTACAACTTCATTAGCGTCATTGAATTCTACACGGGTATAAATCAACATGCCATCATCATCGACTTTTACTGCGTGATAGGTATCATTAACGGTTCCGGCATATTCTCCGCCTCCACCGCCTCCACCACCACCCCCATCGGCTATGATTCGTGCATTACTAGTCATTTTTCAGTTCTCCAACAGTATTTATCCAATACCCAAACCGTTTGTTAATGAAAAAACTGTGCTAGTGTTAAAAGGTTGATACAAATACCTATTGGGGCCGCCCTGTAAACTGGTAAAATCTGTATAAGATCCACCGGAATCTGTTAATCTTGAAGTAGTGCCTGTTTCCGACAACCACTGAACTACGTCTGTTGCCACATACCAAGGTCTTGCTTCTAATAAACAAGCAACCACACCAGCTACTTGTGGACTAGCCATACTGGTTCCGCTGATTTTTTTAGCCCTAAAACTGGCATTTAACGGATAATTTACTGCACCAGCAGACAATGCTGCTCCTACAGGCATAGCACTTTGAATGCTTTCGCCCGGGGCATAGACATTGACCCCTGGACCGCAAGTACTAAATTCATTTTTTTGTTCAGTTAAACTTAAACCAATGCTACCAACACTTACTACGCCTGTGGGTCCATTAGGGGTTGCGCCACGATGATAATATCTATTACCAAAATTATTAACGTAATAATTATTGTAATCTAATCCCCCGCTAACGTCCATTTTGTGTGCATCATTGCCTGCCGCTGCAACTAATATTATGCCTGCATCTATGCAATCTTCGATATCAGCATCCACACTACTTACTCTTATGGGATGATAATACAAATCATCAACAGAACTATAATTGTATGCACTGGCTATCATGCCGTAGGTACTATTCACACCAGTACCAGTCCATGGTGTTCCTCTGTAATTTCCGTTGGTTATATTTTCATAGTAAGAAAAATAACCCCAACTCATGTTAACTACTGTCGGATTGCCATTAGTTTTTGCGTTATGCCAACCTCTGATTAAGTTAAAACTAGCACTGATACCATATGCGGCAGCGTTGTCTATGATTGTTATAGCATAGATGTTAGCATCTTTGGCCCAACCATAAAGTCTGCCAGCCACAGTGCCTGCTACGTGTGTACCGTGACCATCTGTATCAGTGTAGTGATTGGCCCCTTGTGTATAAGTTCCGG
>JACCDP011291764.1_pt1 | contig 13163 bp, 8 predicted proteins | sample 7445841 | NCBI WGS metagenome assembly JACCDP01 (sample SAMN15323441, study PRJNA562643) | freshwater metagenome | isolation source: river surface water | place: USA:Blue River Watershed | collected 2017-08-17
GATCGGATGATTGCTCACGTCACCCCGGCAGAGGCCCGTATGTTGCGCCGCCGTGGTGGATCTGGAACCATTAACCCGGCCACGGGTTTACCTGAATATAAAAAATGGTACAAAAAAGTTGCTGAAACAGTAACTAAACCTATTAAATCTGCTGCAAAAGCAGTTAAAAGTGCAGTTAAAAGCGTTGGCAACGTCGTAAAAAAGATTGCAGCCAGCCCGCTTGGTAGGATTGCTCTTACTGCCGCCGCTATTTATTTCATGGGTGGAGCAGGCCTTAACCTTGCAAGTGGAACTCTTGGTATAACCAATGCCGCTTTGGCTACTGGCGTTAATGCTTTTGCTGGAAGTACCTTGGTTAACTTGGCTTCTGGGCAAAAGCTTGGAGACGCGATCAAAGGTGGCGTAATAACTGGATTGACAGCAGGTGTCACCACGGGAGTAATGCAAGGATTTGACGCTACGGTTCCCACCGGAGCACCTACTTTAGGTACAACAACGGTTGATGGATCTTCGATTGATCCTTATACAGACCTTGACCTACGGGCAGGAGCGGCCCCGGATGTATCAACAGTAGGTAACGTCTCTGGAACAGCAAACGTAGTGACTCCTAATACGGTCAATGCAAACGTGTTAACACCTGAAATGGTTAATGCAGGTCCTGATTTAACAGCGGGACAAAATGCCCTTACCTTTGAGCCTAATTTTAGAATGGAGGCAGGGGGAGTTGATCTAGCTCAAAACGTTGGTACTACTGCAACCGACGTTACTTCTGGTATTGGCAATGTCCCTGCCCCCAATGCTCCGCTCAATTTAATTGATCAAGCAGATATGTATGCAGGCCAATCACCTACGATTCAAGGCCCAGTAACGACTGGACCTTCGACAAGCCTTTATGATCAGTATGTCAAACCAGGGGTTGATTACGTAACCGATTTTTACAAAGCACAACCAAGTCAAACCGATATTACTGATGCATTTAATAAAGAAATTGCATCTAGAGAAGCACTTGGGCTAGATACAACTAGTGCTGCTGCTCGTGAAGCCGCTTACACAAAAGCTGTTTCTGCAGCGCAACCAACGTTTGGAACCATGAGCCGTCTTGGAGCAACCGGTGTTGCTGGCTTAGCTTTGGCTGGCGGATTTAAACAAGAAGAGCCAGGGTCCCCAAATCTTGCTCCAAAAGAAACTGGTTTTGATTTGATGGAAAGACAGCCAGAAATATACGGCACAACTCCTGGAGGCGCTGAGACTACCTACGCTTCCCTTCCCACTTCTGCTCCTCAAGCTGGGTCGTCCTACCAATTCAACCCAATCCAAATGCAGCAGATACAATATCCAAGTTGGATCTATGGGAACCAAACTCCTCAGCGCATGTTTGCTCAAGGCGGAATCGCTGCTGTAGCTCCAGCCAAATACAATCTTGGCGGTTATGCTTCGGGCGGTATCGGATCCATGGCGAAAAAATACCCACGTCGCACGGGTCAGATTTCTGGCCCAGGCACCGGAACCTCAGATTCCATCCCTGCTATGCTGTCGGATGGCGAGTTTGTTATGACGGCCAAAGCAGTTCGTGGAGCAGGTGGTGGATCACGTCGTGAGGGTGCTCGCAAGATGTACCAAATGATGCGCAAGTTTGAAAGGAATTCGTAATGGCTACCGAAATCACCGAACAGATAGTCCGCGAAGCGCCACAAATTGAGGCCTATAAACTAGGCCTCCTTCAAGCGGCAAAGAATCTTTCTGAACAAAAGCTTCCACTTCCTGCTTACCAAGTTGCGGGTCTTTCTGGGCAGCAACAAGAAGCGGCAAATCTTGCCTCCCAAGGTATTGGTGCATATCAGCCATTTTTACAGGCTGGTCAAAAAGCAATTGAGGCTGGAATCGGAGCCGCTGGTGGCGCAATAGGAGCCCCCACACAAACTGATTTACAGTCTTATTTGAATCCGTTTACCCAAAACGTTATCGACACAACGGCTGCACAGATGCGTCGTCAAGGTCAGATTGCTCAGCAGGGAACTGCTGCTCAAGCCGTTAGGGCGGGCGCTTTTGGCGGAACACGCGAAGGTGTACAACGTGCCGAAATGGAACGTAACTTGCAAGATCAGATGGCAAACATGGCAGCGCAACAGTATGCGCAGAACTATGCTCAGGCCCAAAACTTATATGGCCAACAACAGGGCCGTACCCTGCAGGCTGGACAACTATATGGTACTTTAGGCGTGCAGCAAGCCGCTCTTGGAGAGGCACAGCAACGTTTAGCGCAGGGTGATGTCAATGCTCTAATGGCTCTTGGTCAACAACAGCAAGCGCAATCACAGGCTGAACTTGATGCACGTCGTGCTACCGGTCTACAAGAAGCACTGACCCCGTACCAGCAACTGTCTTTCTTATCGGACATCTACAAAGGAGCCCCAGGAACACAGATCGGATTGACCGCGCAGTCTGCTCCAAGTACAAGTCCTCTGTTACAAGCGGCAGGAATTGGAATAGCGGGGATTTCTGCGGCATCAGGAGCCAAGAAGGCTGGATTATTCTAGGATTAACACATGAAAAAGCCCGTAATGAGACGAGAGATGTTTATTGCTATGGCTCCCAAGTCGGGGTCCAAAGGAATCATGTCGGGCTTTGACGACGAAATGGAGATTGAAGATTATGAAGATCGCACACCTGAAAACCTTGAAATCATCGCTAACAACCTTCGCGGGGACATTCGTTCAATGGACGAAAGGTATTTGGAACTCGCTCAAATGGTCGGTGAGTCAGCGTTCGAAACTCCGGAAGAAGTAGTTGCATTAATGCAGTCCCAGATGGGACAGCAACAACCACCACAAAGTGCAGCCCCTGCTCCGACTCAACAACCTGGCGGCATTGCTGCTTTGGGAGGTGCAACTGCTCCTCAGACTCCGCAAGGAATCATGCAAGGCGTTGCAGGGCCCACGGACCAAGGTCCAATGCCCGGTATGGAACAAATGCCACAACCAGGCATGGAACAACCCGTGCAGATGGCCCATGGTGGGGTAGTCCATCGCCAAATGGGTAGCCCTCCCACTGGAGAAGTCGCCAGGACAATAGACCCAGAATTATTTCGTCAAGGCACTGCAAGAAATCCCGGCATACTTAGTCGTATGGCTGGTGGGTTTGGAAATGTCACGAGTGCTTTAGATGATCGCGTAACCAACTTCTTGCGCAACCAGGTTCAAACAACCGGTCCCGTTAATCGATCGGGAAATCCTATTCCGTTTGTTGATAAGTCAGGCCGTTTTTATCAACCAATTGGTGGGACCAACCCTAACATGCCCAGCAGGGGTTTCCCTGCAGCAAGTGCGCCAAGCTTCTCCAGAATGGCAGGTAGGTTTCTTGGCCCTGTTGGTTTTGCTGGTGGTTTTTTAACCAATGAATTAATTAAATCGGATGCAAACAAAGGCCAACTCTATGGCAGTACATTCGGTTTAGAAACCGGCGAAGAAACTGCTAACTTAGTTGGTGGGCAACCAGTATTCCCAGAAGTTGCTCCCGCTGCTCCTTCTCCTGAAACAGTTCAGGCCGTTCGGGAAACAGGGTTCTCTGACGTTACTCGCCCTCAACTTATGACTACTCCTCTTGGTGGGGAAGGTCCTTCACCAGAAGAAGTTATGGGAGTAAGAGGCGCACCGGAACAAAAAACCATTGGCCCCGCTCCTGGGGTTAGCGTAGTTCCTCCTGGAACAGCACCTAAAGCAGGAAAAGAAGACAAGAAAAAACCTCAAGACGATCTGCGCAAAGACATTCGCGACAGGATGGAAATCTACTCGGAGTTTCTTGGAAGCGATGCCGAGGCTCGTAAAGCGCAAGCTTTGTTCTTGTTGGCCGAGGCAGCACTCAATGTTGCCGGTGCGCCGGGTCGTTCAATTGCAGAGCGTTTGTCTAAAGGACTTAAGGGTCTTCCCTCTGGTATGGCAGCCATTGCGGCTGAGACAGATAAAGAGAAGCGTTCAATTGCGGCTGCTGCAATTTCGTCAGTGGAGCAAGAGTACACTGATGCTCGTAAAGCAAGTGCAGCGATTCAAAAAGAAATTGCTAAAAAAGGACAAGTGTCGGATAAAGTTCGTTCGATTTATTCGTCTATTATCGCTAGAGAACCAAACATGAATCAGGACGTGGCTCTTCAGCTTGCGGTAGATATGGATAATGGTTCAGTAACCCAAGATAAGAAAACTTCTGAGTGGGTAGATACCCTTAGCGGTACTATTCGTTTTTCTCCGCACAAGCCTTTGGGACAAAATAGTGTTGGTTTTATTGATCCAAATAACCCTTATGTGTCAATATCTAAAGATACGTTTGAGGTTGTTTCCGATCCAGAAACTCGCGCTAAACTTTTAGATGAACGTAGAAAGTTGCAACAGAACATAACCAAATACGACAGCTTTATGCGAGACGTATATGGGGACACGGTTGGCGTGCTTCCAACTATTAGAAGTGGTGCATCAAGGTTTGTCTTAGGGTTATTTGGTGATGTTGGCTTTGGTTTGACTGACACCCAACTGAATCAAATTCGAGATAACCAAGCCATTGGAAATGAATTTATCAAAAAGAACTTGTTCCGCAACAGCGATCGTGTGTCTAACCTGGATATGAAAAATGCTGAATCTTTGGCAAACGATCCTAACAAGCTATTTACTGATGTTCCCCTTGTGATTGGTACGGTCCAAAACTTCCAACGTGCGGACACCAACCGTTTGGCAGAAATTGATTCTCAATTGTTCGGAGTTCCAACTGCTGTAATGTCCCGTGTTCCTCAGGGTAGCAAAACAGATCCCTTACCTGTGACCAAGAACACTGAGGTAATATTACGCGATGCCTTTACCAAGCGTCCTAATCTAGACATGCATCTTTCTTTCCCCGAGATGACGGTTACACAGCCAGATGGAACCCAACGTAAGATTCCTGGCAGAACAGAACGGGTTAATATTAAGCATCCGTACGTTCAACAACTCTTACAAGGAACCGCTCAGTGATTTTCACTAGATCTGATGGCGTACAAGTAGATATGGTGTCCGGCGAAGTTGTCGGGCAGGATAAGCCTGCAGAAATTTCTATGGCCGAAGCTAGAACGCCAGAAGGCGGAGGAAATGTTTACCCTTCTTCTGCTGGTCAAACTGCATTGGATGCTTTGGGTCAAGTTAGCTCTGGATTTAACACCGTATTATTTGGCCTTGGACCAGATCAACTTGTTCAAGTAGCAAAAGCCTTAAAAGTTATACCGGAAGAAATTCCTACTTTTACTCAATATTTTAATCGTGGAGTAGAAGCTCCCAAAAATTCTTTAGAACGAGTAGCAAACGCAATAGGTCAATCAATGGCTGGAACTATTCCAGCAACGGGTATTCTTGGTTATGTAGCACGGACAAAGGCTTTGACCAGCCCACTTAGCCCAGGGGCCCCAGTCACAAAGCAAATTGCCAAAGAAACCTTAGATTTTATTCGTGCAAATCCTTTAAAAGCAGTTGCACTAGACCAAACATTTGGCGCTGTTTATGGTGCAACAGAGCAAATAGCAAAAGAAGTTACAGAGCCTGGGATGGGCAGGGATGTGCTTGCCGCTGCTGCTCCTATTGGTGTAACACTTGCCATTCCTGCTACCGGCAGCAAACTATTTGATCTTGGCAAGAAACTTTTTAATTTAAGCCCGACTGTTGGCGTTGCCCGCGCGGTTGCCACACCTTCTCCCAAGGTCCCCGGAACAGAAGGCTTTGACTTCTATCACTCTGCCGTAGCTGAAACAGTTCCTAGTATCCCAGGTATCCGTGGACCAATCGGTTTCATGGGTAACTATTACGGGTCCAGGGCACAGCGTACGATCTCCAAGCAACTTCAAGATGTGTTGGCCAAAGAGGGCGGCCTAGAGGCACAAGAAGCAATTGCCCTAACCGACACTATTGAAAATATTGCTAAGCGCGAAGGCTTTGAGGATATCCGCTTTGTGTTCTCGCTGCCCGAAACAACCTTGATTCCTACCCTGCGCCAAACATTCAACGATATTATGCGCAGCGCTTCTCCTTCTGTCCGAGCAGATATTAATGCCCGTATGGACCAGAACGTTCGTTCCTTCTTAAACATAGCCCAAAGATTTAAGCCGTCTGCTCCCATGAGCATGAGCGAAGCTCTTGTTCTTCATGATGCAGAAAAAACCAAAGCAATTAAGACTGCCTTGGATAAGATTGACGGACTGAAAGCAGACCAGGCCAATGAGATTCTTGATCGTTATCGCATGGACACAAACTTGGCCGACATTGGAAGTACTTTACGGTCGTCCATTTTGGCTGCTCGCGAAGGCATGATGTACAAGTTTCAAGACATGGTTGATCGTTTTACGATGAAGCCGGGTGGCGTTCGTGCCCCTGTTCGTCAAGAAGGGGTTCCCATTGAAGGCGTGCCTACCGCAGACTTTGATGCATTCGCTAAACGTATGTTGGCTAAATACAAAATTAGTCCAGAAAACCGCTTGTTTGGAGGAGAGGTTCCCGCTCCAGCAAAAGAAATACAACGGTCTTTAAGTATCTTTGAAAATGCTCAGCAGGATGCAGTGGCTCAAAACGTAGAAAAAGCTGTGCGTGAATTACTACAGGCTGACAGGTATTTAAAGGCGCTTCCTGAATCAGAAGTTGAGACAACAATCCAAAACATTGTTAATCGTGTTCTCACGGGGAAAACACCTCCTGGAGTAGATTCTCGGTCCCCATCATATTTTCTACAAAGAGATCAGGACAAAGTAATTTTAAAGAAAGCGCAAGAAGACGCAGCTAAAAATGCTGGTTCACAGATCACATTGCCCGAGGCAATGGACTTGTTGTTGTCTGCCCAGAAGTATCGCAATTACATGTTTGTAAAAGCTCAAAACGATCTACAGTATGGAATGCCACAGGCATTTGCTAACCAGGTTCAGCGTAGTGGGCAAGAATTGCTGGGAGACGTTGAGTACTTTGTTTTTAATTCATTCAAAAAAGCTCCTGGTATTGGCAACCTTGAGTCTGCCTATCGGGACATGTTCACAAAAGGGTTTGATAAGCTCTTCCCATTGATGGCTACTCGCAAGCGTCCTACGGGCGAGTTTGAGATGAGCGACCAGCGCTTCGTTGAAGAAGTACTGAAGAATCGCGAAAACCTTCGTTCCATGAACGTTATCTTTGGTGATAATCCAACATACGCCAAAAACCTAGAAGAAGCTCTTCTGTCCAAGGCTCGTCAAGCTGGTGCTGTAAATAAAGATGGTCTCATCGATGTTCCTGCGTACAACCGTTTTGTGTCTGGTCTTTCCCGTTCTGGCGTAATGGATGATTTACCGGCGTCAGTGCAATCGACTTTGCGTAACGAGATTAAGACTGGCCAAGCATTTGCCGACGACATTGCCTCACAAAAGGCTGCCGTTGAAGCAATGCAAGATAAAGAACTTGACGCACTGATTAAAAAGTCTATCCGTCCTGATGCTGATGTAGGGCAACTTGTGAAGCAGGCCATGGATGATCCGGCAGTGATGCGCAAACTTGTCAACACCATCGGGAAAGACGAAGCAAAGCTTCAGGCGCTACGCCGAGATTTCTGGGAAGACATTGTTGCATCTCTTCGAGACGAGGTTAACCCTCAGTATTTGAATGACTATCTGACCAGGTATGGCAAGTCTTTAAACATGCTTTACACGCCAGAGCATTTGAATAACTTGAAATTGTTGGGCGCTATCCAAGAGCGTGTGTTTGCGGTCAATAGACCAGAAGGCGCATTGAGCCCCTTCGCGACATTTGACGTTAAGCTTCGCGAGAAGATTGGTGCTGGCGTTGGTACGATCGAATCTACCGCCCGTGCCGCGATGATCCGTCAGATTAGCCCACAGCACGCCATTGTTTCTTTGCTATCTCGGTTCTTTACCCGTCAACAGCAAAGCATTACAGACAAAATTTTATTGGGTGCATTGACAAACCCTGACTACGCAGGGCGCTTGGTTGCTGCTTCCGCTCCGTTGACCACGGACAAAGGATTTAAACAAGCAGCCAAATTGACCATGGAAGTAGGTGGATATTTGCCCTCGCTCTTGCGCAACTCTCCTCGGATTGCCAGCATTGAGGCAATACAGGCTGCCGAAGATGAGACTATGACTCGTCCAAGAGCAGTCGTCCCAGAAGAACAAATCGCTCCGTTTGCCGGGGAGCCTGCACGTATTCCCGTGGTTCCAAAAATGCCAACACCAAGTCTTGCCCAACAGTATCAGGAAGACATAATCCGTCGGAACACGCCACAAGCTCCACGGCCCACGGTCCCCGCACCAGCAAGAAGTTTGACTCAAAGCCCTGTTACTCGGGCCGTTCCTCAGATGCAGACCCCGCAAAAGGCAAGTTATGAACAGTATCGTCTGCTGTTCCCGAACGATCCTTTGGCTCCATTGATGCAGAATCGGCAGCCGCAGTAGCATAAAACTCCTTGACCTTGGCATTCCAATGGTCAAGGTAGGTGTCAAACTCCCGGCCACAAACCACAAAGTCTTTTAAAAGACCATCTTGGGAAGCCATAAGAACCACGCCTTGGCGAATTTCCGTGCCATACATTTCGTTATGCGCCGCAGCGTATGCTGTCAACTGCACGAAATAGTCGTCAATCCACTCCCGTTTTTTCATCTTGTTGGCCTGCTTGAAGTCTACGATGGATGGCTCACCTCTGAAGACCCCGACCAAATCAGTAGTCCCAGCATAGACCCCACGCTTGTAGACCATAACTTCGTTGCCCCAGACCTCGTCTAATTCTGGGAAGTAAGCTTCCATCAGGCTTGCGGCCATGCGGTAGGCTTTGTATTGATAGGCATATTTTGCCGGTGGCAGAGGACGAATCTTGACGTGGGATTCAATATACGCATGCATACATGTCCCGATCGCCGCCGCATCGTTCTTTATTTTCTCGGCCTGTTCTGCACCAACACGATTGGCCCATTCTATTAATTTTGTTTTATCCTTAGTTTTGTCCAATATGGTGGTCACGCTTGGCAACTTTTCCCCGTGTCGATTCACATATCGGCGTCCTTCCGGCAAATCTTGCCGGGTTAGGGTTTCGTACTTATACCGATTTATTTGATTTATAACTAAATCAGCCATTCTTTTAGTTCCTCTCCCAACACCTGCGTGGCAATGTTGATCTTATTTTTTAGGGCCGTGACAATCTTTTCGTCCACGGACTTGGGTGTAATTAGGTCAATATAGGTTACTGATTTGGTTTGTCCGATACGGTGAGCTCGGTCCTCAGACTGAAGCCGCACCTCCAGGTCGTAGCTGTTGGAGTAATAAATCATTGTGCTGGCTGCAGTTAGGGTTAACCCGTAGCCTCCAGTCTTGGGTTGCCCAATAAAGAATCGAAGGTCGCTGTCCGGATCTTGGAACCTGGTCACAATTTTTTGTCGTTCTTCACCTTCGGTAGCCCCATAGTAGGTAGCCGCACATCCCCCGCCATACGCCTTTGAGAGCGCCCGTTCGATCGCCAAGATGTCGTGGGTGTAGGACGCCCATATAATGACTTTCCCTGAGACCTCTTCAATACAGTCAAGGAGGGCGTCAAGGCGGTTGTTTTTAATCTCGTGAATTTGACCATCGTCAGTCTTTAAATGCCCACAGCATATTTGGTGCAGCCGCAAAAGTTGGGTTAATGCAGTAGCCGTGGTGGTCATCTGCCCGTCTTCAAGCATGGCCAAAGCCATACGCTTCATCTGATTGTAAAGCTCAGCTTGATCATCCGTAAGTAATACCTCTCGCTTGGTGTAGATCTTTGGGGGTAGGTCCACACACTCTTCCTTGGTTACCCGGAAGGCAAAGGGCTGTAGCTTTTCGCTTAGCTCATCGAGGCGCCTATAACCGACTACTTGGTTAAAGGACCTCGGACCCATGGTCTTCTTGACCAAAACGGCGTAACGAGTCTGAAAGGCGAAAAAGCTCGAAAAACCCAAAAGATCGGGAGACAGAAAAGCGCACTGGGTATACAGATCCAGCGGGCTTTTGGTAACCGGGGAGCCGGTTAGGATCCTCCTATATTTGGCAAATCGGCCCAGCTTATAGATGTTCTTTGTTCTTTGGGCTGACCCCGTTTTAATCGTGGTGCTCTCGTCCACAGACATTATGGCGTTGTGGGAAAGTAGGAATTTCTCTGCGAATTTCACACCTTTGGGGGTAGAGAACGCTTCCACGTTCATTATCAAAATATGTAGGATGTCGTCCGGTTCAAACATGGACCCTAATGAAGCTTCCTGGGCCTTATTGGGGTTCGGTGACCATAGTGCGGTGCGGTACATGACATGGTCCGGGGTGTGCTTGGGAATCTCAAGCTCTGCCCAGTTTCGGTAAACGCCTTTGGGAGCTACGATCAAAGCCCCGTTTATGCGCCCGTTGTCATACAGCATGCACATGTTGTTGATGAGCATGAAGCTTTTGCCCGTACCCATGTCGGCAAACAATGCCGCTTCGGGCTTATCCCAAAAACGCGCTAGATAAGCCGATTGATGAGCATAGGGCTCGTTCTTGAATCGATAGTCCAACATACTTTCTCTCTTTCTTGACAAACAAAAATCTTTGCGCTAGCATACACGAACTTATAGAAAGGAGAAAGAGGTAATGGCAAAAGTTTTTGTTGTACAAGAAACCATGCGCCACAACGTGTTGCCTGCGCAACAGTTTGGGGAACTGGTGTTCTTACTGCCCCCTCAAGTTCAGATCGGCTTTTCCCCAGGACCAATGGTGAATCGCATGAAACGTGTGCTTAGGGATTTCACTGATCAAGATTACTTGCTTTTGATCGGAGATCCTGCTGCAATGAGTATTGCCGCTGCAATTGCATCGCAGTACAATAACGGCAAGTTCCGCTTCTTGAAGTGGGACAAACGGGAAATGAAGTATTATCCCATAGCAGTTGATTTAAACCAGAAAGGAGAAAGTTATGAGTAGCATTGATTTTGAAACAGATGCACAAGCAATCACCGTTGAGAACAACTCATTGACGGCCATTGCTGATTTAGCAAAGCAGGCTCTTTTGCTTGAGAAAGACATTGAGGAACTCGAAACCACGTTAGCAGAGAAGAAAGAATCTCTGCGCAACTTGACTGACGAGCGTATCCCCGATGCCCTCAAAGAAATCGGTATGTCAAAGTTTCAGATGACCGATGGATCTGAGATAGAAGTAAAACCGTTTTACTCGGCAAGCATTCCGGTTGACCGCCGAGGTGAAGCGTATGAGTGGCTTCGTTCCCACGGGTTCGATGACATTATCAAAAACACCGTCTCCGTACAGTTTGGTCGTGGCGAAGACGATGCGGCGGGCGATTTGATTAATTCAATTCGCAAGCAAGGGCTCTTGCCTGAACAGGCAGAGAAGATCGAATCCCAAACCCTCAAAGCTTGGGTTCGCGAAATGGTGGAAAAAGGCACGGATTTCCCCACGGAGCTTTTTGGCGCTTACACAGGCTTCAAAGCAAAGATCAAACGTGCTAAATCTTAATAAAGGAAAATTAATCATGAATCAATTAGCAAAGAAAAAAGAAACAGCATTAGCCGTAGTTGACAACGCTATGTTCGAGCAAGACGCTCATGATGGTATGGGCAACATTTCTTCGGAAGATGTAGCGTTACCGTTCTTGAAGTTGCTCTCTCAACTGTCTCCTGAAATTGAGTCAGTCAAGGGCGCAAAAGCAGGGATGATTTACAACACCGTATCCGGTGAAGTTTATGATGGCATTCAAGGCATCAAGGTTATTCCATGTCACTACGAGCGTAAGTACATTGAGTGGCAACCACGAGGCCAGGGTTCCGGAGCACCGATCGCGGTCCACCCGGCAACGAGTGACATCATGACTAAGACTTTCCGAAAGCCCGGGGAAAGCAAGGATTATCTCGACAACGGCAACTACATCGAGAACAGTGCTCAGCACTACGTGATGATTGTCGGTGACGACGGTACATGCTCACCTGCTTTGCTTGTGCTGAAATCTACGCAGCTTAAGAAATCACGCAAGTGGAACAGCATGATGATGACGTTAAAAATGAATGGCAAAAATGGGCCGTTCACTCCACCGTCCTACAGCCACGTCTATCGGCTCACAAGCAGTAAAGAGTCGAATGACAAGGGCACATGGTACGGTTGGGAAGTTGAGCGCGTTGGTCCTGTAGAGGACGCTTTAGTTTATCAATCGGCAAAAGCATTTGCATTGTCTGTAAAGCAAGGCGAAGTGAATGTGAAGCATGATCAAGAAGAAGGTGCCAAAGCAACTTCTGATGTGCCGTTTTAAATTGAGCCCTGCGAAGCCGCCCCTTGTGGGCGGCTTTGTTGCCTTTATACAGAACCGAGAAAGCTAATGTCGGAAGTAGACATCACACGTTTCAAACAAATTTTTGCAGGCCTAGACATTGCGTACGGCACGTACAAGATTGAGAAGGAGCGGCAAGATGGAAAGCAAAACGGGAAAGCCACCATTGTCCGGCAACCTCCCACGGATGACCTTTGGGTCAAGCATCTCAAGGGCATCGAGCCTAGCCTCGGGATCATACCGATTCGAGCCGATAACACATGCACCTGGGGTTGTATCGACATTGATATGTACCCCATCGATCACGTATCTATTATCAAGAAAATTAGAAGGCTAGAACTTCCTTTAATTGCGTTTCGTTCTAAGTCTGGTGGACTGCACGTATTTATGTTTGCTAGAGAGCCGGTGACTGCGGCTTACATGCAAAAGAATTTAAAGTTGTTTTCTGCTTACCTTGGGCACTCAGGCTCGGAGATATTTCCAAAGCAAACCGAGATCTTGGTTGACCGAGGTGATACAGGCAACTTTTTGAATCTGCCCTACTTTGGGGGTGACAATGGTACACGCTATGCGTACAAAGATGACGGCTCTGCGGCCACACTCGAAGAGTTTTATGCGCTCTACGAAACTTATGCCATCACTGAAGAAACCGTCATCAAGGAACCGAACCACGTTACTACTACTCCGGACCTCGCTGATGGTCCTCCGTGCCTACAAGTTCTTTGTTCCCAAGGGTTTCCGGAAGGCACACGTAATAACGGACTTTTCAACATCGGAGTTTTTCTCCGCAAAGCTAAGCCGGATACGTGGGAGAACGAACTTATGGTTTATAACCAAAAGTACATGTCGCCGCCCCTTCCCC
>JACCDP010318740.1_pt1 | contig 13162 bp, 10 predicted proteins | sample 7445841 | NCBI WGS metagenome assembly JACCDP01 (sample SAMN15323441, study PRJNA562643) | freshwater metagenome | isolation source: river surface water | place: USA:Blue River Watershed | collected 2017-08-17
GCACGAAAGGCGAAAATACTCTTGTACCTACGCGCAGATTTTGTATCGAGCAATGAAGTCGTATTCGTAGCATAATCAAAGGACAAGGTGTCATAGGTTTTCCAACCGACATAATTGATATCCAAGACGGCATTCAAATTCTTGTGAACTTTAACATTAAAACCTAAGGTAGTAACAGCCGGCAGCGGTAGGCTGGAGGTCAGCGCTCCGTTGGGGAAGTTAGCGACTAACCCTTCTGGAACGTTAAAAGCTACGCTTCCTGAGGTAATAGCCATGTTAATTCCTGAACGATACGATAATCCGGCTGTTAAAATTCCCCCCGGATTGTAGTACATTCCTAGATTATAGCCAAAACCCATGGCTTTTCCAGTGATTTTAGCATGACCAAAGGTTCCGTCGTTGAATTGAACGGGGAGGTCTTTTTCTAAAGCAACCTCCCCGGGCGACCAAACGAATCCCGCACCAATGCCAATGTTGTCGGTGATTTTAAAAGAGACGGTTGGCTGAACATGAAAAACCTTCATGGCTAATCGGGTAATCGCAAAGCGACCAATCCAAGCGTCTTCGTATTGAACGGTGCTTCCGAAAGGGGTAGTGATAGAAATACCATAGGCTAAACGATGAAATTTTTTGGGTTTAATTAATGAATACAAAGAAAAGGGTGTTCCCACTGGGTTTTTCGTTCGAAACACCTCTTGTGTTGCTGAGTCAACGTACAAGACATTCGCGAAAATGGGGGTAGACGCAACATTCACTTGGCTTTTAGAGGCAAAACAAGCTCCCCCTGGATTGTAAAACAAGGTAGAAGCATCTTGCATGAATGCGGATCCGGCACATCCCATTCCTTGTTGTTTTTGACCTTGAAAATTTACCTGGAATCCTTGAGAAAAAACGCTGTTCAACAGGCTAAGCGCGAATAAGACGGTCCAAAAAAACAACGGTTTGTAGGTGTGCATTAACACCAAATTTACTTTTTTTTTCAAACTTCGTCGTTGAACCAGGTAGCTTCATCGGTAAATTGGGAAATTTCCCTTCGGTCTTTTTTCGTTGGCTTACCTGTTCCGTAGTGCTGATAGGCTTTTTGAGCCTCGATATAATTTCGCCATTTTAACCGCTCCTCTTCAGGGGTTATGTCTAAAATATACGTTGGCACCAATGCCGCACCAATGCGTTTTTCAGTCAAATCGAGGACTTTGTAGGAAAACCAAGCATTGGCTTTTTGCAATTTAAGGATATCGCCGGGTTTAACGACTTTTGCCGCCTTAACCGGGGCGTCGTTACAAAGCACCTTTTTTTTTACCACCCACTCCGTTGCTACAGATCGAGTCTTTGCCAAACGAACGACCCAAATGAATTTATCGATTCTCAAGTTCTTGTTTTTTTTTCTTGGTGAGTCCTTGATACACCAAATTGTACGACGAACGAATAAGATTTTCTGCCATGGATTGCGAGGCATGCGGAAAAGATAAATCTAAGGTAATCCAATGGGTTTTATTCATATGAAAACCCGGTGTAATCCAATCATGACGCTCAATAAGCTCAATAATTTCGTTGGGAGAAGATTTAAGGGTAATTCGATGTGGTTCTTCAATGTCCACCAACAAAAACATTTTACCCCCTATTTTAAAAACTAAAGTGGTTTCATTGAACGGGAATTCTTCCGTTGTATAGGGGAGGGTCTGGGAAATTGACTGAATAAATTCCAGGGACATTATTAGATATGCACAAAATCTGGACAATCTTTTTGCCCCAACATTCGCAGCATTTTCGTATGAGCTTTAAGGGCCGCAGCAAAAGTTCTATTGTTGTAATAAGGCAGACTAAATTCTTCCGCAGTTTGTTTTACAATTTTCGAAAGAGCGCGGTAGTGCACATGACAAATATTTGGAAAAAGGTGATGCTCAACCTGAAAATTAAGCCCCCCAACAAACCAGCTAAACCAGCGGGATTTCATCGAGAAGTTAGCGGTCGTGTAGAGTTGATGAACCTTTGCGTCTGCCTCGAGGTCGCCAGAATCATTGGTTGAGGTAAAAGAAGTATCAGGAATAACGTGAGCAGGTTGGAAAACAATGGCAAGAAATAATCCCGCAATGAGTTGGCTAATTAAAAATCCGACAACAGCCCAAAGCCAGAATACCTGCGCAAAAACGATGGGTAAGCCGATGAAAATAGTGGCGTAAAGAACTTTGCCCACGAGTATATTTGTTAAGTGTGCCTTAAACGTTTTGCCTTGGGTGGAAAGTAAGCCCATTTTGTGGTACCTAATTGCCTGTTTAAAGTCTTTGGTGAAAAACCACATAAGGGTCATTAATGAATAGAAGAACCAAGCATACAAATATTGAAAGCGATGAATAGGTTTCCATGGCGAATGAGGGGAAAAACGTAAGACTCCAACGGGTGGGCTTATGTCTTCATCGTATCCGTCTACATTCGTAAATGTGTGGTGAAGTACGTTGTGTTGAATTTTCCAATTGGTTGGATTGCCTCCCAATAAATTAAGAACAAGTCCAATAAAAGAATTCCATCGCGAGTTTGGGGCGTATGCACCGTGGTTCGCATCGTGCATTACCGAAAATCCAATTCCCGCCATGCCTAGACCAATGACCGCCCACAAAACCAGATATAGGTATACAGAATCTGTGAAAAAGGTACAAATGAAGGGGACAAAATAAAGACTAAGCATAACCACCGTTTTTACAATCATGGTTTGGTTAGCATGTTTGCTGATACCCTGCTGAGCAAAATAGTCCGAAACCCTTTTCTGTAAAGTCTTTACGAAAGGTTGGTTTACATTTTGTGCAAAGTTTGGAGCGGAAAATGTATTATTCATGGGGCTAAGGTAAGCGTTAATCTTGTCGTTTACTAATAAAATTAAAAATGTATCAAAAGGAGAATGTTCATCTTTTTCTCAAATGGCCATATCCGTATGGTTATGAACGTTGCAAGCCCCATAAACCCATTCATCTCAGGTCAATTAAGACATAGAATACTTCAGCAATAAAATATGTATTTATTGGAAAAAACTATGGAGAAATCAGTTTTTAACAAGTTCCATATCGGAAGATAGTTCTACTTGGTCAGCTACAATGGAGAAAGGTAATTCGGTGCCGATGCCGAAGTCTGAACGCTTAAAACTGGAGGTGAATTTAAATCCGGCCACATCCATTCCTCCACGGTTTTTTGTGTTTCCATTGTGTGTAGCAATAATCAGCACTTCTTTTGTAATTCCATGCATGCTCAGGTTACCCTTAATAAGGTATTTTTTTCCTTTAACCTTTTTACAGGAAGTTGATTTAAAGGTTAGCGTAGGAAATTTACTCACGCTAAAAAAATCCTCCGATTTTAAATGGTTATCACGTGCTTCTAAGCCGGTATTTATGGAAGAGGTTTCTGCGGTTAGATCAAAAACTGCGTCGGTAAAGTCGTTATTATTACTCGTTGTAATGGTGCATGTAACTTTATCGAATGAACCGTGGGTTTCAGAAATCCCCATATGAGTAGCTTTAAACCCTAAGCGCGAATGCGAAGCGTCAAGGGTCCACGTTCCTTGAGAAAAGGAACTATTATAAAAAGAAACGAACATTGCGAAAGCGGCAAGGACACAGGTTTTCATTATGTACATAATTAATGGGTTATTTTAGTATTTGGTTCAGCAACGTTCTTGTTGCCGATATGTCAAAGTTAGGAATTTGTTGGCTCAAATGATTCACAAGTATGTTAAAAATTTTTTTTCGTGATAGGGTTGAAGAGTATGATTGGAGCAAGTAGCTTTCCCAAGGTATAGGCTCTGTCGCAGGGTTAAAATTTTGATCTGTGTGAAAAAATTGTTGGGTGGCAGGAACCGTATCAAAATCCCCTACAAATTCGGGTAGTATACCTAAGGCCTCCATCCAATGTATGAGGAAATCAAGGAGTAAAATATTGGGATCCTGTGTTGAATTAATGTTCGTATACCATTGAAACAATTGGTCATAACCCTTCCTGTCTATTTCATTATACGAGGCGCTTTGATGCACCACGTCGCATGCGAAAAAGAATATGGATTGATTTACAGGAGTATAAGCGCTGTTTATCGAGGGAATAAAAAAGGAAACAGCTTCAACCTTACCATGGGTAAATGGAGGTTGTTTGGTGTATCGAACTTCATACAGCCCGAACGGAAAGAGCGGCGTGGACTTTTTAGATGAAAATTGAATTAAATCTAATAAGCCATGCTTTTCGGTGTAAAAAGTAAGGCGTTTTCCAGAAATTCCGTAAGCACGACGTTTAACAAAAAAACCAAGGGTAGATTCCTGCACCTTGCAAAGGTACTTATCCTTTTCGAACGGTGAACTTGGCTTCAGCTTGCGTTTCCTCGCTTTTCCATTGATTTAATTTTTGTTTAAGTCGGTTTTCGTTTTTGGGCGGGGTTGAATTATTTTTGCTTCCAGAAACATTGGTTTCATTCTTGAAAGATGCGGAATTCTCTTCTTCCGATTTTGGTTTAAAATTCAGTTTGACACGTTCTTTAGCCTCCACTTTTTCGTGATATTCCACTACGGAGCTATCCTTTTTATACCATCCAAAATCCTCTTTTAACATGGACTTTACTGTTTGTTTTTCCTCGGTTAATTGTTGCATTAGCTCTTGTTTTTTCTTAGACTTATCCCACTCAATAATTGGTTTGTCAATATGGCCATACATATGAAGGTACACTTTGACGCCCGACTGATCGTCCTGGACTGTTCCAAATTCAGCATCTCTGTCTTCTCCAAGGAGCTCTCTTAATTCAAATTTCATACGATAATCCATCATGTTATGAACGGTATGAGTCCCTTCCAGATCCATGGTTAAAGCGGAAGATTCAATGTGCATTTTTGGAATGGTTACCACCCCATTTTCAAAACTTAGGGTGTTTTCTAAGTTTTTGAACGAAATATCCTTAAGGTTGTTGTCGAATCGGGCGATATTATTCTTGCCGAGCAGCAATTTTCCTGAGTTGGTTTTCAAACTTGTACTGATATCCATTAGTGCAGGGACTTGCTTTAAATGGCCATTGATCACTGTTATCTTAGCGCGGGCTTTGACAAGTTCGGGGTCGATTCCTGCAAATAAATCAACAGGGGTAGATAGGAATAATTCAACTTCCGAAATCCCTGAAATTTGGTCAGCATTAATTACGGATTGACCAAAGTTATTCCATTCCCTAAAAAGAGGCTTAAATTCCATGTTTTTACCTTTTAGTTCTGCGTCAATTTGGAATAATTCTGGCTTGGATTCTTTGATGGAAAGTTCTCCTCGTATTTGAGCTCCTGCATTTTCCACGGTAATATTGGGGAAATTTAGCACACCATTATTGATGGATAATTGCGTCCTAACTTTTCGAAAATCATGTCGGCCGTAAGTGATGTTTTCCGCAAGAATTTTGATGTTTCCCTCTATATCATTGGGCAAAACAAAGTCTTTGCCCGGTTTTCGTTCTTTTTCTTCTTTACTGGTTTCCCCTAAATCTTCAATTGCCAAGTTATCGCTTTGTACATTGCAGTTTACTTGAAGGATTCCTTTGTGGGATAAATAGTTATAAATGTTGTTAAGGCTCCCGTCAAGCGTAAGGTCCGATTCATTGATTTTCATGGTGGCCGATGAAACATGGAGTTGGTCTTCCAATAATTGAATTTTGGCATTCACCTCTCGGAATGATCGAACATCCCCTTTTCCTTTAAATTCGGTATTCCGAAGATTTAGTGTCCCAATCATTTTGTTGACCTTGATGCGTTCTGCCATGGTTAGGTTAAAATTTGAACGAACTGTAGCGTCTCCCGCTATTTTATCAATTCCAGGAAATTGGAATAATCGATGTAAGGTCGCGAGGTCTAAATTACCGTTTGCTGTTCCTGAAACATTCGGGGTTATAAAATTTTGGATTTTAAGATTTCCGCTAAACGGACCCGCTTGAGAAGAGAATTTGAGGTGTTCAAGTTTAAGAACATCCTTGGCTATAGCACCATCGCTATGGTACGACCCGACGAGCATGATGTTGGAGAGTTTTGTATGCTTCAGGGGTTCAATGAGCGTGCCCTGATTTATTTTGAAAGAACAGTCTATGATGGAGGGTTGATCCTCTCCGTCTCGATTTATTTCCAACGAAAGATCCACGGTTCCATTTCCTTGATACGAGTTCATTTGTTTTTCGGCCTCGGACAAGGAGAGGTTGTTTACGACCTCAGTTAATTTAAGGCCCGAAGCGGCAACACTTAGGGCAAATTGGTTGGGGGAATAATCGATTTTGGCAATAAGTGGAATTCCGGCGACTGATACATTGGAGCGAGGTAATTTGACGGTTCCCTTTTTTGTGTCAATGGACAGGCGAAGGTCTAAATCCAAGGATTTATCCACCAACAAAGGTACAGCCCCGGATTTAATTTCATTGATTTTACTCTTTCCTTGAGCTTTTAATTCAAATTGTTCTTGGTCAAAGTTCCCAGAAAACTTCATGTTTTCTAACGTTGATGAATAGTACTGCCCGGAAGAATCGTTACTATAGTTGATTTTAAGATCATTTGCATAGAATGATGTAATCACGAGTTTAAAGGGGTCTTTTTTGTCCTTGGATTCTTTGAGAATGTCATAGTTAATTTTGCCGTTCTTATTGGTTTTTAAGTTCAATTCTCCTTGATTGATTTCGGCAACTTTGATTTCATATTTTTCGTTCCAGATTTCAAAGGGATCGAAAACAACACGGATGTTTTTGGACCGGAATAACGATGCTTTTTGATTCTTTAAGGTGCCTTCAATTTCGACGTCCTTCATGTTGACCGATAAATTGGGAAAAGAGCTCCAAAACGTTAATTCAACAGAGGTATACTTTATAGGTGATTTGAGCTCTTTATTCATTTCATCTACAATTAAAGAGCAAATTTGATCTTCAAAGATGAATAAGGATAAGGTAATGGCTAGGGCTAATCCAAGCAGGCTGCCTAGGGTCCATTTAACTGTTTTAAGTACAACTCGTTTCATCTTCGTGGTTCCTGTAATCAGGATCCTAGAACGAGTAGGTTAAAAGAAATGTTACGAAAAGGGCAAAAAAAGTTAAGAATGCAAGTAACGATTGCCTGTGGCTCCAAGTGCAGCCTCTTTAAAAGCCTCCGAATACGTTGGATGTGGGTGGCAAATACGGGCTATGTCTTCTGCGGATGCTCGATACTCCATGGCGACCGCCGCTTCCATAATTAAATCTGCTGCTCGAGCTGAAATCATATGAACCCCAAGGACTTCATCCGTGGTTTTATCTGAAATTATCTTAATGAAACCACTGGTGTCCATGGAGGCTCTTGCTCTACCAAGCGCTTTGATTGGGAAATTTCCAATATTGACCTCAATTCCCATGGTTTTAAGTTCTTCTTCTGTTTTACCGATACTTGCGACCTCTGGCCAAGTGTAAATCACCCCGGGGATCAGGTTATAGTTGATGTGAGGTTTTTGTCCCGCAATCCATTCTGCCGCGAATACTCCTTCCTCCTCCGCTTTGTGGGCCAGCATTGCTCCCCGGACCACATCACCAATTGCATAAATATTAGGAACGGCCGTTTGGAGGTGGTCGTTCACCTCAATTTGTCCGCGGGTATTTACGCTAATACCTACTTTATCCAGCTCCAAGCCTTCGGTATACGCTTTTCTTCCCACCGCGACTAAGCAATAATCAGCTTCTAAGACTACCTCATTGCCTTTTTTATCCAAAGCAACAACGGAGGTTTTATCTCCAAGGTTGGTAACTTTTTGTACTTGATGCTCAAAATGAAATTTAAGCCCTTCTTTTTTAAGAATCTTGGTGAGTTCTTTCCCAATAGAGCCATCCATGGTGCCCAATAAGGTTGGCGAATTTTCCACGACCTCCACCTCGGACCCCAAACGAGCATAAACGGATCCCAATTCCAATCCAATAACCCCTCCACCAATGACGATCAGTTTTTTTGGGATTTCTTTTAAGGAAAGAGCTTCGGTAGAGGTAATAATTCTTTGCTTATCAGGAACCATGCTCGGAAAATAATTGGGTTTGGAGCCTGTTGCTATGATAACGTTTTTGGTTTGAAGCTCCTTGACTCCCTCTGAGCCCTTGACGGCAATCGTATTGGCGTTGATAAACGAGCCTATGCCATGGTGCACTTCAATTTTGTTTTTGTCCATCAAGAATTTTACCCCGGCACACGTTTGACTTATAACATCGTTTTTGCGTTGGATCATTTGTTCGAAATTGGCTTTGACCCCTTGAACTTCTATGCCGTGTTCTTTAAAGTGATGCGTGGCATTATAAAAATGCTCAGAGGAGTCCAGCAAGGCTTTCGAGGGAATGCATCCCACGTTGAGGCAAGTGCCGCCCAAGGTTGAGTATTTTTCCACCAAGGCCGTTTTGAGGCCTAACTGTGCGCAACGAATGGCTGAAACGTATCCTCCAGGCCCCGAACCGATAACTACAACATCGTACATAAAGATAGATTTTGCACAAAATTACGATAAGACGGTAGATAATTCCTAAAAATGACCGCAAATAAGCAACCTATTGCCAGCAAAAGTGTTTAAAGGTAGAACATGAAAGAAGAAGTCCTGTTGGCTGGTGCGGGATGGCTAGGAAAGCCCTTAGCCCTTCGGCTTAAAGAAATCGGGTGCGATGTTCGTGTTGTGGGCCAGACTGCTGAAAAAAAGGAGGAATTCCGTCGCCATGGTGTTGAATATCTTTGCGTAGATTATAAACATTTGCCAAAACTCCGCTGCAAAAAATTGATCATCTGTATTCCGCCAACGGAAAATTACCTTTCCATTATTCAAAACCTACTCAACGCGGTTCAACCGTCTTTCACCCTTTTTACCAGTTCCACAAGTGTGTACGCCCAAACTACAGGAACGGTTGAAGAGGACTCTGTTTGCGAAGGCAACGCCATGCTTATCGGGGCGGAAAAATTAATCCTTAACCATGTTTATACCAGCACAGTTTTAAGGCTCGGGGGCTTAATTGGTTCTAATCGAAATCCTGCAAGGCATTTCAGCGGAAAAACAAATTTATCGAACGGTCTCGCCCCTGTAAATCTAATCCATCAGTTGGATATCCTGCGTTTCGTGGAGATGATTTTACAACAGAACATATCGGGAATTTACAATGTGGTTAACCCTTTTCATCCTACTCGAAAGGCATACTACGAGCAAGAATGTTCGGATTTGGGGCTTAGTCCCTGTCACTTTTTATCGGAAGGGGAAGGCAAAGTGGTGGACGGTTCAAAAATAACGTTGACATTACAAACCGAGTATCTGCATCCTATTGTTTCTAAAGGTCGTTTTGGCTAACTTTGAACTAAGAAACATGCGGAAGCTCCTTTATTTCTTGGTTTTTGCTTTTCTCGCTTTCGAAGGGATGGCTTCCCATATTATCGGCGGAGATATTTACTACGATTATTTAGGGAACAATCAATACCGTTTTTACATTACCCTCTATCGAGATTGTGCCTCTTCCGGTGCTGCTTACGATGATCCTTTGCAACTGGCCATTCATTTAGGCAATGGGAATTTATTCCAGAATGTCTCTATTCCGTTTCCTGGAAGCACACCTGTTCCCTTGGATTTTAACAACCCTTGCGCCACGCCACCCGGTGGGATTTGTGTTGAAAAAGCGACCTATGTAACGGTTGTAACTTTACCTCCTACGCCCTTGGGATATGATATTTCCTACCAGCGATGCTGTCGAGGCCCCAATGTTACGAATCTCATCACCCCGGATGATACGGGTATAACGCTTACGACACATATCCCGGGCTCGAATGTTGGCGATGGCACTTTTTATCAAAACAGTTCTCCTCGCTTTGTAAACTATCCTCCGATATTACTCTGCAATACAGAAGCAAAAATATTCAATCATGGAGCTACCGATCCTGATGGAGATGTGTTAAGTTACTCTTTGGTAACGCCCAATGCAGGGGCAAGCTCCATTACACCTCTCCCTCCACAAACGCCTCCTCCTCCATTTCCTCCAGTGGTTTGGGCTCCGGGCTATAATGCCAACAGCCCATTGGGACCGGGCTCAACGATTACCATAAATCCAACGACAGGCGTTATGCAAGTAATTCCTCAAAACATAGGATTATTCGTGGTGGGCGTGAAGGTTACAGAGACCCGAAATGGGGTGGTGATTGGTTCAACCGTTCGTGATTTTTTATTCCGTATTTTCAATTGCAACATTACGCTTCAAGCGCTTTTGCCAACCCAAGAACAGCTTCCAACCTTTGTTTCATATTGCCAAGGACTCACGGTGAATTTTGTGAATAATTCGTATGGAGGGAGTTCTTACGCATGGGACTTTGGTGTTCCGGGTACCAATTCCGATGTAAGCACCTCCTTTCAACCAGGCTTTACGTATCCAGCACCAGGGACATACACGGCCTCCCTCATTGTGAATCCTGGTCAGGCGTGCACGGATACTGCTTACATTACAGTAATTGTCAACAATCCTTTCTCCATTTCTTGGAACAGCGCTGATTCCTTGTGCATCGTAGGAAACTCCTTCAATTTTACGGGCATCAGCAGTGCTCCACCTGGGGTTGGCACCTACAACTGGGTGTTCGGAAATGGAGCGAGTGTAAATACAGCAAATGGACTTACCGTTAACAACGTAACCTTTAATGCTCCGGGATTTCACCCGGTAACCCTTAACGGTGATAATGGGGATTGCATTACTTCTTACACCGATTCCATTTACATTTTTGACGTTCCGGTCGCAAGCGCCTCTTTTCCTGCCAACCAAAATTGCCTTGGGTTAACGGTACCCTTCGGAAATTCCTCGAGCAATTCGCTCGTTACCCATTGGGATTTCGGGGTGAACGGAATAACCAATGATACGAGTAATTTAACCACCCCTACGTTTACGTATCCCGGGCCTGGCACTTTTGAAGTCATCTTAAACGTTTCATCCGGGCTTAATTGCAGCGATGCCGACACCCTCAGCATCACGGTAAACGAACCACTGACTTTATCGTTTATTCACAGCGATTCATTGTGCATTAACGGAGGCCTTTACACCTTTGATGCTACGGTTAGTGGTCCCCCTAATGCCACATATTGGTGGGACTTTGGCCCAAGCGGCAATCCTGCTTCTTCAAATTCCGTGGATGTGAACGGTGTGAGTTTTTTAAATCCGGGGATTCAACCCATCACCTTATATGGTTCATTTGATAACTGCATAGATTCCTTGCAAAGCCAAGTATATGTTTATGCCGAACCCACGATTGGTTTCAGCATGATTCCCGGATTACAATGTGTTCCCTATCCTGCGACGTTTATAAATACTTCAACTACCGATGGGCCGGCACAGTATGTTTGGGATTTTGGCGACGGTTCAACATCTTCCAGTTTCAATGGTTTTCACACCTATTATCAGGTGGGTAATTACAGCGTCGGGTTAACCCTCATAACCTTGGTTGGATGCGTTGACACCTTGTACTTGTTGCAGCAAGATATCATTAATGTAAATCCTTCTCCCGTTGCTATGTTTAGTATAAATCCTCAAGAAGTTAACGTGTGTGATAACGAGGTGACATTTACAAATGAATCCTCGGGGGCGACTTCCTATTGGTATATTTTCGACCAAAACGGGTTTATGTCGGAAGAGCCTAATTTCACTCACGAATATGTAAATGTTGGAACCGACTACCCTCAACTCATTGTTTCGAACCAATTCGGATGTAAAGATTCCGTTCGCCAAACGGTCATGGTATTACCTTTTTCGATTTACGTCCCCAATACCTTCATCCCGGATCAAGATGGAAAAAACGATGTGTTTTTGCCAATCTGCCCCTTTGAAATCTACGATTGGGATTTTCAAATTTACAACCGTTGGGGTCAAACCGTATTCACAACAGATCGTTTAGACCAGGGGTGGAATGGTACTTTTCAGGGCTTGGATTCACCGGATGGGGTGTATTCGTACAAGATACGTTATCGAGGGTGTGAATTCCCCAGTGCGTGGCAACAAATCACGGGTTCGGTAAGGTTACTTCGCTAGGTTATTTCCTAAGGACAAAGTTCTGGCCTAAATATACTTTTCTTACCTGTTCATCATTGGCTAGTTCCTCTGCCGTTCCGCTTTTCAAAATTTTACCTTCGAATAACAAATAGGCTCTATCGGTAATGGAAAGGGTTTCTTGAACGTTGTGGTCTGTGATGAGGACACCAATATTGCGTTGTTTAAGGTCTGCAATTATGGATTGAATGTCTTCTACGGCAATAGGATCTACCCCAGCAAAGGGCTCGTCTAACAAGACAAATTTTGGGTTTGTGGCCAAGGCTCGGGCAATTTCGGTTCGTCGTTTTTCCCCTCCAGAAAGTCGATTTCCGAGGGTTTTTCTAACCTTAGTGAGCGAAAACTCTTCAATTAATTGTTCCAGTTTCTTCTGTCGTTCCTCCTTACCGAGGGGCGTCATTTCCAAAATGGCTAGAATATTATCTTCTACACTCAACTTTCGAAAAACCGAGACTTCTTGGGGTAAGTACCCAATGCCTAATTGCGCACGCTTATACATGGGCATTCGGGTGATTTCCTGTGCATCCAGGAATACTTTTCCTTTGTCGGGTCTCACCAAGCCTACCATCATGTAAAACGAAGTTGTTTTACCGGCACCGTTCGGGCCAAGAAGTCCTACAATTTCCCCTTGATCGACTTCTACCGAAACACCGTCCACTACCTTTCGACCGCGGTAGGTTTTTTCGATGGTCTGGGTGAAGAGTTTCATGGGGCGAAGGTATTAAAAATTGAAAGAGAATCTGCCTCGAATACCGAATGGACTAATGCCTGGGGTTAAATGGGTTGCACGCCAAACTAAATCCACTCGAATAACTTTCAAAATATTTTCAAGACCTATACTGCACTCAACATATGGCGTGTTCCCAAAACTCTTGACATAATTTGGAATAATTACATTTTGGGCATGGGGTCCTTTCAAGGCGCCGAATAAAATGCGCTGTTGAGTTACAAGCCTGAGTTTTAATTTATTGATTCCTGGAATCCAATTGAAGAACAAACCTTCCCAATGGTTTTCAATGAAAGCGCTGGCATAACGGTCTGAAATAAATTCAAGAAAGTTCATTTTGTTGTACGCGCTTGTAAGCAACCAATATGATTGATTTCCTTCATGAGCTTTCAAAA
>JACCDP011097213.1_pt1 | contig 13162 bp, 13 predicted proteins | sample 7445841 | NCBI WGS metagenome assembly JACCDP01 (sample SAMN15323441, study PRJNA562643) | freshwater metagenome | isolation source: river surface water | place: USA:Blue River Watershed | collected 2017-08-17
TCCATCGTGGCCATGCGCGAGGCCGAGGGCAAATCAAGCCGCAACGTCAAGCAGATCGAGAAGCAGAAGGCCGCGCTCGAAGAGAAGCTGAAAAAGCTCTTCGACACCGGCTCCAAGGACGACAATTTGCACTTCGGCGAGCTCGGCGTGGACGCCATGCTGTTGGACGAGGCGCACGAGTTCAAGAACCTCGGCTTCTCCACCGGCATGCAGCGCGTCGCAGGCTTGGGCAACCCCACCGGCTCCAACAAAGCCGCCGATATGTTCATGAAGGTGCAGGCCACCCTCAAGCGCACGGGCGGCAAGAACGTGGTGTTTGCGACCGGTACGCCCATCTCCAACACCATGGCCGAGATGTATACGATGCAGCGTTACCTCGACTACGGCACGCTGAAAGACCAAGGCATCGCCCACTTCGACGCATGGGCCAAGACCTTTGGCGAAGTCGTGACCGATTGGGAGCTCTCGCCCTCTGGCCAGTACAAGATGAATTCGCGCTTTGCGAAGTTCGTCAACATGCCCGAGCTGATGCAGCGCTACGGCTCGTTTGCCGACGTCATCAACCGCGACGACATCAACCGCCAGTTGGCCGCACAGGGCAAGAATCTGCCCGTGCCCAAGGTCAAGGGCGGCAAGCCAGAAAACACCGTGGTCGAACGCTCACGCGATCAGGCTCTCTACATCGGCATCCCGACCGTGGACGAGAACGGCGTGGAAACTTACCCCGAGGGATCGCTCGTCTACCGCGCCGAGCACCTTCCCAAGAAGGCCGAGAAGGGCGCAGACAACATGCTCAAGATCATGTCGGACGCCCGCAAGGCGGCGCTCGATATGCGCCTGATCGACCCCAGCTACGGCGACAACCCCAATTCCAAGGTCAACGTGGCCGCCGACAACATCAAGGCCACCTACGACAAGTGGAGCGCCGAGAAGGGTACGCAGCTCGTCTTCATCGACCTCAGCACCCCCAAGGGTGCCGTGGCCAAGGAAGCGGCCGCGCTGCGCGAACTGGTGAAGCTGGCCGAAGAGGGCGACGAGGCCGCACAGTCGAAGCTCGACGCCATGAGCCCCGACGAATTGCTGGCGCTCGATAGCTCATTCAGCGTCTACGACGACCTCAAGGCCAAGCTGATCGCCAAGGGCATCCCCGAGAACGAGATCGCCTTTATCCACGACGCCAACACCGAGCTCCAGAAAGAAGAGCTATTCGGGAAAGTACGTACAGGCCGCGTGCGCGTGCTGTTCGGCTCCACCGCCAAGATGGGCGCGGGCATGAACGTGCAGGACCGCCTCGTCGCTTTGCACCACCTCGACGCGCCATGGCGTCCGTCGGACTTGGAGCAGCGCGAAGGCCGCATCATCCGCCAAGGCAACAAGCTCTATGAGGCCAACCCAGAAGGCTTCGAGGTGGAGATCAAGCGCTACGCCACCAAGCAGACCCTCGACAGCCGCATGTGGCAGACCATCGAGGCGAAAGCCCGCTTCATCGAGCAGGTGCGCAAGGGCACGGGCGAGCGTGAGGTGGAGGACGTGGCAGGCGAGGCCTCCAACTCCGCAGAGATGAAGGCGGCAAGCTCAGGCAACCCGCTGATCCTCGAAGAGATGACGCTGCGCCAAGCCATCCGCAAACTGGAAAACCAGCAGGCCGAGCACAACCGCGAGCAGTTCCGCATCCGTGACCGCATCCGCATGGTCGGCGACATGGCCAAGCACAATGACCGCGACGCCGAGCAATTCGACGCCGACGCGCCCAAGGCTCCCAAGGAGTTTGCCGTCACCATCGGCAACCAGACCTTCGACAAGCCCAAGGAGGCAGGCGAGGCGCTCCTTGCAGCCGTGAGCGCCATGCTGGCCGACCGCGAGGAAAGCCGCGAGATCGGCACCTATGGCGGCTTCAAGCTGATCGTGGACGATGTGAGCAACGGCGACAGCAAGGGTGCCGTGCTGACCCTCAAGGGCAAGGGCGAGTACCAAGTGGCCGCCAACCCCGGCAGCGATCCGACAGGCCTCGGCCAGCGCATGCGCAACACCGTGCGCGATCTCGCCGAAATGGCCGAGAACAAGCTCGAGCTGGCCAAGCGCAACCGCGAGGACGTCCCCAAGCTCGAAGGCCAGATCAAGCCATGGGGCCAAGAGCAGGAGCTCACCGACGCCAAAGCCCGCCACATGGAGGTGATCGACCAGCTCAAGCCCAAGAAGAAGGAGCAGGCCGCGCCCGAGGGCGACGTGCGCATGAACCGCGCCCAAGGCCTCGAAACCATCTTTGCCAACCTCGAAAGCCGAGGCCTAACGCGTAAACGTGCGCTGGATGCTTTGGCAAACAACGAAAATGCTGAGACAATCAGATATATTGAAAATAACTTCTGGGACATCCTCGGCGAGCTGGAAGATTCAGGAAAGGTCGAAATCAAATGCTGACGAAACAAATTGAGGGCATGTTGCAGGAGGCCGTGCAGGCCGAGCTCTACGCCTCCCACCTCTACAAGCACATCGCCAATCAATTACAGCGCTTGGGCTACTTCGGTGCACAGAAGTTCTTTGCGGGCGAAAGCGCCGACGAGCTGGAGCATTACCAGAAGCTCGCCGACCTGTTGAACGATATGGGCTCGGTGGCCAAGGTGCCCGCGCTGGAGGCCATCACCGATCCCGTGGCGAGCCTGCGCGATGCGCTGGAGATCGCCTTCGAGACAGAGATGCAGCTCGGCAAGGACTATGAGCGATGGTTCAAAGGCTGCGCCGACGCGCCCATGGTGCAGCAAGCCCTGCACTTTTTCCTCGAACAGCAGCGCAAGAGCGCGGGCGAGTACCGCGATCTCATCACCCGCATGGACCGTGCTGGCGCGAATGAAGCCGCCATTCTTCTGATCGACCAAGAGCTCGGGGAGTAAGCCTCATGGTGTGTGTTTACACCTTCCCGAACGGCGACGTCGTGCGCGGCAAGCCCGCGCTGAAAGCCTACCTCACCGAGAATTTGGCCACGCTCCTGCCCGAGCGGGCCGCGCAGGCGGGCTTCAAGCGCTCGCCCGTGGCTGCCGCCGTCAAGGCAGGCGCAACCGAGGCGCAGGTGCGCCGCGTCGAGCAGGTGATCGCCAACCACACGACAGGCTGGGCCAACAATCCCCGCGTGGTGGTGGTGGCGGACATGAACGATCCGCGCATCCCCGCCTACATCCGCGAAGCCAACGCCAGCGAGCAGGCCGCCAACACCAATCTCGGCCAGATCAGGGGCTTCTACCACGAGGACACGCTCTTCATGGTGGCCAGCCAGCTTGAGACGGACATGGACACCACACAGGTGCTCTTCCACGAAGGGCTCGGCCATTACGGCCTGCGCGGCGTCTTCGGTGAAGGCCTCAACGCCGTGCTGCAACAGGTGGTGGCGCTGCGCAAGAAGGACGTGATCGGAAAGATCAACGAGTATCAGCTCTCCAAGAACATGGCCGACGCCCGCGCCGCCGTGCTGAAAGACAATCCCGACCTGAAAGGCCAAGCCCTCGAAGAGGCCGCCACGACGCGCTTGGAAGAGGACTATCTCGAAGCCGCCGAGGAAGTGCTGGCCGACATGGCCATGACCACGCCCCAGATCGGTTTCGTAAAGCGAGCCGTGGCCGCGATCCGCACATGGCTGCGCCAGAACGTCAAGCGCCTCGCCAACATGGAATTGAGCGACGCCGAGATCATTCGCGACTACATCCTGCCCGCCCGCGCCTTTGTAGAAGAGGGCACGCAGGCAGGCCGCGCCATGGCACGCGGCACGCGCATGAGCCGCACCGATACCAGTGCTTTCAAGAAATGGTTTGGCGACAGCAAGGTGGTGGACGCTCAGGGTAAGCCGATGGTGATGTACCACGGCACGGACAAAGACTTTAGCTCATTCAAGCCAAAAGCGGGAATGATATTTCTTAGCCCAAAGGCTGACTTTGCAGCCGATTACACGACCTCCAGCCTAGAGACGTTAGACAAGAATGGCGGCAGCCCGAACGTCATGCCTGTCTATGTGAAAGCAGAAAACGCTTTCGACTTTGAGAACCCTAGCCACATTGCAGCACTGGAAGCATACGAGAAATCCAATCGCTACACCGACCGATCCATTAGCTACTTGTTGGGCGATATGAAGCGCGGATGGTGGGAAGCCATGGAGGACAGTAAAGCGCAAGCCGCAGTCAAAGCGCTTGGGCATGACGGATTCCACCTTGTCGAAAACGGGGTCAAGAACCTTGCTGTGTTCGAGCCGACCCAGATCAAGTCCGCCACGGGCAACAACGGCAACTTCGACGGCAACAACCCTGACATCCGCTACAACCGCGCCCCAGCCAAACCATCACCCGCGCCCGCTGGCCTCGTGCTGCCAGAGCAGGGTTTCCTGCGCCGCGTGCAGGCCTCCATTCAGGACGGCTTCAACCGCGTGCGTCAGGTGCAAGAGCGCATCACCGAGATTACCGGCCAGCCCATCGCCGAGCGCTCCAACTACTACGGCGCTGAGACGAACCGACCCGGCCGCATCGCCGCACGCCTCGAGGACGCCAAGAAGACCATGATCGAACCGCTCATGGCCAAGCTGGCGAAGTCAGGGCATAGCATGGACGAGCTCTCCAGCCTGCTCCACGCCATGCACGCCCGCGAGCGCAACGACATGATTGCCAAGATCAACCCCGACATGCCAGACGGCGGCTCGGGCATGATGACGGCCGACGCCAATGCGATCATCGCCAAATACAAGGGCAACAAGACCATGCAGGCCTTGGCCGACGAGGCCCGCGCCATCACCAAGGCCACCTTGGAGCTCAAGCTGGCCTATGGACTGATCGACGTGGACACCTTCGCCACACTGGCCGATGTCTACAAGAACTACGTGCCGCTCAAGGGCGACGGCGAATACGGCCCCAAGGTCAAACGCGCCATGGGCCACGACGAGCGCGACGAGCACATCCTCGAAAACATTTCCCGCGACTACGAGCAGGCCGTGGTGGCAGGCGAGAAGAACCTCGCCCGTCAATCGCTGCTCTCGATGGTGCTGGAAAACCCCGATCCAGAGCTGTGGACCGTCGGCGTGCCGCCCAAGGGCCGCTACGTCGCAGGCACCGTGTTCTCGATCATGAAAGGCGGCAACGAAGTGGCCACCTTCACCTCGCAAGCTCAGGTGTCAGCCTTCCTCGAAGCCAAGGGCGGGCAGGCAGGCCAGTACGAGGTGATGGTCAATGGCGAGCGCGTGCGCGAATTCGCCAAGCCGCTGCAAGACAATGAGGTGATGGTCTATGTGGACGGCAAGCCCGTGCGCATCCAGATCAACGGCGACGACAAGCTCGCCGCTCAGCTCCGCCCGCTCAACGCTGGCCAGATGAACCCGATCCTCGAGTTCATGCGCTCGACGAACCGCTGGCTGTCGAAGGTCTACACCGGCTACAACCCCGCCTTCATCATCAAGAACACCGCCCGCGACGCCATGACGGGCACGATCAACATCATGGGCAATGAGGGTGCCGCCGTCGCCGCGAAGGCATGGGCCAAGTACCCCGCCTCCCTCAAGGCGCTCACCATCTACGCCGCCACCGGCAAGGTGCCCGCAGGCGAGACGGGCAAGATGCTCGAAGAGTACCGCCAGCACGGCGGCAAGACGGGCGCCTCCTATATGTCGGACCTCGAAGAGCAGGGCAAAAACCTGCAACGCATGTTCGACGACGCCTATGGCGCGAAGGGCTATCTGGCCGACGGCAAGGCAGGCAAGGCCGCTTTGATCGCTGGCCGCAAGATCGTCGGCGGCATGGCGCACTCTATCGAGGTGCTGAACCAAGCCACCGAGAACGCGCTGCGCCTCGCGCTCTACACGACCATGCGCCAGCAAGGATCGAGCGCAGGCGAGGCCGCTCAGGCCGCCAAGTCCGTGACCGTGGACTTCGACCGCAAGGGTGCAATGTCGCCCGAGCTCGGCGCGATCTATCTCTTCTTCAACCCTGCCGTGCAGGGCACCGCCAACGCGCTCAAGACCATGTTCAAGGGCGCGAAGAAGGAGCAGGCATGGATGGCGCTCGGCGCACTGGCCGCGCTCGGCTTCTACGCCGCCTCGTCAGGCATGGACGACGACAAGGACCGCTGGCTCGGCGAGGGCTGGGAAAGCCGCGCCAAGAACATGATGTACAACATTGGCGGGCATACCATCAAGTTGCCGGTATTGCTGGAATTTGCCCCGTTCTACGCCTTTGGCGTGGCCATGGCAGAAGCCAAGCGCGGAGCCCAGAGCAAGATGGCCACCGCTGGCCACGTCGTCTCGTCCTTCATCGACGCCTACTTCCCGCTGCAAGGCGTGTTCAATTCGGAATCGGACAATCACGGCATGGACGCTGCCATGGCCACCGTGCCGACCATGCTCAAGCCCGGCGTGCAGATCGCGGCCAACCGCAACAGCTTCGGCTCGCAGGTGGTGCCCGAAAACGAGTTCACCAAGGACCGCCCCGACAACCTCAAGATGTTCAGGGGCACCAAGGGCCCGGCCTACGACGCGGCCGCGCAGGGCATCGCCAAGGTGGGCGAGCTCACCGGCGCGGGCACCTACGAAAACGACATCACCAAGGTCAGCCCCGAGACGCTGAAACTGTTGTGGCGCACCTATACGGGTGGCCTCGGCCAGTTCATCACCGACACGGGCGGGCTTGCCAATGTGGCGGCGCAGGATGGCACCAACCTCGAAACCGCCGACGTGCCCATCGTCAAAGACTTCGTGAAGCCCAACAACGTCAACGCCATTCGTGGCCGCTTCTACGATCTGACCAAGGAGGCCCGCGCCTCGATCACCGAGTTCGAGCAGGCCAAGAAGGCAGGCGACGACGAGGCGCTGGACAAGATCATGTCGAGCCCCGAGAAGGAAGAGCTCGTGGGGCTTGGCCGCATGATCCGCTCCACCACCAAGGCCGCTGCGGGCATCCGCGACGAGATGGTGGACATCAACGCCGACAAGACGCTGAGCCTCGCCGAGAAGCGGGCCAAGCTCAAGGCGCTGGAGAAGGAAGAGGAAGCGCTTTACCGCGACGCCATCAAGGCTTTTCAGCGCTAGAGTGGTTTGATTTCAGCACCAAAAAATTTACAATCCAACCAATTTCAACGGACCCGCCCATGTCACTTACCCCAGAAGAAAGAGCCGAGCTCGTACAGGAATTAGCGCAGGCCCTCGCGTGCGCCACGCATCCCCAGCTCAGCGACGAAGAACTGCAATGGGTGCGCCTCGCCATCGCGGCAGAGGCCCGCAAGATCAGATTTCGTGACGCCGTGATCGAAAAGACCATCACCGGTTTGGTGTGGCTGGCCATCCTCGGCGTCGGCTCCGTCTTCTACGAATGGGCCGTGGCCCATGGCTACAAGCCCTGACGCGATGTGGGACCAGAGATCATGCTCGCCTTGCAGGCAATGCGTGCCGCCTACAGCGGCATCCAGTATTGCTGCGACTGCCTGCGTGAAGGCTCCGTCGAAATCCAGCGCGTCAAGAAGACTGTCGAGGGTGGTGTCGCTGACGCTAAGAAGATTTACGCAGAGGTTACGGGCATTTGGGGATGGCTTAAGGGTCTTTTCGGAGGCGCAAAGCCAGCTCCGGCAGTATCAGCCCCAGCGCCTCAGCCCGCAGGAAATCAAGCACCTGAAACAGTTTCTAAGGGTGCAAAGAAAGCTGCTCGAAAAGATGACGGATACGTCGATCACATCCCAACGCAGGACGAAGTTATCCAGCAATTCATCGGGCACGTGGGCGACTGGTTCGACAACTACGCCACCCTGAAAGCATTTGCCGAGAAACGATACGCCGAAGTTTTTGGAAAGGACGAGATTGACCAAAAGGAAGTGCTGGAGCTGACGCAGTTGCAGGTCGAGCTGGACGCCTCCTACCCCGCCTTGATGACGCTGATGACGACCAATGCCCCATGGCAGCTTGGCCCGATCTGGACGCAGTTCAAGGAGATGCAGGACAAGGTGAAGGTCGGCCAAGCGGCTCGCCAGATGAAGCAAAAGCGCGAGAAGGCTGCGCGTGACGCGGCCGCCGCAAGAGCTCGAAACGACAGAATCGACCTCAACGTGGTGCTGTTCTTCACAGGCTTGGGTGTTTGGTACTTTTGGACGCTGATCTGGATTGTTTTCAATGCCTTATAAATGGGAAAAACTTTGGATCATTGTGTTTCTTGGCTTCCTTGTCATGTGCCTGTGCACGATCATCTTTTTATTGCTGTTCAAGTTTGCGCAGCAAGAGGGAGAGCGCAAGCGCGACCGGCGTGAAAACGAGAAGGCCGCACTGGTGCTGAGAGAGCAAAGAGAGAAGTTTGAGCAACTATTGAAAGCGGTGAAATCCACCGAGAAAGAGAAAGAATGACACGAAGCGAATTGGAAATCATCATTAAGAAGCGTGCGGCCATCGTCGTCACGCTGTTTGCCGCATTGCTGGCGATCAACACCATGATCGGGGGCTCGAATAGCTCCAAGGTGATGGGCAACACCATCGCCGCCAACAATCAATGGGCTTGGTATCAGGCCAAGAACGTGCGGGCTGGCATCTACGCCACCACCGCCGACACCACGCCAGACAAGAAGGTGGCCGAGAAGTATCGCGCCGAGGCGGCCCGCATGAAGGCTGACATGGACGAGATCGCGGCCAAGGCCAAGACGCTGGAAGCCGAGCGCGAACGTGCCTCGGCTCGCTCGCCCTTCTTCACCTATGCGGGCGCAGCCCTGCAAATCGGCATCGTGCTGTCCACCGCTGCCATTCTGGCTGTGGCCATGCCGCTGTTCTGGGCATCCGTCGGAGCTGGCTCCGTGGGTGTCGTTCTTTTTGCCTTCGTTCAACTAGGAGTTTGACCATGAACGCTTTTGCTAAGTACCTGTCCTCACGTGCGTTTCAGTTCACGCTGTTGCCCGTCTTCATCCTGATCTGGTTCATCGCCACCGATCCCTCGCCCAAGTTCGCCGACACGATCTTGCGCGTGCAGCTCTGGGCGCAGGCCTTGCTCGTCACGGGCGTGAGCTACGCGATCTCCAAGTCCATGCTGGGCTCGGCCTCGAGTGAAGATGCCTACGATCAGTCGATCCTCGGCAACTACGCGGCTGGCATGGCCTATCTGGGCATCTGCATCGTGCGCGTGGGCGTGCTCTTTGCGCTGCTCGTGTTCTTCGCGCAGGTGCAAAAGTGATCCGCTGGCTGGCCTTCGTGCTGGCCTCGCTGGCCATGGCTTTGTGCCATCCAGCGTGGGCGCAGGACGTCAAGACCTACATCCCCGAGCAGGCCAAGGAACACCTGCCAACCCTCAAGGCGCAGGTCAAAGAGGTGTGGCCGGACTTCTTCGCGCCTAACTATTTCGGGGCGCTGATCGAGCATGAGAGCTGCATCTCGCTCAAGCACTCGAAGTGCTGGAACCCGAAGAGCCGCCTCAAGTCCGACCGCGAAGAGGGCGCAGGGCTGGGCCAGCTCACCCGCGCCTTCAAGTCCGACGGCTCGACGCGCTTCGATGCGCTCGAAGACGCCAAGCGGCTCGACAAGAAGGGGCTCAACGATCTGCGCTGGGAAACCGTCTACTCGCGGCCAGACCTCCAGATGCGCGTGCTCATCCTGATGACGCGGGCCAACTGGAACCGGCTCGACAAGCTGGTGCCCGACCAAGAGGGCAAGCTCGCCATGACGGACGCAGCTTATAACGGTGGGGTAGGGGGTGTGCTCAACGAGCGCCGCGCCTGCTCGCTGCGTGGGGACTGCGATCCGAACAAGTGGTTCGGCAACGTCGAGAAGGTGTGCCTGAAATCGACCAAGCCGCTCTACGCGGGGCGCTCGGCCTGCGACATCAACCGTCACCACGTCCATGACGTGCTGCACACCCGCATGCCCAAGTACAAGGGGAAGGTGTGATGCTGCGCCTTCTCAATCTGGTGCCGCCATGGGTGCCGCTGGCCGCCATCGGCGTGCTGACGGCCGCCCTCGGCGTGCAGAGCGTGCGCCTTGCTTGGGTGCAGACCGAGTTCGCCGAATACAGGGCGGACGTTTCCGAGAACACGCGCAAGGCCGAGGTCGCCGCACGGGCGAAAGAGAAAACCATGCGCGACCAAGCCGACAGGATCGCCAATGAACAAGCCAAGAAAGAGAGCGAGCTCGCTGACGCTGCTGCTCGCGCTGACGCTACTGCTGCCAGCCTGCGCAACGAGATCGACCGACTTAATGCCAGTCCAGCCCCCGCAGACCCCGCCGCTGCCGCCCTCGCTCGCGAAGCCGCCACCGCAAGAAAACTTCTTGGAGCGTGCGCAGAGCGATATAGAGGACTGGCGAAGAGCGCTAACGAAATGAAGGATCAGGTGTCAGGCCTGCAATCCTTTGCGCAGACCGTTTGCCACGCGCCTGACTGAGTTGTCTCCTAGCTCGAAAAGAGCTTTCATGCACCCCTGACCAACAGGCCTTGGGTGCATCTTTTTTGGGTTCGCATCCCTGCTGCACCGCAAAAATTCGTTGGTCAGTTTGTGGTCAATAAAAAAATTCTAGACCGATAAACGCAACAAACGCAACGGGTTAGGGGGGTCGTATGAAGCCCTCCTCCGCTACCATTACCCCGTTTCGGGGCGTCTCAGCTCGTCTCAAATCACCAAAAAGACCAATGATTTCAAGGCTCAAGGGTCTTGAACCGTCTCAGCTCGACGCAAACCATCGCGGTTTGATGTTGGTCAGGGTTCTGGGTAGTCTTCCTCAGCCAACACGGCGTGACCAACCCGCCGAAAAAGAGGGATTCACATGCTCAGCGACGCCAAGTGCCGCAACGTCAAGCCCTTGGACAGGCACCAGAAATTGTCCGACGGCGGCGGGCTGTATCTGCTGGTTCTCTCGTCGGGCGGAAAATCGTGGCGGCTCGCCTACCGCTTCAACGGAAAGCAGAAGGCGATCTCGTTGGGCAAATATCCAGCGGTGTCGCTCGTGCAGGCGCGGGAGCTGCGCGAGGCGGCCAAGCGCAAGCTGGCGCTCGGCAAAGACCCCTCCGACAAGGAAGAGGCCGCCACCTTCGAGGCCTTCGCCGTGCGCTGGCACATCGCCCAGAAGGAGCAGTGGGTGGAAGCTCACGCCGAGCGCGTGCTGGCCCGCATGGAGCGCGACGTGTTTCCCGAGATCGGCCACATGCCGATCAACAAGATCGAGCCGACCGACATCCTCGCCCTCTTGCGCAAGGTCGAAGAGCGCGGAGCCCTCGACATTTCCAAGCGGCTGCGCCAGTCCATCGGGGCGGTGTTTCGCTTCGCCATTGCCGAGGGCAAGGTCAAGATGAACCCTGCCGCTGATGTGGGCGACGCGCTCAAGCCACGGCCCAAGGTCCGCCACTTCGCCTCGCTCAAGGCTGCCGACATTCCCGCGCTGGTCGAGGCGATCCACGCCTATCAGGGCGAAGACCAAACGCGGCTGGCGCTGCTGCTGACGCTGCACACCTTTGTGCGGACCAACGAAACGAGGGGCGCTCGCTGGTCAGAGTTTGAGGGCTTGGCCGGTGACGCGCCTTTGTGGCGCATCCCCAAGGAGCGCATGAAGATGGGCCGCGAGCACCTTGTGCCGCTCACTCCGCAGGTGGTGGCCATCCTGCGCGAGCTGCGCGATCTGAGCGACGGCGACATGGTGTTTGAGGGCATGAGCCAGAACACGATGATCTTCGCGCTCTACCGCATGGGCTACCACTCGCGCCTGACGGTGCATGGCTTTCGCAGCATGGCCTCGACGATCCTGAACGAGCACGGCTTCAACCGCGACTGGATCGAGCGCCAGCTTGCGCACGTGGATAACGAGGTGCGCGGAGCCTACAACTCCGCCGAATGGCTCAAGGGGCGGCGCGAGATGATGATCTGGTGGTCGAACTATCTGAGCGAGGCGATCCAGCCGTCCACGGTCGATTCGCGCCAGCGCACGGACTGCCCGCCGACGGAGACGGGGCGCGGAAATTCGCCCAGCGCGATCTTGCGGTAGATGGTGGCCTTGGACATGCCGACGCGGGTGACGACATCGCGCAGGCGGATAAGGCGATCAGGGGCGTTCACTGGCGCTTCTCCTTCCACGTGCGCATGAGCGCGGCCAGCGAGGCCATGATCGCCTTGGTGATGGCGTTCACCACCCAATCGAGCGCCAGAAGCCCGACCATGCAGCCCGAGATGACGACGGGGGCGAGCGCGATGGTGATGCCCGCCCATTGCGGCGCGACGATCAGCGCGTAGATGACGCTGGCCATCCAGATGGTGAGCCCGTAGGTCAGGGCTATGACGACGTGCATGGTACGGTCCCCGAATCATTGGTTCGAAAACCGTACCACTTGAGACGAAATCAGACCACTGGTGCGTCGTTGTCCGGTGGCGAGAATTCCCACGGGCACGACGTGACTGGCACCGGCCCCTTGATCTTCTCGTTCTCTCGGATGACGGCCGAGACGGCATACCACCCGTGGCAAGGCCAGCCTTTGCGATCTGACTGGTGACAGAAGAAGGGGATTTTCTCGATCACCGATTTCATCACGTCCATCTGCGTTTGCAGGCAGCCGTTTGGCACCGTGCCATGCGTGAACGCGCATGACTTGCAGCGCTCGTCGTCCTCCCCGTCGCGTTGGTGAAGCAACGCTGTTGCACGGTCGGCCATGTCGGCCATCTGAACCCCAAGGGCGCGACCTTCTGGGCTCACGCGCTTATGGTCCTTGGTCGGGTCCGTCATGCGCCCGTGCTCCCAAAACCGCCCGTTCCGCGCTCGGTGTCGCTGAGCTCGTCGGCCTCGATGATCTGCCACTGCGGTGCAGGCACGATCATGGCCTGCGCGATGCGGTCGCCATCATGGACGTAGAGGACGTCTCCATGGTGCCAGTCGCTCGACAGCTTGACCTTGATCTCGCCACGGTAGTCGCTGTCGATGACGCCCACGCAGTTCGACAGGCGCACGTCGTACTTGAAGCCGTGCCCGCTGCGAGAGTAGATCAGCATGGCGTAGCCCTCTGGGATTTCGACGGCCAAGCCGGTGCGGAATTCGCGGGTGCTGTCCACCATGATGCGGCCCCACGTCACGTCGATGGCGTGCAGGTCAAAGCAGGCCGCGCCCTTGGTGGCGTAGCGTGGGATGATGGCGTCGGGGTGAAGTTTTTTGAATTGGAGTTTCATACGTTTCCTTTGAGTAGTTGTGTTGGGCGGTAGCACTGCA
>JACCDP010154580.1_pt1 | contig 13161 bp, 20 predicted proteins | sample 7445841 | NCBI WGS metagenome assembly JACCDP01 (sample SAMN15323441, study PRJNA562643) | freshwater metagenome | isolation source: river surface water | place: USA:Blue River Watershed | collected 2017-08-17
GGGAGGAGCCTGACAAGCCTATCGACTACGATCCAGATGACCCGTGGAAGGGACATCCCCTTGACTGAAAAGGAGACCGACCGTGGCGAGTGAGCCGGTGACGCTCGGCGCGGACTTGCGCGACGACATGAAGACCAACGCATGGCCCGAGGAGGGCGACCGTGGGTGAGTGGGCACTGTGGATGCTGATAGGGGCGCTGTTCGCGCTCGTGTGTGCGGGGTACCTCTACGCCACCCGGCCAACCGTTCCATTCAAGGGGCGCAGTCTATGAAGAAAGACGCCATGATGGCCCGTGCGCTGGACTACATGCTGTGCATTGCCTGTGGACAGCGCAAGGGGGCCACGCACCGCCTCACCGCCGTCACCGCCGAGCGGGACGAGGCGTACCTCCGCGAGGAGCGCATGTACCGGCAGTTGGAGGATGCGCGGCACGAGCTGCAAGAGGTCACCGCCGAGCGGGACCAGTTGCGCTTCGGGCTCCAGCTCACCAAGACGGTGTTGCTGGATGTGGAGCGGAATTGGGCGGGCAGCGACGGGCAGTACACCCGCCTCATGGACGCCTTTGCCGTGATCAACAACGCGTTGGAGGGACCAAAGTGACCTGGTGGAAGTGGCGTTGCTGGATCAATGCAGCGGAGAACCTCCTGCTGGGGGTGATTCTTCTCGGGATGGGCCTGATGGGATGGTTGACCTGGAAGGAGTTGGTCATCTCCTGGAGGATGTGGTGATGAATTTCTACACCGACGACGACAAGAGCGTGATCGAAAATGCGCTGGCTTTTGCCGAAGGCAATCCAGTGCCCCCACGGGTGATCGAAGTCGAAGTGGGCGCCCTTCGGGCCTTGGTGGATGACCACCAGCGGGCATTGGAGGAGCTGAAGGCCAAGACCCGCACGCCCTGGGCGGCGATTCGCCACCACACCGAGCTGCGCAACGCCCACGCCGAGGCGGTCGTGGCGCTCAGTCGCCAGAAGATGCTGGTCGAGGAGTTGAAGGCGCTGGTCGAGCGCTTCGAGGACCGTTAGATGGGGAGAAAGAAACCGCCGGTCAGGAATTGGAATACCGCTCGGTGGTCGATGGTCCCCTGCGATCGTCCGGGGTGTTGGGCGCTGGTAGTGCGCCCACCCTACTCACAAAAGCGCTATTGCTCCCTGGAGTGTGCCGATCTGGACACCCGGGGCACCGTGAAACGATTTGTCCCAATGGCGAAGGTGCCCTAAAATAGCCCCCTATGATGGGGTGGCATTGGGTGTGTCTGGGATGTGGAAAGCGTGGGCTTTCCCATCCCCGGAAGTGGGATGTCGATGTGGCCCAGCTCTGTCCTCGGTGTGGAGGCAGCGCATTGGCCGTGAAGGAGTCGAGTCATGGAACGACCGAGAGGCCTCTCGGACACCGAGTGGACCGAGATGATGAAGGCGCTTGATCAGGTGCAAGATGTCTTGGGGGAGCTTCCCTGCCAGCACAAGCTCTACGTGGTAGCGATGGCCGCGGGGGTGTTGACCCACCACCTCAACCTCACCCACGCCATCGAGGGGATGACCAAGAAGGAAGCCCGGGACGCCACGGTCAAGGCGTTCGCGCTGGACTACCGCGGGGTGCTGGAACGGTTGGAGAGTGCCCTGCCGGTGGCTCCTCTGTCGACGCTGGCCGAGGGCCAGTACGTTCTCCCGCCCGCCAAGGGCATTCACTAGAAGGAGCGCAGAAGATGCCACGGAAGAAGACTAACGGAATCCATGGGACCAACCGTCCCGCGATCGCAGATGCGGTGTTGGCCCCCAAGGGCCGCAAGGCGCTGATCGTCACCCATCACCTGGACCTGCTGGATCGGGTCCGCAGCCCGCTCACCAGCCAGTTGTTCTCGACGCTCCACCAGCGGGATAGCTACGTGCGAATTCCCCTCACCAAGTCCCGCACCAAGCACCAGGTGAAGTTCAACCTGGAGCAGAAGGCCAAGCGGATCGGCGCCACCTTGCGGTGGGTGGTCGAGGGGTCGGAGTTCTGCGCGTGGCTGGAGCCCAGAAAGGAGGCACCGCGTGGCGAAGAAGCATCGTCAGCGGTGTAGGGTCTGTGGCGACGAAGCCTACCTCCACGGCGGGGTCTGCAAGAAAGCGGGGTGCCTCCCCCACATCTACGACCGGGACCTCCCCCCGGAGCGCATCGAGGCGTTCTTCGCCCAGCGGGCCGAAGCCAGGAGGAAGGGGCGTCTCGCCCGCCCCACGGTCGACCCCTGGGCCCGACGGGGGAGCTCCCTCGATACCCCGGCCCTTGTTGGGATTGGGCGGCGCTCCTGACACCACCAAGTGGTATCGGTTGCGCAAGGACTGGCCGCTCCCCGTGGATGTCGGGGCGCTGATGTACGACCACGACACCGGGGAGTTGAAGGGGGTGGGGATTTATCTGCGAATCCCCCTCCCCTGGGAGGAGTGGTTGGAGGCGTGGAAGGAGGAGGAAGATGGAAATTCGGTGGCGGTGTCTACGACGCCCGCAGTACGGGGCGGACCTGAACGACCCTGATCACGTGTGGTGTTACCACTGGAGCCAGTCCAGCGCGTGGATGGAGCAGGACGTCTTCGAGGCCGATCCGGAGTACTGGGCCCGTAACTACGACGAGATCTACCAGTGCACCCACTCGGAGAGCGCGGACTTGACGTTTGATACCCTCAAGAGTCTCCCTGAGGGGATGTGGAAGTTGATGTGGATCCGGGTGAGGGACCGGTTTGTCGAACCCACTCCGGACATCCCACGGTGGGTGGGGCCCGTGGTGACAACGCTCAGAGAAGAGCCACTCGCGTTGTGGTAGGCCCAAAAGGGGGGAGGGGAAGCGATTCCCCTTCCCCTTTAGTTTTTTCCGTTGATCCGCCGGAGGAGACTCCGACAGGCCTCCAGGGACTTCCCCCCGCCAACCCGTTCCTGGAGGATCTTGGCCTGTTCCCGCATAGGCAGACCTGGGTGGGCCTCAAGCACATGCTGGGCCAGCGCCGCATGGGGTTCCTCCGGAGCGAACAACCCCGAATCGTCCCCTTGTTTGACCGGGATCAAGGTCTCCCCCAAGGTCCGCGATTGCGCGGTGAGACGACTCTTCCCTACCTCGACCAGCGCATCCATGCGCCCCGCCACATAACTGCTTCCCCGTTGGTTCTGCATGATCCCGCTGGGTTGGTCCTTGGCCGGCTTCCGCGCATGGGAGACCAAGACCAGCGCCGCCGGAGCCGTCGCCTTGACCAGCTTGGACACCACCAGCTTCATCTGGTTCGAGTCGTTCTCGTCGCCGTCGAACGTCTCCCGGAGGGTGTCAATGATGACGGCCAGGTAGGGGCGTTGAGCACACTCGGCCACCAGCCACGCCTCGTGGGCGGGGTTGAGGATATTGAAGGTCACTTCGGGACAGTCGAGGCGATCGGCAAAGTAGACGTTGTCGAACGGGAGGCCCTTGGCGCGGAGGAGGGAAACGCGATCAATCCAAATGTTGCGGGGGGTATCAATCTGCACATAGAGGACATCCCCGTGGACCTTGACGGGGAAGCCCATGAATTCAGCATCCGTCGAGCAGCCGATGGCGTTGGCAAGTTGGAGGGAGAGGTAGGATTTTCCGGCTTTGGGGGCACCAAATATGTTGAGCGCTCCAGACTTGGGCAGCAAGTCTGCCACGATGGCGCTCTCGTCCTCGCCCTTGAGGGCGAGGTATTCCTCGACTGGATGGGCCATGAAGGGGGTTTCCTCCGCGGGGAGGAGTCTAGAAGGAAGATCAACCAACTGTCAACTGGTACCGGGGTTGCACAGCCCCGGAGGGATTGGGTAGAATTCACACCCTTTGCAGCGAGGCGATGCAGGAAACAGGCCAGGACGCTCGGCTGTAGGAGGGCAGGTGAAAGGGTTCCAGTATAGCACGAATCCTGGCACGGCGGTTGCATAAGGAGCTTGGGAATGGACTACAAAGTCTACCTTCACGACAGCACCGGGGCGCCGTATGGCAATCGCAAGGGCTACAGCACCATCGGGAGGCCGCAGACGTATGTCCATCTCAGCGAGTGGCCGCTGCCGACCAAGGCGTTCCTCGTGGTGCGGAGGCGGAAGCAGCAGGTTTGGGCGGTGGGCAAGCCCTGGCCCGAGCGCATGTGCCGGGCGGCGTGGTGGGGAATCATTTCCGGGACGGCCGGGTGGGAGAGTGAGGAGACGCGATGAGCGACATCATCTTGACGGACCGGACCAGAATGACCACCTTGGCGAAGTGTCCGAGGATGGGATTCTGGACCTATTACTGGGGTGGGACCGGATTGGTCCCCAAGGAGGAAGCCCTTCCGCTGACCTTTGGCTCCGCGGTGCATGTCACCTTTGAGCGCTTGCTGGTGGGGGGCGTGGATTTGGCCACGGCCATCGCGGAGGGGAAGGCCTATTTCTCCGCCCTCCCCGAGCCGCTCAAGGCCGAGCAGGAGTGGTTGTTTGAGTGCTTGATCCGCATCTGGGCCGGGAGCCGGTTGGTGGAATTGCGCGAGGAGTTCGACTTCCTCGCGGTGGAGAAGGAGTTGCTCTGGATCCTGGGCGAAGAGGGCGAGAAGACAGTGGTGCAAATGATCCGCCCGGATCTCCTGGCCCGGAGGCTCTCGGATGGGGAGCTTTACTATATCGAGTGGAAGACCACCTCGTATGGGGATGCCGATTGGGCCAAGCGGTGGGAGAAGAACACCCAGGTGTTTTGTAATGCGTTGGCCATTGAGGAGACCCTGAAGGAGCGCGTTTCCGGGGTGATGATCGAGGGCTTGGTGAAGGGACCCCGGAGGACGGAGTTTCGGAAATCCTCCCAGTATCAAGGGCAGAAGATCCAACAAAGTTTCCTTTGCTATGGGTGGCGAGACGCCACCGGGCACATCTCCCCGAAGTGGACCTCGGGGGCCACGCATGAGGCGCTCTACCAAATCGAGGGCCTGACCCCGGAGGGGTGGGTGTCGCAATTGGATCCCGCGGACTATCTCTGTCCGGTCCCCCCGATTACTCCTGACCGGGACGACTTGGAGGACTGGCGGGAGGGGGCGAAGTGGTTGATGCTGCGGGTCGATGAAGGGCTGAAGGCCATCGCGGGCGCTCCCCTCTCCGAGAGGCGCCGTGTGGTGGCGAAGTACTTCCCCCCGAATTATGAAGCCTGCTACCCCTGGGGCTTTGGCGCCGGGGCCTGTCCGTATTTTGATCTGTGCTTCTCCCCGGAGATTCGGAAGAACCCGTTGGGGAACGGCTTCGTGCCCAGAACCCCGCACCATGATGCGGAGAAGGAGACGACATGAGTTTGGATCCCTTGATTGCGAATGCGATTGATGACGCGGCCAGCATTGGCTTCCGGAAGGGCTTCAACATCGGGCTGACCATTGGCTGCATCGTGGCGACCTTCGGCGGCATCCTCGGGACTGCCATCGGGAATTGGCTGCGATGAAAGGCACCAAGACCCTCTTCTCCTCGGCCTCCGACGAATGGACCACGCCTGGGGAGTTTCTTGCGGCCGTGGAAGACGAGTGGGGCACCATCACCCTCGATGCGGCGGCAACCCCAGCCAATGCGGTGGTAGGGACGTTCCTCGGCCCAGAGGAAGACGCGCTGGCGGTTGCCTGGGGAGAGGAGAATCTCATCTGGCTCAATCCCCCGTACTCCAAGATCAAGGCCTTCGTCCGGAAGGCCATCGAGGAAGTCGACAACGGCAACAACCGGGTGTTGATCTTGGTTCCGGCCCGCACGGACACCAAGTGGTTCCAGGAAGTCGCCGCCGAGGGGATGACTTTCTTCCTCAAGGGGCGATTGAAGTTCGGGAATGGAAAGAAAGCCTCCTCCGCCCCGTTCCCGTCGGCGTTGATTTACCTTGGGGGGCCGGTGAAGGGTGGGATGGCGTTGTGGGAGTGGCGGCGGTGACTGCGGCTGGCATCTCGCTTGCTTTAACCTCTAGAGAAGACCCAAAAAGGATGATGCTGAATGCGACTTGATTTGGTCTACGGCGAAAGCGGGAGCGGGAAGACCACCTGGGCCCTGCAACTGGCCCAGTACTTCTGGCTGAAGCACAAGAAGAAGACTCGGTGGTATCTGGGGGATGGCGGTGGGGAGACCATTCGGCAACTCCTCACCTCCTATGGGGACGAGCCCTTCATCGAGATCTGGGAATACCAGAACTGGAAGTTCCCCTTTGAGACCGCCCAGAAGATGGTCCTCGGTGGGTGGCCGGAGGATGTCCTCGATCCCACTTCGAAGGTGGTGGTCCCTCATGACTATCTGGCGCTGGGGAACACGTTCGGGCTCTTCGTCTACGAAGGCCTTACCGTGATCTCCGACTACATGATGGGCGACATCGAGGGCGGGTTGGCGTTCCGGATGGCCAAGGGCGAAATGCTCAACGAGGACAAGAGCTTTCGCTTTGTGGATGGCGAGATGAAGATCGGCGGGAATGCCCGGACCCATTATGGGCTGGTCCAACGCCGCATCCCGGCCCTGCTCCGAAACAATGCCCGGGTCCCGGGGTTCAAGTTGTGGACCGCCCACGAGATGAAGGCCGAGGACGACACCGCCAACGAGAAGGTGATTGGCCCCGATGTGGTGGGGAAGGCGCTCACCGCCAAGATCATGGGCTCCTTTGGCCACACGGTCCACTTGACAAAGGCGGCGAAGAGGAAGAAAGTAAAAGACCCGTTGACCGGGAAGGACATCGAGGAGATTGTGGCGGAGCGCCGGGCCTATACGGAGTCGCACTATGACCCCAACGGCAACCACTTCGCCAAGTACCTCGCCAATGTGAGGATTCCGGAGGGCGCGCCTGCCGGAAGTGTTCCCCTCTTCTACTCCCCTCCGGATCCGTTGAAGCTCTATGCGGATTTGGAGAAGGCGCAAAAGCTGGCGAATGAGGCGAAGGCGTCTCTCATCGCGAACGTTGATCTGACCTTCTAGGAGACCACCAATGGTAGACATGGAACTGCTCGAATCGCTCAACACCGATATCTCTGTCGCGCCCCCCAATGAGTATGCTGACGCGGGTACCCCCAACCTTCTCCCGGAGGGCACCTATGACCTCCATGTGACCGGGTTCGATGTGATCCTGAAGAAGGACTCGGGCGACTTCAACGGCTTCACCATCACGGCGCAGGTCGTGGATGGGGAATACGCGGGACGCTCCACGGGGCGGCTCTCGATCTGGGCCTCCACCTATGAGCGCAACGGGGTGCGGGTCAGCCAGCTCGGGGACTTCATCCGGGCGCTGGACGCCACGGCGAATTGGGACTCCCCGGCAACCGCCGCGAAGGTCATCCAGATGGCCATCGATCGCAAGATGCCCTTCCGCGCCAAGCTCGGGTGGGAGGCGTTCGACCAGACCGCCTACGAAGAGAAGGGTGGGAAGGCGCTGGTCAACAAGTCCCCGGAGCAGAAGCTCTTGCGGAAGAACTGCACGGTGAAGGGGATGCGGATGTTCCCGCTCAACCCCGATGGCTCCTACCGGCCGGAGATCGAGACCGCGGGGGGCGAGTTGATCGAAGCGCGCCTCTCGATCAACGGGTTCATCTCGTCGCACAAGCGGCGATAGGCGAGGGTACGGTGATGGGGCTCAACCGTTAACGGCCGGGCGAATTCTAGTAGCCAGCCCCAAGGTGGTTCTTGGGCATCACCGTCTCACCCCCTGGGGCCCCTCCGCCTCAGGGGGTTTTTCTTTGGAAGGCTTCTTGTATGAAGGTGATCTATGTGGCCGGGCCTTATCGGGGCGCCACGGCGTGGGAAATCGAGGAGAACATCCGGGAGGCGGAGAAGATCGCGCTCCAACTCTGGAAAGCCGGGTACGCCGCGGTGTGTCCGCACACGAATAATCGGTTCTTCTTCGGAGAAATCGACGAGGATTCCGTGCTGAAGGGCTGCCTGGAGATTCTCTCCCGGTGCGATGGCGTGCTTTTGCTCTCCCAATGGCACCGCTCGGAGGGCGCTCGGATCGAACACGCCGAGGCATTGCGGCTGGGCATCCCGGTTTACTTCCGCCTGGCGGACTTGCTTCCCTAACCCCGCTCTGGTATGGTTCTTGCACTTCGACCTGCCAATGACCAGCAAACCACCCTCTTGTGCCGGTTGCCCCCTCCATCTCTCGGGGGAGGGCTGGGTGCCCCCGATCGGGGGTGGGAAGATTCTCCTTGTTGGGGAAGCGCCGGGGGAGTCGGAGGCCCGGCGCGGGAAGCCCTTTGTGGGCCTGGCCGGGTGGATGCTCACCCGGATTCTTGAGCGGGTCGGGATGGACCGCTCCACGATGGGCATCCACAATTGCCTCTCGTGTCGACCGCCGAAGAACTGGCTGTCCGGCGCCCCCTATGAGTACACCGCGCTGAGCCATTGTGCGGCCAACCTCGACCACACCATCGAGACCCTCAAGCCCAAGGTAATCGTGGCGTTGGGCAATATTGCCCTCCGCCAACTCACGGGGCGCTCGGGGGTCAGCCAACTCCGGGGCTATCCCCTCATTGGCCCTAAGGGGATCTGGGTCGTCCCCACGTTCCACCCGTCATTTCTGCTTCCGCGGATGGGCCAGAAGGACACCTCGCGCCTTCAGGCGGCGGTGATGCTCGACCTCAAGAAGGCGGAGAAAATCGCCAACGAGGGGTTCCGCTACGCCACCCCGGAGCTCCTCCTCGACCCTGATCCCGGGGCCTTCCTCGGGTACGTCGCCCAGGCGATTGCCTCCGGGGCCCCCCTGTCGGTGGACATCGAGACCCCCGGGAAGATCGCCAAGGACGAAGAAGACCTCGACGAAGGGGGATGGAACAACTCCATCATCCGGATTGGCTTTGCCTATGAGCCGCTCCGGGGGTGTTCGATCCCGTTCACCCCGCCCTATCGCGAAGGCGTGGAACGCCTGCTGCGCGCCGCGAACCCGAAGATTCTGTGGAACGGCTATGCGTTTGACTGGCCGATTCTTGAAGCCCATGGCTTGACCCTCGGCGGTGAGGTCCACGATGGGATGTGGGCCTGGAAGTTCCTCCAGAGCGACCTCCCCCGAGGACTCCAATCGGTGGGGAGCTATTACGCGGACGACATCGGGCCCTGGAAGTATCTCTCCTCAACGGATCCGGCGCGCTACAACGCCCTTGATGCGATTGTGGCGTGGAAGAATTTCGACGGTATCAGGAAGGACCTCGAAGCGCAAGGCCGATTTGATCGGTATGACCTCCACACCCGGAAGGCGTGGGAGGTCCTGAGAGTGGCCGGGTTGGAGAATGGCCTACGCCTGGAAGGCGAAGGCCGGGCGGTGTTGAAGGAACGGCTGGAGAAGATCTCGGTGGAGCTGCTGTTGGAGGCCCAGCGCGTGGTCCCCGAGGTGTTCCATGCGGGGAAGACCTACACGCGCAAGCCCAAGGACCTCCCGGTTGAGGCAGTCTGGGTGGATGGCAAGATCAAGCGCTGCCGGGCGTGTGGGAAGGAGGGGAAGCTCACCGGGAAGCATCCCTGTGGGGCCGAGGCGTTGGAGCTGGCGACCATCCCGGTCGAGGCGTTTCGGGTCAAGGTCGAGTGGGACAACGTCTATCCCGACCAGGTGACCCTTCCGGAGCTCGATCGCCTCATCGCGCTCGGCGGGTTCAACCCTGATAGCCCGCCCCAGATGAAGGCCTATGCCAAAGCGCATAAGCACCCCCTGCGGTTCGATTCGAAGAAGGGCTCAGAGTCCCTCGACAAGATCCAGTTGGAGAAGCTGGCCGCGAAGCAGGGGGCGAAGCACCCGATCTATCGGATTGTCCAGGACCTGCGAGGGGTCTCGAAGACCCTGGGGACGTATGTGAACGGGTTCTCCCCCGATGCCGAGGGGAAGATCTACACCACCTATACCTTCGGAGCGTCCACTGGACGCCTGACTTCCCGGGCCGTGAACCTCCAGAACGTCTCCCACAGGAGCGAAAACGAATGGGCCCAGCATATCCGGCGGATGATCATCCCCCGGGAGGGGAGGGTCTTTGTGGAAGCGGACTCCTCCGCGATCGAGGCCGTGTTGGTGGGGTATTTCGCCGGGGATCCCGAGTATATGGAGCGGGCGAAGAAGGGGATCCACGCCTTCCTCGCCTGTGTGGAACTCGGGATGGACTTCACCCCGGAGAACGTCAAACGAATCAAATCCGAGGACCAGTTCGAGGCGCTCTATGCGAGGAAGAAGCGCACGGTGCATGGGGTGAACTTCGGGATGGGCGCCGGGTTGATGGCGATGAACTACCCCAAGGCGTTCCCGTCGAAGAAGGTCGCCCAGCGAGAGATCGACTTCTACTACTCGGTGTGTCCGAAGTTGAAGGCGTTCCACGACTCGACCCAGATCCTCGCGCATCGCCAGGCGTATCTCCAGAACCCGTTTGGCTACCGGCATTACTTCTTTGATGTGCTGAAGAAGAACCCCGCGGGGGAGATTGTCTACGGGTCGGACGCGAAGCGGGCCCTCGCGTTCCTTCCCCAATCCACCGCGGCGGCATTCATGCGGGAGAACCTCGCCCGGTTGAGGGATTCGGAGTGGTACCCCGAGGCGCTCCCCGCCAATCTCACCATCCATGATGCGTTGCTGCTGGAGCCCCGGAGGGAAGACGCGGAACGCGCTCGGGACTACTTGGTGGAGTTGATGAATCGGGAGATCCCGGAACTAGGAGGGCTGCGTATCGGGGTGGATGTGAAGATCTACTCCGACAACTGGCAGGATGCGAAGAAGTTCGGAGGCCGGGGATGATGGAACTCGGCGTACTCCTGATGGGCGCTGCGGTGCTGATCTTCTTGGGGGCCTTGGTCTTGGAGCTTATGTTTGATCACCCCTTTGGGTTTTTGTGCCTGGTCTTCGTGCTCGGATTGGGGCTCTTCCTTTGGGGGCGGGGATGAGTGGTACGCCCCTCAAGGTCCGTTTTCGGTCCATCTTCATCCGCCGCTTCTGGACCATCCCGGAACCAGAAATTCAACAAATGGCGGCGTTCCCGGTGGCCCAACTGCTCCGCCCTGGGGGGTGGATTGTGATCGGCTGTCGCCCTCCGGAGGTGCCGATTGTCCTGGAGTTGCTGAAGGGCTGGAAGCTGGAATTCGGGACCCTGGCCTTTCGGCGGCATTATCCCTACAAGGGCGCCTGGAAAGCCTGGCAGACACCAAAGAACCACATCCTGCGGGAGGACCTCCAGGAGGTGGTGGTCATCGGCTACCGCCCGCCCTACAACGCCCGGGGCCTCCAGCGCTTCGCGACCAAGCCCCGGCCCTATGTGACCAACTACCCCACCCGATGGGAGTACGACAAGTATTGGATGCACTCCGTGCTGTGGGGCTATCCGCGGTTGGAGATCTGGGGCCAACCTTACCAAGGGGTGTTTGACAAACGCTGGACCCGCGTCGGGCCCAGGCTGGATGGTATGCCGATTGGACAATCCTTATGGCTCGAACTCGCCAAGCGCTCCTCCACGCTCCCCGATATGCCTGTGCAGTATTTCCATGGAGCTTGATCGTCCTTGCCTATCTCCTCTTCCAGTGTTCGCAAACCCTCGCGTGGTGGGGCGTCCGGATCTCCGGGTGGCTCCTTGGCGACCTCACTCCGGCTGTGGCAAACCCGTCTGGGACTCGGGGGGTGGGAGATCCGACTGACCCGCAAGGCTGAGGTCGAGACGATCGAGAACTACCCCGGGGTGGAAGATGAGGAGATGTTCAACGCGGGATATTGCCAGGTGGATCCCCACGGCCAAAAGGCCATCATCTATGTGGCCCCGGAGAAGGAACTCGCCAAGCATTCCTGCCGGGCGGAAGAGGTCCTGGTGCATGAGTTGCTCCATCTCCGGCTGGGCGCGTTGGCCTTGGTCCCGGCTACGGAGTCCATTGGGCATAACTTGCTGTTGGAGAATGCGATTCACGCCCTGACCAAGGCCCTCCTTGGCACACCCCTTGCATCATCCCAAGACAAGGAGTCCAAATATGAAACCCGACACACAGACCATCACCCTGATTCGAGAGATTCTCGCCGTCCCCGCGCCCACCGGGACCAAGGACACCATCGCGGCAATCGTCAGCGCCGCGTGGCCGGAGCTGAAGGTCGAGGCCGATCCTGATTACTGGAAGCGCCCGGAGGGCGGGCGCAAGTGGTTCGTGGAGGAGCCCCTCCCGGAGGCGGTGAAGTGACGCGAGGTCCCCTGTGCGTGTAATTGCGTTTGGCCACAAGGCTCGCCAAGGGAAGACCTGGAGCGCCCATTGGCTGGCCGGGAAGCTCCCAGGGAAGACGTTTGTTTGGGGCTTTGGGGATGGGTTGAAAGCGGTAGCCCGCGGCGTCTATGGGATGGGGTCCGTCAAGGACCCCGCCCTACTCCAATCCTTGGCAGAGGAGTATCGTCGGATTGAACCCGGGATTTGGATCCGGGTGTGGGAGGGGACCATTGCCGACCAGGAGGGGACCTACGACACCATCTTGGTCCCCGACCTGCGCCACACCAACGAGGCGCTCTTCCTCAAGGAGCGGTTCGAGGCGACGTTGGTGAAGGTGGCTCGGGTAGACCCCGAGACCGGGGAGCCTTGGATCAGCCCCGACCGCTCTTCGACGCACGTTTCGGAGATCGACCTCGACTCGTGGCCGTTGTGGGATGTGGAGCTGGCGGCTTCGTCGACCGAGGAGCTAGGGCTCGGACTTCACGAAGCATTCCTTGAGGGACGAACCCAACCCCCCGGTAAGAAAACGTTCCATCACCATTGGCGATTTGTTCCTGGGCAATGGTGACCCCGGTGGCGTCCTGCATCAGGAGCCATCCCAAAGTCTCGATGACCAAAGGCTGATGCGGTTGGAGTTCTGCGGGCGACCACACTTGACGCGTGGGGTCCCCGTGGGCATCCAACCACACCACCTCCACGCGCTTAGGCCGCGGAGTAGAGCTCTTTGCCAATCTGGACCTTGCCTTTCACGATAATCCCCACCGAGTCCCAGAACGCATCCCGATAGGACTCGCCGTAGAGGAAGCCTTGTTGCCAGCGATTCGGGGCCCCCGCTTGGTATCCCGGAGCGCGCTTCATCAAACACGGCACCGAGATCCCGGTCTTGGATTCGTTGTCCAAGGCGGAAATCTTCGACGTCACCTCAAAGCGGTGGAAATGCCCAAAGCGGATATTCTTCTCATACGCTTCCACCGCCCATTTCGAGGGCCGGGCGGTGCCCCGGATCTGGTCCCCATGGATGAA
>JACCDP010083164.1_pt1 | contig 13160 bp, 21 predicted proteins | sample 7445841 | NCBI WGS metagenome assembly JACCDP01 (sample SAMN15323441, study PRJNA562643) | freshwater metagenome | isolation source: river surface water | place: USA:Blue River Watershed | collected 2017-08-17
CGAATGTACAATGGATGACATGTTCAGCAACATTAACGGCGTCCAGGAAACTCAGTCCAGTAAATTTACCCTACAATTATTGGAGACGGCCCTGTCACAGTCCTCTCCCCAGTTGGCAGGGTCGTCCTATTTTCTCCCTGTTCGCCTTCAGCGTAATCTCTTGACAATAAAGGCGTCCAGTGGTAGAATCAAATAACGGCGAGCTAGACCTAAACAACCTCGTCATCGACCTCCCAGTAGCAGCACGGGCTGACCTCGCAGAGCTCGGAATCGAAGAACTGGATAAAGGCGTCTGCGAAGACAGTTTCCAAAACCGTGCCCTTCTGCGCCGGTCCAAACTTATTTGGGAGCCGGTTTACACTTTAGACGGAACATCAAGCGGCCTGCTCAAAGTAAGAAGCGCAGATTCCACCCGCGAGCGCCGAATCCAATCTCTCAGCGAGAAGCGTCCAATACTTTCCGTTTCAACCGATAACAACTCTGACTACCTAACCGGCCTGGACTTACTAGCAGAGGAAGCAACGGACTACCTTGTTCCACCTTGGGTAATCCACGCCACGCGCCTCTACCTCAAAGAGCAAGAAGACGGAGGACCTAAGTCTGCTAAACGCCAGCCACTTGCTCAACCGCATCGCTGCCGACACATCAAGCATGACGGAATCCGCTGCATGCTTTGGGCATCGGGGCGTCCAAAGGATGACGGCCTGTGCAGAGTTCACCTTCGGTCCGTTAAACACAAAACTTCAGATGACATCGAACGCGCTCGTGAAAAGTTGCAGCAAGCTGCTCCCTTCGCAGTTGACAAACTTGAAGAGCTCATGGAGTATGCAGAGTCCGAGCCGGTAAAACTTAAAGCGGCTACTGAAATCTTGGACCGCGCCGGAGTTAGGGGCGGCTACGAAGTTGACTCAACCGTTAACGTTGAGATGCGGCCCGCAGCAGAAATCATTGCTGAGCGGCTTGACCGTCTAGCAGCTGGTGCTATACAAACCGCGGCCAGACTTGCAACGGAGCATTCGGTTATCGAGGCTGAGGTTGTAGTTGAGGTTGAGGATGCGACCGACGGACAAACTTTTAACGAAGAATCAAAAGAAGAGCAGCGGCCCGCGCTCTCTAACCAGGAAGATAAATAACCGATGAGAGATTACGCAGCAATTGTTGAAGCGGCCCGCGCCCACTATGAGAACCTTAAAACGGATATCGAAAACAGCAAGGACCGCATCGAGCATATTCGATTGACGACGCTTGCTAACGAAGCCCATCATCTTCTAACGGACCTACTTGCGTTTCAAGTTGGGTTGGTTTATAGTCACACGAATGTAGTAAACGGACCAACTCCGGAACCTCTGGATTTACCAGAATTTAAATCTCCATATACACCTCCAGCACCACTGCGCTTAGAGTAGGATTGTTTACGTGAGACTACGTAAACGAGAAGACACTGCAGCACAGATAGAACTTTTCATCAAAAGTGCGACGCAGCACCTGGGCTACACAGCTGAGCAGCTTGGTAAAAACATCTTTGGCCAGAAGGTTGGCTATGACTCCCAGCCTTGGGGCGGAGCGTTTGTTGATGTCTGTGCCCGGGAGGCAGGTCTTTATCTTCCGTCATTTGTTTACACGCCGGCGGCGCTCGCAGAATTCATCCGGGATGGAAACTTTTCACGAAGCCCGCAGCCAGGCAGCATCGCGATCTATAACTTTTCATCAAATGTTGGACATGCGGCCGACGCATTCGGCATGCCACATTGCGGGATTGTTGTTGATGTCCGCGAGTTCGCCGAGACGGGAAAGTTTATAACTATCGAAGGAAATACCACGGGTACCACGACGCATCAACAGAAGGATGGCGTTTATCAAAAGGTCCGCAGCATCAATGAGGTTCTCGTGTTTTGTCAGCCGCTGCGTGCCGGCCGCCAAACTTTTAACGAACGGTTAATGGCCTGGATGGATCGGGGCCGCACAAAGTTCGACGGTGAAGACCTCAAGCAAGTTGATGCAGCTGCACGGGCCCCAGAACTTTTAACGATTGATAAAGACATCCGGCCTGGAGACCGGAACCGCAAGATTGAAATCATTCAGCTAGCGCTAGCAACGGTAACCGATTTACGCGGCGTGCAACCAGGCAAGTGGGATGCAATAACCGCTGCGGCCTGCGCGAGGTATCAACGGAGCATTGGGTATGTTGGAAAAGACGTAAGCGGCCTGCCAGACGTAAACACGCTCAAACGGTTAGCCAAGGACACGGGGTTGTTCAGACTAGATGCTTAATGACCAGGAACCACGTAACGGACGCCCAGCTAAACAATACCCAGAGCGAGAAGCTGCAGTTGTCATGACGGTGTATACCAGAGCTCCAGAGAAGTGGCTGTTGGTTGACAGAGAGACCGGAGAGGTTTATCAAGGAAACGAAGTCGGCAGCTGGGATAGAATAATTCCTGACCCAGGAATCACTGACGAGGAAAGACTGAAGAATGTCAAAAGAATTCAACATCGATAACTATCAATACATAGAAAACAAGTTGACTCTCAGTGAGTGGCTACAGCAGTACAAGCCAGACCCAAACCACCTCAACGAAAATGCTCGCTTCAGCGGCCTGCTCTTCGAGCACCAAGGCGACGAGTGGGACTTTATTGTTAGGCAGCCCAACTACAACCAATGGACGCTTTATCGCGAGGATGATGGCCAGCTGTACATTCGCAATGGCCTGCGGGTTAAAGGGCGGGTTGGTTATTTCTTTGGTAGCCGAATGCACGACGGGCACCAAACGTTTGTTGTTCACGGCGTGCTAGATGAGAACCTCGAGCACAGGATCCTTCACTAACTTTTTACGAACCGTAAACACACTGAAGGGCCGCAAGGGCCGCCAACGGGATTTGGTGCCTGGAAACCTGATGCGAACTTTTCGTGAAAAGTTTACCGGCCGGCTTGCGGCGAGCGCCGATTTGACATCTGGAATCCAACCTGCTAATGTGACGGCGTGCTCTCCTGAAAGGACCGATACACATGACAGAGACATACACCATCACCCGACTAGACGGATGGACCGATGAGCAATGGGACGAGGTTGTAGAAGCCATAGAAGACACGGTTGTGTCTATAGCAGAAGAATGGGACAACGCCGAGTGAATCTCATCTCCGCAAAGCAAGCGGCCCGCTTAGTCAACGTATCCAGGGAAACAATCTTCTACTGGATTCGAACGGGTCGCTTGCGCAAGTACCCCTACCCACTGTCTAAGCGCTCGAGAGAAATCTACAAACGGGATAGTAGCGTTCGTTATTTTTTATTGAACGAAGAAGAGGTTATTGCCGCGGCTAAAGAAAAATACTCAAGTCGACTTGACAAACTAGTTGCCTAGGGTTAGATTGTTGTAATCAACGAAAGGAATTCGAATGGCAATTAGGCCTTTAGAAAAAACAAACTGCTACAAGTGTGCGATTGTAATTATGGCACCTCAAGGAAATGTTCACCCACTCTGCGTTGACTGCCAAGAAAGCTTTGATGATTGGTTTGCTCAGCAGCTGAGAATGTTTGAGAAAAACTAATGACCAAGTGTGAATGCGGCTATTACGAAATGTTCAGCTGTTTAGACTGCACTTCGTGCACCAACTGCATGGGCGAGTACTACATGGTCCACGACAGAGTCTGGACTGAAGCAAACCCGAACGACTACGGCATGTTGTGTATTGGTTGTCTGGAGCAGCGGCGCGGGAAACTTTTGACGACTGGTGATTTCACTGCTGCACCAATCAACTCGATCGCTTCCAAGTTTGGTTCGACACGCCTACGCGACCGCTTGACAGCGTGAGCAAATTTTACTAGAGTTTGCTGTATGTCCAGAGTTTATGAAAAAAAGCTAAAGGAAGTAATAGCCCTCGCGTTGAGCAAAGGCTGGCGAGTTACTCGCACCAAGAGGGGACATTACAAGTTCATCTCTCCCGATAAGAACCAACCGATTATCCACCTGAGCGGCACGCCTTCAGATGCCAACACTTACATTTGTAGCGTTGCTCAACTAAGACGGCACGGCTTGCCCATACCTCATTAGCGAGCGCCGAAAAATCAAATAACGGCGTGCGTTGTATCCTAGAATACATGCGCTCACTGGAAGTCCATGTTTTCGAGACGGACAAAGATTTAGATAATGCTCTGCACGCTGGTATCGTGTTCCCAGAGCAAATTGCTCGAACGGAGTGCGTTTCGTGCGAAGAGGGTATCTGTTACTCGACAAACGAGTTTGAGCCATTCGTTTTGATAATTGACGAGAACGACCAAGATTGGTCTTTGTGCGAAGATTGTGCCGGTCCAATAATTGATTATGTTGATGCATTTTTTCCACCAGTTGTGAAAAGTCATTTCAGCCATCCTGAAGAGTTCGACTACTTCTAACCTGTATCCACTTTTTTATTTGACACGCCAAAAACACCCATCTGCTACTTGACTACAAGCTGATTGTGTTGTAAGGTTTCTCCAAGATTGTTGAAAGGGAAACCAATGCCAAACTGGGTTAGAAATTATGTGTCAGTATCTGGCTCTGAGGAAGACATAGCCAAGTTTAGGGAAACAGCTAGTCGTCCTGCCCCAAATGGGATTATGGAAGATGGAACTCTAACCTATGAAGAGAACTCAAATAGGACTATTTCGTTTTGGAACTTTATAGAGCCAGAGAACAAAGAGACATACTTTTCTGGTCAAAATTGGTATGACTGGAATTGCGACAACTGGGGAACAAAGTGGGACGCTTGTGATACAGATGTTGTAGAGGGCGAAACAAAAACCACACTGACCTATACATTTGACACAGCTTGGTCAATACCAGAGCCAATTTTTCGAGCTATGGTTGTCAAGTTTCCAACTTTAGATTTTGACTTCGAGTCAGAAGAAGAGCAAGGCTGGGGAGCTACTTACACTTCATCTGATGGAGACCCAGAGTCACGCTCTTTGATTTTGACAAAAGAGTGGGACATACCACAAAGTCACGCCGATTATGTGGCACTAGAAAAAGAAGACCAGTGTGTCTGCTCTTGGACTGATGATGATGAAGACCTTTACTCTGATTGCCCGAGAGCGTCGCAAACTTTTGATGTAGTTGTAAATCAAGTAATCCAAGTTATTGCCAAAGACGCAGAGTCAGCTTGGGAAACTGCTAACAAGTTGCTAGAAGATTTCGCAAAATCAGTTAGCACAAGTGGCGTAGTTGTTTCTGATGAGGGAAGAACTTGGGTTGAGAAAAACAACGAGCGTGTGTATCCTAAACTCAGTTAGCCAGAAAGGGGCAGACAATGACTGAATACCAAGCGTGTTACAGGGTGGAACACGATGACGTATTGCTTCCAATTATTTTTGTCAGTAAGAAAGACGCAATAAATTATGTTCGTCAAATTGGACTTATTGGTTGCTATCTATACAGAGAAAGTCAGTCAGGAGTTGGCGATTACAAAATCGCTATTTGAGCCAACCCTACAAGGGAAACACCTGAGCCAAGTGTCTAAACTGGCTCACTACTTTTCTCCGAGGTGTATCCACTTTTTTATTGTCCCCCAAAAAGAGGATAAAACTTTTCACGAAGCTACTTGACAGAGGGGCGTTTATGTGATGTAATTTCGGGGTAACAAAAGTTACAGACACGAATCGAAAGGGGCAAGTCATTATGACTTCCGCAACAGCAGTATCACCAAAGATTGTAGGCAAGGCACTATACCTAGAGTTAGTTGCCAATCCAGAGCTATCAGAGGATAGAGCTAGAAGTGCGCTGGGCTGGCAACACAGAGGCACACAGCAGGTTATTATTTTCCCTCAGTATCAAGACGATACAGGTAAGATTCACGACCCAATTATTATGCGTAGGATTGTTTCTAGTCACACGCCCAAAGCACAATGGGAAATAAACAGAGTGAGCGAAAAGCCAAAGCCACTAACAAAAGAGCTGATAGCTTCCTCAACAAATAGTTATGTGATGTTGGATACCTACTATAAGTCAGACTGGGATTCACTAACAGAAGTAGAGAAGCACGAATCTCGAAAGCTGGGTATGGAGATTATTCTCCGAGAGTTGCTTATCAGTTCTGCTTCCACAGGTGAAGTAGATGAAAATGGAAACTCGATTTACAGAGGCGTTTTAGCGTGGGCGGTTCGTGATAACAAACCTATCGCTGTCGAATTGACAGACGAGGATTATCGTGACCTAATCCACAATCGTAAAACACCACAGGCAGTAATTCGCCGAATCAACAAAGTTCGTGGAACACTTGACAAGTTCCCCGACAAGCTGGCATAATCAAGACAGATACGACACGAAAGGGTAAAACTTATGTATCTCTCAAAACAAAAACTAGATGTAACTCCAAGTGTTGCTACTTTGGATTACGACAAGCTAATCGAGCAGGTTGCGACTTGTGTTACAGGTTCGTCTGCTGGCGTTACTACTTCCGTCTTAGACGACTTGCTAACCCCTGCTGGTAGAGCAAGCACTAGAGCTAAGGCTGGAACAAAAACTACTACTCCTAAGATAGAATCAACTACTACAACCACAGCGAGCGAAACAGATAAGGTCGAAATAGTTATGGAAAGTGCCGAAACCTTAGAGGGTGCGGAATCATACGAAAGACCAAATGGTGAGCTTTACTATGGGCGTAAGTGGGGCGACAATACAGATGTCGAGGTTTTACGAAAAGCCAGAGAAGCAGGTAAGTATGTAATGCTTTATGGAGTTCCTGGAACTGGTAAGACAGCTATGGTCGAGGCTTCATTTCCAAATGAGCTTTACACGATTCTCGGTTCTGGCGATACAGAAGTTGCCGACCTAGTTGGTTCTTATGTTCAGACACCTAGCGGAAACTATGAGTGGATTGACGGAGTTTTAGTCAAGTCTGCTATCGAGGGCAAAGTTCTACTGATTGACGAAATTGGTTTGATTGACCCAAAGGTTCTTTCGATTGTCTATGGACTAATGGACGGACGACAGGAAATTACAATTTCTCAGAATCCAGAGCGAGGCACTATCAAAGCTAAAGAGGGTTTTTATGTTGTTTCGGCAACTAACCCAAATGTAGCTGGCGTTCGTTTGAGCGAGGCACTACTTTCCCGATTCACGATTCAGGTCGAAATGACTACTGATTGGAACTTGGCAAGAAAGCTAGGCGTTCCACAAACAGCGGTTGTAGCTTCACAGAATCTCGCAAAGAAAATGGAAAATGGTGAAACAAGTTGGTCGCCTCAAATGCGAGAGCTACTAGCTTTCCGCGACCTATCCAAGTTGTTTGGAACAAAGTGGGCAGTCCAAAATCTACTCGCCTCAGCACCAGAGATTGACAGACCAATCGTGGCTGATGTGTTTAGCAGGGTATTCGGAGAGCCGATAGTTCCTGCCAAGATTTAGTGAGTATTCGTGTCCTCACTAAAGGGGTGGGGAAACGCAAAGACTTTTCATTACTTTAGACTTGCGTTTCCCTACCAAATCCACTACAATTAGATACAAGCCAAACGAAAGGGAAATCAAATGGCTCACTACAAGGCAAGAGCTAAGTCAAGACTTAGCACTAGAACTAACACGACTAATCCAGAGTGGCTAAAAGTATGTAGCCAGATTGGTCGTGTGGTAAATGATTGGGCTTGGCGTTCTGACCTAGTTGTCTATGGTGGAGAGGATTCCGCCGAGGGCGAGGCAGTCGCGGCTTATTATGGCGACATAGCTGAAATCGAAATCAACCTGAGCAAAGCGTTTGGCGAGCTAACTCCGCCGTCTTTGGTTGGTGACTTTACAGACAGAGCAACGCAATACGACTACCCTATGGTTTCTGGCGTTTGCTATCACGAAGCACTACACGCCAAGCACACAGCTTGGGAAATTGAGTATCTGAAAGAGAATCTTGATAAGTCAGAAGCTCAGGCATTTATGTTGCTAGAGGAATCACGAATCGAAGCCAAAGGAATCAAAGAGCGACCAGAGAATAAAAACTTCCTAAGAAGTTCTGCTTTGGAAATGGCACTAGAGGAAGTAAATAGCCAAACACTTTCAGAACTTGGAAGTGATGTTTGGGTTGCTAGTAAGTTGGCTGGTCTTGCTATTGCCAGAGTAGATTCTGGCGTATTAGAAGTTTCTGACATACAAGAAATCTACAATTCGATTGAGCCTATTCTTGGAAAAGAACTGATTGACGAATTGAGAAAAGTTTGGATTGAGTTTCAGTCACTAGGAGTTCCACAGGTCGAGCGAGCGATTGAGCTTGCTAAGAAATGGGTAGAGCTATTGCGACAGGCAGACCCAGAGGGCGAGCCTCAGGGTGGCGACCCTTTCGGCGACAGCGAGGAATCAGAGGGCGAGCCTCAGGGTGGCGAGCCTCAGGGTAGCGAGGGCAAGTCAAACGCAACTACTCAGATGATTCGCCAACTTTCCGAATCTGCTTTGGAAGCTGAAATAAATGCGAGCGAATCACTTGGCGAACAGCAGACACAAGAGAAGTGGCAAGACGAAGCTAAGGCACGACAGAGCGAAGCCAAGAAAACAAATCAGCGTAAGCAAGTTGCTAAAGAGGTATTTCACAAGCAACACAACCAAGAGGGCGGTAATGGTTCTGGTTCGTCAGTTACCAGTCGCCGACAGCCAAGTAGTTCTGAAAGAGCAAGTGCGGTTACTATCGCAAAGGCTTTGGAGAAGTCTAAGTATCGTGAGCGTTCTACTCACATACGAAAGACACAAGCACCTATGGGCAAACTGATTATGCGAAACGCAATTCAGAATCAAGCTATGGAATCTATGGGCAAGCGTGGAGAGTTGCCAAGCTGGAAACACAAGACACGCAAACACACAGACGACCCAACGCTAAGACTTGGCGTAATGGTAGATGTTTCTGGTTCTATGGGCGGTGCTATGGAAGCTATGGGTGCGACAGCTTGGATTATGAGCGAAGCTGGTCGTAGGATACAGGCTGAAACAGCTATGATTTATTACGGAAGCGGAATCTTCCCAACGCTAAAGCGTGGTCAGCGATTGAGCGAGGTCACGATTTATTCAGCACCAGACGGAACTGAAAAGTTTGGCGAGGCGTTTGAGGCTTTGGACGGAGAGCTTGGACTAACTTTCGGTGACGGAGTTCGTATGTTGGTTGTCGTATCAGACGGAAACTACACACCGAGGCAAACCGAGCGAGCAAAAGAGATTTTGCGAGAGTGCCGACAGAGTGGCGTGGCGGTTCTATGGATTACACCGAGAGGTTGTAGCGGTTATGGTGCGAGAGAAATCTTGCGTGATTCGGCGTGGGGAATCCACTTGGACGAAATGCCAACGGACGAGATTGCGAGGCTTGTCGGAAAATCGGCAAGCGAAGCGTTAGGAAAGGTTGGTAGCCTGACCTAAACGGATTGTCTATCCAGAGGTTGAGCGAAAGGTCAGCCCCCCTCAGACTTATTAGTTCCCAACGGATAGCCAATAAAAAGAAACCCCCGACAAGTTCGTTTCCCCCTTTCGTTATTGTCGGGGGTTTCGCCTTATCCAGACCTGCTTGTTTGGTTTGTTCTTATGTTTTTATCGTTCGTAAAAAGTTCCTGCTGGATCAGATCCAGATCTCCAAAGTGTTCCCTTGTATCCACTTTTTTATTGTTATCGTTTCGTTATCTAAAACTACTGGAATTGACTTGACTATGGCATACTTCCTGACTAGCATTGGACTTATCCAATTAGGGATGAACCCGAAGTAGTCCCAGTTAGGAAGTTATGGCTAAAGCCACAACTGCGACACCTAAGGGTGTCAAGGCTACTAAGGTAGCCACCACTTCCGCTAAGTCAGGAGAAGTAATTCTCTCTGCTATGGCACAGCGGAAAGTCAAAACCCTACGAGCTAGCAGGGATGCCGAAAAGCTAGCTAAGAACGAAGCCACTCTTGCGAGGGACTTTATTCTGAAGTCAATGGGAAACTTGACTTCCAACACCATTGGCACAGACACCAGAGGTAAGCGTTTGGTATCTGTCAAGGTGACACCAAGCCCAGAGCGTATAGATTGGGATGAGCTAAAGAAGCAAAACCCAGAGCTATACAACTCAGTTCGAGGCTTGATTGCGGATTACATAATCCCAAAGGGTGCGGGCGACCCAACTCTGAGGGTGGATGTAATTTAGTCAGAGGGGGAAACTCCCTAGCGTTTGCTAGGGGGTTTTCTTTGACGACTTGCTGTATCCACTTTTTTATTTTTTGTTTTACAAAACGCCGATAGATGTTTGCCAATCCGAGATTAGTTTGCTATCATTTGGAAATAAATAGAAAGGGAACAATGAACCAGCCACTAGAGCTAGAGGACATAGTAGGAATAAGCCTCAGCATTACAGGAACTTTGGTCGAGAGCTACATAAAAAATGGCTACGCCGACCCACTTATGTATAAAGCCCTACGAGCTTCCGCCGAGCTTGCTACACACTTTGCCGAGCGAGTAAAGATGAGTGGCGGTAATGCGGAACTACTAGAGGGCGTGACCCAACTTATCGCCGACCTACAACTAACAGCTATGGAGTGCGGTGAGGTCGTGAATAGAATAATTGACGAACACGATTTGCCAGTAGATAAGAATAGCTGGAGTAGTCCAAGTTGCGACCACGAACACGGAGAGGACGAGTAAATGCGTAAGTATGTAGTTTATGGACACTATGTAACTGGCTATGCCGTTGAGGTAGAAGCTAATAGTAAAGAAGAAGCCTTAGAAAAAGGCGTGGAGTTGCTGGCAGACGGAAAGCACGACACTATGTCTGACGGCAACTGGCGAGGCGACTTCGAGGCACGGGTGGCGTAATGTCTCAGAGAGCAACTATTCACCTACACATTGACCAAGAATTACCAGACGGCTTGGAAGAAGCAAACAAAATAATCAACCGATACATAGACGAGTTGGCAAAGACGGACGGCGAGCTTTCTTGGGAAGCTGTTGATTGGGATTTGTTTGACTTTGACGGCGAGCAGGAATAGAGTGACGGGTATGACTTTTCACGAAACACTAGGCGAGGTAATCCGAGAGCAACGGCTCGCTAAAGGACTGACTATGCGTGATGTATCTCGCAACGGGTTTGTTTCTATTGGACACCTATCAGATGTCGAACGGGGATACAAAGAAGCGTCCTCTGCGTTTTTAGAAGCAGTTGCTAACGGACTGGGCGTAGCTCTTTATGAACTCATTATCGAAACTGGGTATAGGCTTTCCGAACTGGAAGTGCCAGATACTCCAGAAGCTATTTTCCTTAGAGACGAAAATTGGAATAAGCAATACGCAGACCTGTCTAAGTAACTAAAAATTAGAAAGCCCCTTTGGTGAAAGCCAGAGGGGTTTTTTGTTAGGCAGGTTCGTATCCACTTTTTTATTTTTGCGTTGTTGCGTGCTGGGCTTTACGATTGGTGAAAAGTTTGTAGTATGGAGATAACAACAAAAGGAGGAAAAAATGGCAAGACCTAGTGTTTCGCAAGTTTCAGAGTGGGAAGAAGTGTTCAGCTCAGACTTAGTTCGAGTTGAGGTTGGCACTGCGGAGTTCCCCGAGGACTATTGGAAAGTAATTCCTGCGGGCGGAAAGCCAAAGTATTTTTATGGCGAGAGTGCTTGGAGTGACGCTCGCCGTATGGCTGCGGACTTAGACTTTAGTGCGTGGAGTATTTGACTTTTACGGAATTTAGAGTAGAGTAATCTAAACACCAAAGGAGAATTATGGGAGCATTACAGGCACGAGAAATGGCAAGCCTTATGCCAATGGAAGAAGCTATTCGCTGGCACCTAAAGGCTAATCACTATCCACCAATTCCAGAGAGTATGGTTATTCCTTGTATTGAGGCAATAGACGCCTACTGGGAAGATGACCTAGATAAAGAAATTGCTATGCCGACTGGAGTTTATTACAAAGGACGCAATACAGCTCCAGCACGAGAGATTATTATTCAGCACCACTTAGACGCTTGGTGCGAGGAAGAAGAAGAGCAAGAATGAAAACAGTAAAAGAACTAATTGCGGAGCTAGATAAGATAAAAGATAAAGAACAACCCGTATTGTCTTACTACTGGCTACACGACGACTTCGAGTTCATAGACTTCGATGAAGACGACCAAAAGTATTATGGAGCAACACGAGAACAATTTAGAAAGCTAGAAGAAAAGCCTTATCTATCTAGTGTTGATTATGGATACGAACAGCTATCTAATCAGATTAGCGACACCCTACACGACATAATCAAAGAAAACTAAGAACACCAAAAGACCCGAGCAAGTCTATAAACTGCTCAACAATTCTTACCTGGGCGTATCCACTTTTTTATTAGAAGTTGTATTTTATTTTATAAATGTCAGACCCTAATGCTAGGCTCGCCTAGTAGAAACTAATGGAGGGTTGTAATGGTTCATAAAGTATGGTTGTATTTCACTAGGTATTCTTGGGTAGAGGTTGAGGCTGATACCTACAAAGAAGCCGAGGCTATTGCTTGGGCTTGGGATACGGCTGGCTTTCCAAAGAACGAGGAACGGCTTGCTCGATTTCCTCAAATTGTAGATTGGGAGTAGAAATGATAGAAAGAAGTTTGACGGACTTATTTATCGGCGAGGGTAAAAGTAGAACACTCACGGACGAAGAAGTTACACGGATTAGGCGTGACGGCTTGGGTAATGGGTTTGGCGTGATAGACCCTGCTGACGGATACAGAGCTGACGGCTCGCTATGGTTTGGTAATTGCTCAGTCTGTAACGAGAGAGTTACTAATAGTTGGACGGACGGAGTTTGGAAGCACACTAACTACACAAGAAAAGTCATAAACCCTAACGGCTTTATTTCTAGTGCGACCAGTAATCAAAGCGACTATTGTCCTGCCGAACGAGGAATTACTATTCCCTGCGAAGTTGTTCAGTTGTAAAGTCCCCCTAGACTTATTCCCCCAATAATTTTGGACAGAGAGCCAAAGTTGGGGGAATAACTTTTTTGCTTGCGGGTATCCACTTTTTTATTTATTTTTATTTTGTTGCGTGTTATCGAAAAAAGTCGGCGCTCGCAGTAGAATTATTTTTGTAGTTGGAAATAGAAGGGTGTTCTAAGTTCTGGAACTTACTTCCAACTACACACAAACTTCAGGGGATTATCGTGGAGAAAACCACAGAACTTTACAAGGCAGTTTCCGCACTAAATACCAGCACACTAGTTCCACTA
>JACCDP010530608.1_pt1 | contig 13160 bp, 19 predicted proteins | sample 7445841 | NCBI WGS metagenome assembly JACCDP01 (sample SAMN15323441, study PRJNA562643) | freshwater metagenome | isolation source: river surface water | place: USA:Blue River Watershed | collected 2017-08-17
GAGCAAGAAAAGTTGAAGGCAGAGCAAGAGCGTATGAAAAAGGAAATGGAGGAGATGAAAGCCGCCAGAACCAGTACCCGTTTACAGCAGTTGTACGATATTGGGCTTGTTTCAATCACCCATATAAACGCTATCTGTTATCGTAGAAAGGATGACTACATACCCTTGATAGGTTATCCAGAGGTGAGAGACTCGATGGCTGATGAATGGACTTCACTTTTTGGAATGGTATCTAAAAAAGCCAGAGAGCTTCGGGAAGAGGATGAAAAGAAAGATAAGGCCGAAATAGAGAGACTCCAGAGAGAAGCTGCGGAGCGTGAACAATTGAAAGCAAAGGAGCTGGCAGAGATGCAGGCAAAGTTTGAGCAAGAGCGAATTGCAGGTCTCTCTGACAAAGAAAAACTGGCTGATTATTGTAAGCGATTACTTGAAGTTCCTACCCCTGAAATCAAAACAATCAAGTGGAAAAAGGAACTGAAAGTGATTACTACTACGATTGTAAATTATCTTGAGCAATAACAATTTTTTGCGACACGATTTTTTCGCATATCGTTTTGATATACAATGTGTTGGAGACTTTTCTGTGTGAATACTAAAATAAAATAAAATCTTGTAATGAGAAATGAATTTTAGTATATTTGTCGTCCCGCACAACTTTTTTAATTAAAATAAAGACAATGAAAAAGAACAAAGAGAATTTAAGTGAATTTCTGACGGTGAGGGAGCTTGCTCAATGGATTAAATTGAGTGAATCGCACATCTACTTTATGGTCAACAAAAAGAAAATTCCTTTTGCCAAGTTGGGAGGAAAGCTTTTATTTGAGCGTGAAAAAATCCGAAAATGGATTGAGTCAAATTCCAATACGGTTACTCCCGTTAAGAAGAAAAAAGAGAAAACTAAAGCAGTTGTAGAATCTGTTGAGCCTGTAGTTTTGGTTGAACCTACTGGTATCGCTGTTGGTAATGGTACTGCTAATGAGAATGGAGTTTCGGTTACTATGACTGCTCCGTTGAGTGAAATTATTGAGACAAAAACGGCAAATGATGTAGCGGAAGCAGAATCTGGTAACTAAAACTTTTATGCCTAAGAAGAGGTCAACAACATATCATAAAATTCTCAAGGAGTTTACCAAAATAAATGATAAGCTCCCTGAAGAAAGAAAGTTGTCGATACAAGAGAGGCGTAGGATTATAAAAGAAAAGATTCTTCCCCGATACAAGGGAAAACCAAAGTCAAAGTTCAAAATAACGAAGGTAAAGAGTGTCATCCTTCGTGAGGTTGGAAAGGTTCCTCCAAAAGAAATATGTAACCTAAACTATCTTGACCTTTCAACCTTTGCTTTCGTTGAATGGTTTGCGCTTGATGAAACTATCAATCAGATTGTCCCTGACTGTGTTTATATCAAAGTGACAGCTGGTGATTACGGTGAAACTGGAATTTTCAACACACGGAACTACCAATATGGCCGTAACGGTGTTCGTAGGATAATCGAGAATATACGACCAGATGCAGAAAATGAAAGTGGTCGATTCATATTCACGGGTATCAAAAAGCTAAGACCGAGAAAGGCAAATAATGGAGATGCGGAGAACTACTATCTCGATTTTGTTTTGAATATTTTAGATAATCGGGGAAATTCTGACCCACAAGGAGATGTAGAGGAGATAGAGTTTATAGTTCCAAAGAGCAGAAAGATAACGCGGAAGAGGGCCAAAATAAAAAATGTAATTGAAGACCGAATAAAATCTCTGAAAAAACAGAGGGATAAAAAGCGCAGGGCCAAGAAAACACTTCAAAAGAATGTAACCAAGTTTGTGAAGTCAAGCCAAAAGGTACAGAAATTGAAGAAAAAAGCTCCAGCGGCGGTTACACGAGACAAACAATTTAGACACACAGCGAAATTACTTGATAAATATCTCGCAGATGGAGTTATCACACAATATCAATATGATAAGAGCCTTCAGCGGATGTTGAAAGAATATACCGATTGAGAGACCACATTGTAAAGTACGCTAATAAACAGTCCGAGAAGTACATTTTAGACCTGATGCGAAAGAAACAGGCGAATGGCTTCATTAAAAAAGGGACTTTCACCAATGAGATAGTTTGGGGGGCATACTCGTATATTATCCCCTGCAATAATAAGCGGGCGCAAAAGGCATTCAAAAGTGGGATGTTTTTGTTTGGTATGGTACGGGCAGACGCGAAAAGATACCTAAGTAGGCATTCAATCAAATTACCAAAAAAGTACCCTCAGATTGAATATGCAAAGAATGTAAATGAATCCATTTTGGGAAAAGTAGCTGGGGCTGACCTAAATCACGCTTATTGGCGAATCGCCCTAAACTTGGGTATTATTTCGCCAAATACTTATCAAAAAGGATTAGATGAGCGGTTCAAATCAGTTCGTCTTGCGGCATTGAGTACACTTGGGGCAGATAAAAGGTATCAAAAGATAAATTCTGGGGAATTTGTAAAAGATTACCACATAGTAAAGGGCGACCCCGACTTGCAAAAAGTGTACATTTTGATACGACTGACCTGCTATAGGTATATGAACCAGGTAAAAAAACTACTGGGAAAAGATTTCTTGGCTTATAAAACAGACGCTATTTATTATGCTGACCGTAATGGCAATCGGCAGAAGGTTAGAAAATTTTTCGAAGAAAAAGACCTGCTAATGAAGCAGTTGGTGTAATTTAGAGTAGAAACAACAAAACAAAATAAAAAATGATAGAGAATTTAGAAACATTTGTAAATAGAAAGGGCTTTCCGATAATACGACGATGCTTTAACTGTAAGAATTGGGCGCCATATACAGATTCAGAAAATCAAACACTTGGATATTGCAAACTACGACCACTATATTTTGCTTTTACGCTACAACCGACGGTTTTCACTATAACAAAGGACTTTTATCTCTGCGAACAACACCAGTTCAAAAATGAAGAAATACTTGGACAGGTCAGCGAGAAAATGTTATTGAAAAATGCAATCAAGAAAAAAGAAGATATAGTACAAACACAGAGAAATTACGATGAAGATGAAAAATTCTGAAGATACCGCCCTTGAATTATTTACTTTCTACCATAATAGCTTACAGGGGTGTTGTGATGATTTGTCAAAAGAATTGGCAAAAACATTTGCTTTAGACCATTGTGATAGAATGCTTGCTTTTATTGATGAGCAGATGCAAGGCTGGCTGGACACAGATTGGGTAAATTTTTGGAAATCTGTCAAGCAAAATCTCGCAAAGTATTGATTGTTTTATGAAATAATATACCTACATTTGGCGTATGTTCAATTATCCAGTAGAGAAGCATACGATACGGTTTTATAAGTATAAGTTTCTTGGATATAATGAACCTATTGTCGTAGAAGCATATAATAAAATTGAGGCAAGAAATATTCTGAAACAACACATCGTAAATCGGCCAGATTTACACGGACTAAAAGTTATTTCAGAAACATTGAGCTTGCCAATTTTTGGAGAAACTACTAAGATGATGAATGGTATTACAATGGTTTGGGTTGGTGCTTTGTCACAAACAAACTGGATGACATTATCAGAATTTGAAAGAATGAAATTATGACTATTGCAGGATTTATTTACTTATTGGACACAGATGGAAATATTGTGTACGGTAAAAAGTACATTTCTAAATCTGACCGAAACCGAATTATTGAGGGTATAATCAAGTTTTATCGTCTCCAAGAAAAATCATTCACTTTACAAATTGCACCTTATGCCAGTTAAGATTAGTCAAAGCTTGATGAAGGCGCTGACGGATTACAATAATGTTTTGAATCCGAATGTTGATGTTTCAGCTTCTTCTTACCACAACTGCGGCCTTTATTTCAAGGCAAAGTATGTAGACAAGATAGATATGAAAGAAGAACCTTCTGCTGCTATGAAAGAAGGTATTTACTTTGAGTATCTATGTACAGGAGCCTTACCAAGAGACGGAAGTACCCCTGAACCAGAAAAAACATTGAAGGGGCAACTTACTACTGCATACGCAAGAGCTGAACAAGCATCGCAATTATTCAAAAAAGTCATCTCACATTACCAAATTAAAATACTCAAGACTGGATATTCGTTATCTACCGAAACGATGACGGGAATTATGGATATATGGGCTGAATGGGACGGACAGCCTTGTATTATTGATTTGAAATATTCTGGACTGATTGATGATAAGTGGAATGAACTTGGTTGGAATACTGATTCCTTGATGCACAAACATTCTTTGATGATTCAGGGTGTGCATTACAAGATTTTAGTAAAGGATATGCTTGGATTGGATGTTCCATTTTTCTATTTCGTTTTCAATAGCAAAGATTCTTCTGATATGAAAATATTGGAAGAGGTAGTAGACCCAGAAAAATTCGATAAACATAGAGAAGCTGTTGACGACGCCATAAAGCTACTCGGATATCTGGAGAGAACTGGATTCAAAGCATTTCCAGACTATAGATATTGTAAAGATTGCCCACTATTTGCTACTTGCGACCAAAGACACGATTACCCTAAAATCCAAAAAGTATATTACTAATGAAAAAGATTCTATTTCTATTGCTTTTTGTAAGCAATTTCGCCTTCGGACAAAGGCTTGAATACACCTATCAAGTACAAGCAGGTGCTTGGAACAAGTATCAACAAAAGTGGGATTGGGAACCTGTCAAAGACCAAGAGCTAACGATAAAGCTTGACGGACAAAAGGTAATTATCTACAATAATGCGAATACTGTCATTACTACTTATGAGGATTTGGGAGAAAAAAGTGGTTATGATAGCGACAACGATGCGTACAAAACACATTCTTGGCTTGCGGTGGATGACAAAAATAGAAAATGTAAGTTTGTAATGACTTGGTACACTAACATCTCTCTTACAGTTTATACAGTTATTTATAATGATATTGGTTTTCGTTTTTATATGAAAACAAATAATCTATCTAACTTTTGATATGAATGTTTACAAGATAACAGATGCTTTTGAAGAAGCCGTGTGCAAGTACACGGGTAGCAAGTATTGTGTTGCTCTTGATAATATGAGTAATGCAATATTTCTTGCGTTGTATTATGAAAACCATATAAAAGATAACACAGCAGGCGTTATTCGAATACCAAAGCATACCTACCCTTCTGTCCCTTGTGAAATTATTCACGCTGGTTTGAAGGTTGATTTTTACGACTCTCCAAAGTTTTTGAAAGGCGCATATGAACTTGAGGGTTCAAATGTTTGGGATTCTGCACTTCGATTCACCGCTGATATGTACATACCCCAAACGCATATGTGCATATCCTTTACAGGCCCATTCAAAAGATTGAAGCTTTCTAAAGGTGGTGCTATCCTTACAGACGACTATGAGGCAAATTTGTGGTTCCGCCGTGCAAGGTATAGTGGTCGTAGAGAGTGTTCTTACCACGACGACCATTTTGATATGCTGGGATGGAATTTCTATATGATGCCAGAACTTGCCGCGAGGGGTCTTTTGCTGATGAACCAGTTTTATGATATGAAAGGCCAGCCTATTGACTATGAGGACTTGGAATTACCCTACCCAGACTTGAGTAAATACGATATTTATAAAAAATGAGAGAATTTGCTCTGATTGGTGCTGGCGGTTTCGCCAGAGAGGTACAAGCCCATATGGGTATGACTATGCCTTGCTTTGTGGATGACAGCTACTGGAAACCCAATGCCGACCATATTTATCCTTTGAGCCAATTTCAGCCCGAAAAATACAAGGTTTTGATTGCGATAGGAGATTCAGTAGCAAGAAAGGAAATGGTTCTAAAATTGCCTCAAAACACCCAATATTTCAATTTTCTACACCCCTCTGCCCAGATACTGAACACGGCTACCGTAGAAATAGGGGAAGGAAGTATTATTTGCGCAAACACTATAATAACAACCGATTGTAAAATTGGAAGCCACGCTCATCTAAATCTTGGAACAACCATAGGTCACGACTGCGTGATTGGTGACTTTTTCACAACTGCGCCTACGGTTTCGATATCTGGTAACTGTACGATTGGAGATTGTGTCTATGTAGGTACAAACGCTTCTATTCGAGAAAAAATAAGTATTTGCTCAAATGTTACGATTGGTATGATGTCCGCAGTAGTAAAAAATATTGAAAAATCTGGAGTTTATGTAGGAATTCCTGCAAAAAAATTGGAGAAGTGATTACGAAGAAGATGAAAGATGTGTGTTTAGTAGCCGCTTATACTCCCGACCAAGAGCGTGAGGATATGCTTCGTCGTTTGACAAGGTTTCTAAAAGGCAAGAAAGATATTGTACTGATTTCTCACACCCCTACTCCAAAGGATATTATTGAAGATGTAAACTATCATTTTTACGACCAAGAGAATGAGCTTTTGTCTGTAAAATCAGCACCTTCCTTTTGGTGGTATCACGATATTGGTAATGCAATAATTTGGTCAAATGATGTTTGGTACCACGATAATCATAAAGCGACGAGACCAGTAGGCTACTCAATGCTTCCAGTTACCAGAAACTTCTTCTTTGGCGTAAATATTTGCAAAATACTTGGCTACGATTTCGTTCACTACATAGAATATGATTCCGAGATTGAATCAGTAGATTTTATTAACAGTACAAACGAACTGCTTACCGAATACGATGGCGTTACTTATTGGACAGAAAATAATCATCCACACGGAGCTTTTTGTAGTTACAACTTGAACTCTTACTCATTCGATGAACTGAAATGGGACAAGAAGCTTTTCTTAGATGAGTTTTTGGAAATTTTGAAACTTCCGAAAGAAGGCTCTGTGGAGAATTTCGTTTTCGATAAGATGTCGAAAAATAAAAATATTCTGAAAAGAGAGCTACCAGAACTTGATGCTGTTTTGAAAAGTTGCTCTCCTCAATTACAAGGGAAATATGATTATGTGCCTTGCATTTTTTTGATACGAGATGATGGAACAGTTACATTCTTTGGTAAAAATACACTTGCTCATACTATCAAATTATCGGTTCTTATAAATGCAGTAAATAATTTTGACTTTGAAATAAACCCTGGATTTTGGACACTTTACGATATAGGTTCTATAACTGATGTGAAGAAAATATTTGTATTTTTAGATGATGTGAAAATAAAAGAGTACGACTTTACAACACAGAAACTGATTGACAAGCATAGAGAAAATAATAAAACAGTAAACAAATGAATTTAGATTGGAAAGAGATTTACTCGATTGCAAATAATTCTACATTCGAGGAGTTTCTCAAATATGTGAAAGTTTTTGATAAGGAAAAAGAGTTGCCTGCTGTCCAAAAGTTCGTTTCTTATATGGAAAAATACGAGAAGCAGGTACTTCCTTCGCTATTGAACGATACACACGCGAAAGTTACTCCTGCCAAATTCAGTCAAATAGTTATCAATGAAGTAAAGAAAAGCGATAAACTACTTGAGGCTTTTGTAAATAATCCTTCAAGTATGTTTGCTTCAATACTCGCTGGAGCAGAAATTGGACTGGTGCCTTCAGACCTTTTGGGAGAATTTTATCTTATTCCCAGAAATATTAGACAAGATAATGGAAGTTACAAGATGACAGTAACCCCTTTGATTGGTTATAAAGGACTCCATAAAATCTTGTTGCGTGGGGGCGAAATAGAAAATATCGAAGCTCATATAGTTTACGAGGGAGAGGATTTCAATGTTTCTTTGGGAACTAATCCAAAACTGGAGCATAATCCCAATTTTACAGTACCCAGAAGCGCCGATAAGATTACTCACGCCTACGCAGTAGCTCATTACAAGAGTGGTAGATGCCAGTTTCAAGTTCTAACCAGAGCGGAGATAACTGCCATTTCGAATATGAGCAAATACAATAACAAGCTATATTTCAACGATAAAGAGAACCCGAATAGATGGATGGAAAAGAAGTGCTGTTTGATACAGCTGGCTAAGATGCTGGATAAGGATTACTACGGAACCAAAGCAATAGAGCTGGATAACAGGCTGGAAGGGGGTGCAACCTTGACTTTGGATGAGCAAGACAGGGTTAGGCTGATTGAGGGTGCCGCCGTAAAGCCGAGCAGGTACAGAAATATCTACGGAAGCTTGAAATCGTTACCTTCACAAGAAGAAAACACCACCATTGAGTGATACAAGACGAGCAAAATATTATTATTAAACTGGTTGAGTACGACGACAACACCGATGGCATAAAGCTAAAAATAGCAGGTGATGTGCCTACGCTAACCCGTATGCTATACAGTGGTATGCTGAATAATGAATTTTTGACAACCGTTGTTCTAAATGCCGCACAAGCTTATCAGATGCAAGATAAGCAGGCTCAGAAAATTAGACTGAACTGATATTTTTCAAGTAATTCTTCGGGAAATTCATCTCTATTTTTTTTCAGAAATTCGAAGTAGGGCTGGTACATTTTGTAAACTTTCTTTTCATTCCAGATTGATATTTTTCTACTATCTACCCTATCAAATGAATTTTTTTTGTGATTTTCAAAGTTTTCTGGGTTATCTATATCGCCTGACTGTTTATGTGGGGCTTTCATTTCCTGACCATCATTCCAGTTGAAGCAATAACTGGGAATGTAATATTTGTCGTGTTCGTCAAGCTCTCTGTTATCTCTCATTTTGGTATACCACCCTAACCCCTCTTTTCCCGTTTCTAATAGATATCCATATTCTCTTACTTTATTGATATCTGCGACTATAGAAGCTTCAAGTGTATTCATAACAAGCCTCAAATAATCTCCACTGTAAAAAAATGAACGCTCTGGTTTGAAAGAGGGCAATCCTGTTTGCTTCATTCGGTCAACCGCCTGCTCCATAAACCACGGCAAAAAGATGTCGTCGTCATCCCAAGTTACTACATAATCTCCCCCAGCGAATGTTAGTGCATCTCTTCTTATTGCCCCAACATTTGTGTAAGGCTCTTTAGTAATGAAATCTTTACCAGAGTTTATAAAAAGTATGCCATACGGAGAAAGCACACAATCTTGGTCATTGTAAGGAGAATCTGTATCAGTATTGTAAATGATAAGCTCTTTATTCATATATGATTGAGCTAAAAAACAATTTATTGCTCTTTCTACGCAAGAGAATCTTCCGTAGGTACACATTACCGCACTAATTTTTGGATTAGATGTCATTGTATTTCTCTGGTTCTAAATGCTGTTTTGAATATTGTGTCGTTACGCGGGTTCCCAAATTTTTCAAATAGTAATCTTCTTCTTTATCTAAATTACTCAAATCGTGATACCAGGGAATATGCCTACATATCATATTGCTGTGAGCTAATCTTACTGAGGCATACTGATTATCGCCAAAATTTTCCATCAAAAAAAATGTAGTATCTGTGTCTGCCTCATAAATGTTAGGTTCTACTTGATTTAACCACCATCTTCCCTCGTTTCTTATAACTTGATTTTTGTATCTATAGTGGTCAGGCAGGTCATCAGTTCTTAAAGCAAGAGCTACTTTTTTTTGATATTTTATCCAATTCTCAAACATTATCTCTTTCCAGTTTTTTGGAAAGTTTTCATTTAATTCAATATCTGAATCAGTATAAACAAAAAATTTTCCGAGACTTTTATACAATCCTGTACTCCACAAAGCCAGATGTCCTTCGTTATTGTAAGGTGCTATTTCAACCTTGTTTATTATTTCATTGTACCATTTCAAAAGAGGTGGATATGATGAATCATTGTCAATAATGATAATATCCTCTTCTGGATTTAGGTGTAGCAGCTTATCGACCATATTTTTAGTAGTCGTTAATCTGTTCCTATTATTTATAACTACAGTTATTTCTTCCATTTTTGTTCAGGACATTCATTTGCGTTTGGAGAAAATATCTTTGCTTTCGTAGAACATCCACATTTTTTACATAAGTAATCGTTATTGGTATTTTTTGTGAAATTTTCACATATTAAGCAAGTATCTACCCTATTTTGAGCTATTTCGAGCTGTTCTTGCGTCCTTCCAGCACTATACTTTTCAACTATAGCACTTGACTTCGATTTATACAAACAACTATCTGCACCAATATCTCTGATTTTTCTGAAATAATTTATTGAGGCTTTTTCTTGATTGTATTTACCATTTTCAAGATATGGAAGTTTCGAGCGGAAATCTGCCTTGTAAAATACTGTTTCTCGTATTTCGTGAGTTACACCCGCATTGTGAAATATGTACTTTTCATTCCATTTTTCGATTGGGTCGGTGGCCCAGCAGAAGTCCATTTCTGTAATTATTTTGGTTTCATAACCCCGCAACCAAGCATTCCAAAGTATGCACCACATATCTGAAGTCCATATCTGAAGCTCGTGATAGGAGGGGTTTTCCTGCTTTTTAATATTATTGAGTTGCGTAATTTCTTTGAACATTCTCTCGCAATCCTTCTCCATTTTTTCAAAAAACATCCAATCTACACCTTTCATCAAGTATTGGGCGCCACCTGACTGCAACTGTTTTTCTTTTATAAATTCTGGTTGTACTCCTACAATCTCACACATTTTATTCAGTACATCTTGCCCTTTAGATAAAATGTACTCATATCCTATGTAGCTAATCGTATCAGAAACATACCAATTGTTGTCGGCTAAAAGATTCTGTAAAAAATCAGGATATTTGGTGAAAACAATATCGCAATCGTGATAGAAAATTGCAGCTTCACCTACCTCTGGATGTAGCTTTAAGTGTTGTTTCAACAGATTTGGTCGAATACCAGAAATATATGTTATTGGGTAAACCCGTGTATCTTCATAGTAGAAGAACTCTGCTACATCATTGTATGCTATCTCTACTTTTTTTATCCATTCTACATTTTCTTCCCACCCATTCTCGCTTTTGTTATATGCAAATAGCAATTGGACTGAATAATTCTTGTGAATTTCCAGCTCCTGAAAGTTTTTGAGCATTACCTCAATCTGCCAAGCATAGTACGGAATACAGGGCTGAACACATATCAGCGTTAATTTCTCTTTCATATTTTATTTTCACTTTAGCAATTTCCATCTGCTGGGTCTATTAGGACTGTTGTAACTCCATCAACTACACAATTGGGGAATGTAAGTGTAATATTTGAACCATTACCTGCTGCTTGACATTGTACAGTTCCATTACTATCAGTAACGGTAATATTTTGACCCGAAATTGATGAACTCCAAGTTACGGTTATATCAAATGTACCTATCTGGGTTGTATCAAGCTGTCTTGTATCTCCAGCAGGTATTGGATAGCTTCCTGTTATTGGCGTAGCTGTAACTCCATTGACAGATACATTTGACACTGTTATATCCAATGAAGCATTATTTACCTGTAAATCAGGATTCGCTATTGTTGTTGTAGTTGTAGTTGTCGTCGTTGTCGTTGGAGGTGGTGGAGCTACTGTTGTAGTGGTCGTAGTTGTCGTAGTTGTCGGGGCTTCTGTTGTAGTGGTCGTAGTTGTAGTTGTGGTAGTCGGAGCCAAAGTGGTCGTAGTCGTCGTTGTGGTAGTTGTGGGACAAGTACCAGTCGCAGTAATCAATCCTGCTCCACCTGAAACAGTGTAAGTGTTTACACCATCAGAGTAGATACCATCTGCCACTGGGGTTGTCAAACCTGAATCTGTATACAGGGTACATCCCAAAATTAAAGGCGAACAGCTTGAAAATGCGTTTAATCCCATTTTATTAAGTACAGAATGTTATATAATCTGCGCAGGAGGCAGGCCCAGAAGCTGCGTCATATCCTAAGCAGTAAGTAAATACTGGTAATGTCGTTGTCGTAGTGGTCGTAGTTGTAGTCGGTGCTGCGGTAGTGGTCGTAGTCGTCGTAGTTGTGGTCGGAGCTTCGGTGGTCGTTGTCGTTGTCGTAGTTGTCGTTGGAGCCGCAGTGGTTGTCGAAGTTGTCGTCGTTGTCGTTGTTGGCGCTTCGGTTGTTGTCGTAGTTGTCGTGGTTGTGGTCGGCGCTGCGGTAGTGGTCGTAGTTGTCGTGGTTGTGGTCGGCGCCGCAGTGGTTGTCGAAGTTGTCGTCGTTGTAGTTGTGGTCGGCGCTGCGGTAGTGGTCGTAGTGGTCGTAGTAGTTGTAGTTCCAGAAGTTGGCTCTATAGACAAATTACCAAATACATACTGGTCGTTTGAAGTAGTTATAAATGTAGAGCCACCAGTAGTAAATTGATAAAAAAATCCGATACCCAATAAATTCAAAGCTGTAATAACGGCATTCAAATTTTGGGCCACTAAATTCTGCGTAAATAAACTAAAAGAAGCCTGATTGACATCTTTATATTCTATCTGCACATATGTTTCAGTAGTAAAGGAAAAACCAGTTAAATCCCATTTGTATTCAGTTGTAGCGTTTGAAATATCAAGCAAATCATACGGATTGCCCATAACATTAACAGTCTGGGAATAATCCCGATTGTTTTTGATACGAAGCGTTACATCTACTTCCGCAAAATGCTTGAATCTATTATTTTCCACTACTTATCTTTTTGAGATACATAACCCATAAATGATGCGGCCGCAATTACTATGAATGCTAACCCATAATTTGGAGTTTGCTCTGTAAATTTCTTTTTCTTTATTTCGGTTGACTCACCCGAAAATGAAACAGTTCCTGATGATACATCAGCCGATATTGCCAATTCTTCCCCAGTATTTTTTACCGCCTTTCTATGTTCTCTAACTGCTACATCGCCAGCCCCAATAGTTGCTGTTTGCTGTGCAAGCCAGTTATCTTGAGCAATTCTGAAAAGGTTTCCATAATTATCAAAGAAATTTGGCTTGTTCGCAATTTTTTCTTGAACCAAGAAGTTCTTCAAATTTCTTCCAAAAGAGTTTGAAATCCTGCGCATATACAATTTTAATTGCATTTGCTCTAATGGAAGAATAGTAAATTGAACAGTTGAGTTACCATTAAAAACTACATCACTCTCAAAGTTCGCCAAGTCAACAATAATTGCATTTTGGTCTTGATAAGGGTCTACTGTTGTTGTTATGTTAGTTACTAATTGATTTCCGTCAGCATCGTATCGCAAATATTTAATCGCACCAGTAAGCTGATTCAATGATATTGCCTGAACATAAAATCCTTGTAACCAATAAACATATTGACCCAATGAGTTTTTTATTTGGTCGTAGGTTACGCCAGGTACTCCAGGGTCAGCAA
>JACCDP010437356.1_pt1 | contig 13156 bp, 11 predicted proteins | sample 7445841 | NCBI WGS metagenome assembly JACCDP01 (sample SAMN15323441, study PRJNA562643) | freshwater metagenome | isolation source: river surface water | place: USA:Blue River Watershed | collected 2017-08-17
CGCAGGGGCCCGCAAACTGGCCGAAAACAATGGCATCGAGATTCGTTACTACAACATCATCTATGACGCGGTAGACGAACTCAAGGCAGCCATGTCGGGCATGTTGACACCTGACAAAAAGGAAGAAGTCATTGGCATGGCCGAGATCCGTCAGGTGTTTCGCATCAGCAAAATTGGTTCCATCGCGGGCTGCATGGTCACCAACGGTGTCATTCGTCGCAATGCACGCTTGCGATTGTTGCGCGACAACGTGGTGGTGTTCACCGGCGAACTCGAGAGCCTCAAGCGCTTCAAAGACGACGTGCGAGAGGTCAAAGAAAGTTTCGAGTGTGGTTTGAACCTCAAGGGTTACAACGACATCCAAGAAGGCGATCAACTTGAATTCTTTGAGATCAAGGAAATCGCCAGAACGATTTGACAACCCTGCATGCCAGCCAAGAAGTCGTCCACACCCCATCGCGGTTTTCGCGTCGCAGACCAGATCCAACGCGATCTGGCCGAGTTGATTCGCGAACTCAAAGACCCGCGTTTGGGCATGGTCACCATCCAGTCGGTGGATGTGACCCCCGACTATGCGCACGCCAAAGTGTTTTTCAGCGTGTTGGTCGGCGACCCCGAAGCATGTGCCGAAGGATTGAACCAAGCCGCAGGATTTTTGCGCAATGGTTTGTTCAAACGTTTGCATATTCACACCGTGCCCACTTTGCATTTTCAATACGACCGCACCCCTGAACGCGCCGCTGACATGAACGCATTGATTGCTCGTGCAGTGGCTTCTCGCGCCAAAGAAACCGATTGACCATGAACTCGCCACGCACACGGGTGCAACGGCGTCCCGTGCATGGGGTGTTGTTGCTCGATAAACCGCTGGGACTCTCCAGCAACCAGGCTTTGCAAAAGGCCAAATGGTTGCTGCGGGCCGAAAAGGCGGGCCACACAGGCACCTTGGACCCTTTGGCCTCAGGCGTGCTGCCCTTGTGTTTTGGCGCCGCAACCAAGTTCAGCCAATTGCATTTGGATGCAGACAAAACCTATGAAGCCGTCTTGCGTTTGGGACAGCGCACCCGTACCGCTGATGCAGAGGGTGAAGTGATCGCCGAATCGGTGGTCGATTTCTCGCCCGAAAAATTGCAGCAAGTGCAAGCCTTGTTCACTGGCGAGTTGATGCAATTGCCCCCCATGCACAGCGCGTTGAAAAAAGACGGCAAGGCGTTGTACGAATACGCGCGCGAAGGTTTGGAGGTCGATCGCCAACCCAGACATGTGACGATTCATGCGTTGACCTTGCATGAACTGCCCCCGAAGGACGGCGTGAGAAGCATTGCCTTGCGCACCCAATGCAGCAAAGGCACTTACATCCGCACCTTGGGCGAAGACATTGGCAATGCATTGGGTTGTGGCGCGTTTTTATCGTCACTCCGACGTGTGCAAAGCGGCCGGTTCGAAGCCAAAGACTGCGTCAGTTTGACGGATTTAGAGAGCTGGCCTGAAGACCAACGCCACGCGGCTTTGTTGCCGGTGGACGCCTTGCTGGACAGTCACCAAGCCATCACATTGCCAAGCGAAGATGCAGGGCGTTTTTTAAGCGGGTTGCGCCGCCGTGGCGACTGGCCGGATCACGCCCAAGTGGCTGTGTACGGCCGCAACCCACATTCATTGCTTGGTACCGCCCATGTGCGCGCCGGAGAGTTGATTCCGGAGCGTTTACTCAATCCCCAAGAAATCCAATCCTTACTCGAGAGTGCTGCATGACTTTACAAATTCGAAACATTGCCATCATTGCCCACGTTGACCACGGTAAAACCACCATGGTGGACCAATTGCTGCGCCAGTCCGGCACCTTTGCCGAACACGAAAAAGTGGTGGACACCGTGATGGACAACAACGCGATTGAACGCGAGCGTGGCATCACCATCCTGGCAAAAAACTGCGCGGTCAGTTGGAGTGGCACACACATCAATATTGTGGACACACCCGGACACGCGGACTTTGGTGGTGAGGTAGAACGCGCCTTGTCCATGGTCGATGGCGTGGTGCTGCTGATTGACGCGCAAGAAGGTCCTATGCCGCAAACCCGCTTCGTGACCAAAAAGGCATTGGCTTTGGGATTGAAGCCGATTGTGGTGGTGAACAAAGTCGACAAACCTGGTTCGCGTCCCAGCGTGGTGATCAACCAAGCGTTTGAGTTGTTCGACAAACTCGGTGCGAATGACGAGCAGTTGGACTTTCCTGTGGTTTACGCTTCGGGCATCAACGGTTGGTCTTCGTTGGTGGAAGGTGAGCAAGGCGAGCAATGGGGCCCGGACATGTCCGCATTGTTTGAAACCATTTTGAAACACGTGCCGCCGCAACAAGGTGACCCTGACGCGCCATTGCAATTGCAAATTTCGGCCTTGGACTTTTCTACCTTTGTGGGTCGCATTGGCGTGGGTCGCATCAGTGCAGGCACCATCAAACCCGGCATGGATGTGCTGGTGATGGCAGGCGAAGAAGGCGCGCCTGTCAAAGGGCGTGTCAACCAAGTGCTGAAGTTCCAAGGCCTGGACCGCATTCAAGCCACGCAAGCCGGACCGGGGGACATTGTGCTGATCAACGGCATCAACGAGATTGGCATTGGCGTGACAGTGACCGACCCGCTCAACCCCAAACCCTTGCCCATGCTCAAGGTGGATGAGCCCACCCTCACCATGAACTTCTGCGTGAACACGTCGCCATTGGCAGGGCGCGAAGGCAAGTACGTGACCAGTCGCCAAATTTGGGACCGTTTGCAAAAAGAACTGCAAGCCAACGTGGCATTGCGGGTCAAAGAAACCGATGAAGACGGTGTGTTTGAGGTGTCAGGACGCGGTGAATTGCACTTGACCATCTTGTTGGAAAACATGCGCCGCGAAGGCTATGAGCTGGCAGTGTCGAAACCTCGGGTCGTGTATCGCGAGATTGACGGTGAGCGCTGCGAACCCATCGAATTGGTCACCGCCGACATTGAAGAACAGCACCAAGGTGGCGTGATGCAAGCCTTGGGCGAGCGCAAAGGAGACTTGGTGAACATGGAGCCAGATGGCCGCGGCCGCGTGCGTTTGGAATACCGCATCCCTGCGCGGGGCTTGATTGGCTTCACCACCGAATTTTTGAACTTGACCCGCGGGTCCGGTTTGATCTCGAATATTTTTGACCGTTATGAAGCCCACAAGGGTGAGATTGGTGGTCGCAAAAACGGCGTGTTGATTTCGATGGACGATGGTGAAATTTTCACTTACGCCTTGGGCAAACTCGACGACCGTGGCCGCATGTTCGTCAAGCCTAACGATCCGGTGTATGAAGGCATGATCGTCGGCATACACAGCCGCGACAACGACTTGGTCGTGAACGCCACGCGCACCAAGCAATTGACCAATTTCCGTGTGTCTGGCAAAGAAGATGCGATCAAAATCACCCCGCCGATCCAATGCACATTGGAATACGGAGTGCAATTCATTGAAGACGATGAATTGGTTGAGATCACGCCCAAGAGCGTGCGACTGCGCAAGCGTCATTTGAAGGAACACGAACGCAAGCGCGCCAGCCGCGAAGCCTGACCACCCGACATGTCACTGACCCGTTTTCAACCCGGTCACGCGCAGTCTGTGGCGTTGATGATGTTGGCCACTTTGTTGTGGTCGATCGCAGGGGTGGTGTCTCGTCAAATCACGCAAGCCCAAGGGTTTGAGGTGACGTTTTGGCGCAGTTTTTTCACTGCGCTGAGTTTGGCCATCGGTTTGACTGTGGCAACCCGGGGACGTGTTTGGCGTCTGAGTGAGTTTCGCTCTGCCACATTGTGGATTTCGGGCGTGTGTTGGTCGGTCATGTTCACCGCTTTCATGTTGGCCTTGACCATGACCACGGTGGCCAATGTGTTGATCACCTTGTCATTGGGGCCTTTGTTCACTGCTTTGTTGCATCGATTGCTGGGCGGTCAACCGTTGACGAGACAAACTTGGTGGGCAATTGCGCTGGCAGCCATCGGCATTGGCTACATGTTTGTGTCACAAGTGCAGTTGGATGACGGTCATCATCTCAAAGGCATGTTGATTGCAGTGTGTGTTCCTCTCGCAGGCTCTGTTCAATGGAATGTCATGAAGACGCGCCAAGTGTCTGCTGAGCAACAAAACATGTTGCCTGCCATTTTCATTGGCGCCGTCATTTCATGCGTGGTGACATTGCCACCGGCGATGCCATTCAACGCCAATATCACCGACATGCAGTGGTTGGCCTTGCTCGGCGTGTTTCAGTTGGCACTGCCTTGTTCGTTGGCCGTGTGGAGTTCACGCATGCTCAAACCCCATGAAGTGGCGATGCTGGCTTTGCTCGAAGTGATATTTGGCATCACTTGGGCATGGTGGGGCGCCCAAGAAGCACCCTCTGACAGCGTCATGATGGGTGGCGGTTTGGTATTGCTTGCTTTGGCAAGCAATGAATATTTTTCTTGGAGACAACGCCGTGGCTGATCCAACACCGTCTTTTGAAATCGACAGCGGCGACGTACTGGCCCAAGTCAAAGGCCATGTAGGTATGTTGACTTTGAATCGGGCCAAAGCGTTGAACGCCTTGTCTTTGCCAATGGTCAGAGACATCACACGCGCACTGCTGGCTTGGCAATCTGACGACAACGTGACATTGGTGGCCATGCGCGGCATGGGTAAAACCCAAGCCTTTGGCGCGTTTTGTGCGGGGGGCGACATTCGGTTTTTTCACCAAGCGGCCTTGGCTGGTGACCCGCGGTTGGAAGATTTTTTCACGGAAGAATACCAACTGAACCATTTGATTCACCACTACGCCAAACCATGTTGGGTGTTCATGGATGGCGTGGTCATGGGGGGAGGCATGGGGTTGGCGCAAGGTGCTTCTTTGCGGATTGCGACTGAACACACCAAAATGGCCATGCCTGAAACCCTGATTGGTTTATTTCCAGACGTGGGAGGCGGTTACTTCCTCAGCCGTTGCACGGGTTTCTTGGGCGAGTATTTGGGGCTGACAGGTCAGGTGCTGAATGGCGCACAAGCCGTGTATGCAGGCTTGGCCGATGTGCTTTGCCCGAGTGAAGATTTGCCGTCTTTGTGGGAACAACTGCCTCAGATCGCGGCGGATGACTTGCCAACCGCCATGAGTGTCGTTTGTCAACCTTACCAAGCAGCGACACTGTCTGCCAAACAGACCACGCCTGCATGGTGGAATGAATCACTCAACAATGTGTTCGGCCTTGAACAGTTGTCTGACACCTTGGCCGCGCTCTCACAACGACATGACGACGCCTCGTTGGCGGCATTGCAGGCGCTCAACAAACGTTCGCCATTGATGCTCGCGGTGACATGGTCGCAAATTCGAAGGGCCAGACACATGGGGTTGGCCGATGAATTGCGCATGGAGCGCAACATGGTCAGGCACTGTTTCCATCCCCTGCATTTGGGACAGAGACCGGCGGGCAGCGAAACCGTCGAAGGCATTCGTGCCTTGGCGATTGACAAAGACCATGCCCCACGTTGGTCTGCAAATTCGGTCAATGACATCAGCCATGACATGGTCGGGCCTTTTTTTGACAGCCCGTGGCCAGCGCATGCCCATCCGCTCAAAGCGCTGTCTGAGGGTTAAAGATGTCGCCTTGCCAACACCCAGACCCAGGAGGTCCATGATGGCCACCAGCCCCAAAATTTTGTTTGGTTTCCATGCGGTTGGCGTGCGTTTGAAAACCACACCGTCTTCGGTGATTGAAGTTTTTTTTGATCCGACAAGGCGGGACGCTCGGATGCGGCAATTTCAAGACCGCGCCAAAGAAGCCGGTGTGAAATTGGTCGAGGCCGATGGCATGCGATTGGCACACCTGGCAGGCAACCACGGACACCAAGGTGTGGTGGCCAGGGTGCATGCGATTGACATTGCTCGTTCATTGGATGAATGTCTGGAGGCCTTGCCTGAAGACCAAGCTGCGTTGATCTTGGTGCTTGACGGCATCACCGACCCGCATAACTTGGGCGCTTGCTTGCGGGTGGCAGATGGCGCGGGCGTGCATGCCGTGATCGCGCCCAAGGACCACGCGGTGGGTATCAACGCCACTGTTGCCAAGGTGGCCAGTGGTGCGGCGGAAACCGTGCCTTATTTCATGGTGACCAATCTGGCAAGAACGCTCAATGAATTGAAAGAACGCAATATTTGGGTCACCGGCACCAGCGATGACGCGACTCAAACCTTGTATGACGTTGACTTAAAAGCACCAACCGCATGGGTGTTGGGTGCCGAAGGCAGTGGTTTGCGCCAACTGACCCGCAAAACTTGTGACCAATTGGTGTCGATTCCCATGGCCGGTGGCGTTGAGAGTTTGAATGTTTCTGTGGCCAGTGGCATTTGTTTGTATGAAACGGTCAGGCAGCGAAAAGCCCATGCCGCACCCCAAAACACCATCCCACCTAGAATCGTGGGCTGATGAACGCCCCCATAGACGTCTCCTTTTTCAATCGCGCCGCCAAACCTCTGACCAGTTACAAAAAGTATTGGGCGGCACGTTTTGGCACGGCCCCTTTTCTGCCGATGAGCCGGGCCGAGATGACCCAGTTAGGCTGGGACAGTTGTGACATCATTTTGGTCAGCGGCGACGCCTATGTCGATCACCCGAGTTTTGGCATGGCCGTCATCGGGCGCATGTTGGAAGCGCAAGGGTTTCGGGTGGGCATCATTGCGCAGCCCGAGTGGCACAGTGCCGAACCCTTCCAGGCGTTGGGCAAACCTAATTTATTTTTTGGTGTCACTGCTGGCAACATGGACTCGATGATCAACCGCTACACGGCTGATCGAAAAATCCGCAGTGACGATGCCTACACGCCTGGTGGTATCGGTGGCAAGCGCCCTGACCGCAGTGTGTTGGTGTACAGCCAGCGTTGTCGCGAAGCCTACCCGGAAGCACCCATCATCATCGGCGGCATTGAGGCCTCGCTGCGTCGCATCGCGCACTATGACTATTGGCAAGACAAAGTCAGGCGATCCATCTTGGTCGATGCCAAAGCCGATTTGCTGCTGTACGGCAATGCCGAGCGCGCTTTGGTAGAAGTGGCCCACCGCATCGCTGCCAAAGAACCCATTGCACAGATCACCGATGTGCGAGGCACCGCGTTTTTGGTTCGCCAAGCGCCCCAAGATTGGTTTGAAATTGATTCCACGCAGGTCGATACGCCCGGACGCATTGAGGCGCATGTCAACCCTTACCTGATGGTGAGTGACCAAGCCAAAGCCCAAGGCGAAACCTGTGCGCGTGAAGACGAAGCGCAAGCGGTGGCGGATGAGCAAAACTTGGTGGTGTCTGCCTCGAAAAAGAAAAGCGAACCCGGCTTCACCACATCACCTTTGCAGTTTGTGCCTAACCCACTGCTTGTAGGCAAGGGCAAATTGAAAGTGCCGCCGCGTGAGCGCTCGGTGATCCGTTTGCCTTCCTACGATGAAGTCAAATCCGACCCCGTGTTGTATGCGCATGCCAACCGTGTCTTGCATTTGGAAACCAACCCTGGCAATGCCCGCGCATTGGTGCAAGCCCATGGCGAAGGACGAACCGCGCGCGATGTCTGGATCAATCCACCACCCATTCCTTTGACCACGGCTGAGATGGACCATGTGTTTGACTTGCCCTATGCACGCAGTCCGCACCCGGCATACGCTGACAGCCAGGGTGGGCATGATGGCGTGACCAAAATCCCTGCGTGGGAAATGATTCGTTTCAGCGTCAACATCATGCGCGGCTGTTTTGGTGGTTGCACGTTTTGCTCTATCACTGAGCATGAAGGCCGCATCATCCAAAACCGCAGCGAGGCATCTATCTTGCGCGAAATTGAAGACATTCGCGACAAAATCCCCGGCTTCACTGGCGTGGTCAGCGACTTGGGCGGCCCCACCGCCAACATGTACCGCATTGGTTGCAAAACCCCAGAGATTGAAGCCGCTTGTCGAAAACCCAGTTGCGTTTACCCAGGCATTTGTCAAAACCTCAACACCAGCCATGCGCCGTTGATTCAGCTCTATCGCAAAGCCCGTGCATTGCGCGGCGTCAAAAAGATTTTGATTGGCTCAGGCTTGCGTTACGACTTGGCCGTGGAAAGCCCCGAGTATGTGAAAGAACTGGTGACCCACCATGTCGGTGGCTATTTGAAGATCGCCCCTGAGCACACCGAAGGCAGTCCTTTGTCGATGATGATGAAGCCCGGTATCGGCAGCTACGATCGCTTCAAACAGATGTTTGACAAATACAGTGCCGAGGCGGGCAAGAAACAGTATTTGATTCCTTATTTCATCGCAGCACACCCCGGAACGCGTGACGAGGACATGATGCATTTGGCGGTGTGGTTGAAGAAAAATGGGTTTCGCGCCGACCAAGTGCAAACCTTTTATCCCAGCCCCATGGCCACTGCCACAGCCATGTACCACTCTGGAAAAAACCCGCTCAAGCGGGTAGGGCGCGACAGCGAAGCGGTGGACATTGTGCGTGGTGAAAAACGCCGACGTTTACACAAAGCGTTTTTGCGTTACCACGACCCACAGCATTGGCCGCTGTTGCGAGAGGCGCTCAAGGCCATGGGCCGTGCAGATTTGATCGGCAATGGCAAGCAACACCTGATCCCACGTTTTCAGCCTTTGAACACCGAGAGCTACACCAGCAGTCGCCGCAAGAACAGCACAGCGGCTTCTGCAAAAACCTCGCCAGTGACCTTGGGGCGGGTGAAAGCGTCGCCTGGCAAGTTATTGACCCAGCACACCGGGTTGCCACCGCGCAAACGCAAATAAAGATTTCGCGGCGCAGCTGACCTGTTGGCTTAGGTCATGCTCTGCAAGGGCAAATCATGCGCTGTGGCCAAGTCGTCGATTTGCTTGCGAGTCAGGCTTGCAAAAAAAGCGGTCAATTGGGCGCGGGTCGATGGCAAGTGCATCACCTCGTGTCCCGCCTTAGCGCTTTGGATGCCAGCCACCTCTGCCAAGCGGGCAGCGAAATGCGGTTCAAGTGCTGCCACTGCCACGCGTCCTTTGACACAGGCATAAACCGCGTACCCAGCGTGCGCACCACCGACACTGCCTTTGGCAAGGGTCAATCCCCAGTGTCTTGGCAAGGCAAGATAGGCCGCCGCATCTTCCAGCGCCACTTCGTGAAACACACCCCTGTTTTGCGCACGGCCCGGGCGTGAACGCTTCCAAAGCGCTTTCAAGACCGCTTCCACCGCCAAAGAGGAACCGGCCATGTCAGCAAACAAAGTCGCGGGCAAATCCAAGCCAGTCACCAGTCCATTCGCTGCAAGGTAAGTCAAATCGTGGCCGGGAATTTCTGCAGCAGTGCCCTTGGCACCAACGATGCTGACCATGATCAGCGATGGAAAACGTGAGTGAAGACTGGGCCAGTCCATGCCCAATTTTTTGAGTGCTGAAGGTCGAAACGAGGTCAGCAGCACATCTGACTTGGCCAACAGTGCCTGTAATTTCACTTGCCCTTTTGCAGATTTCAGATCGGCCTGAACCACTTTGACTCCGGCATGCAACTGGGCATAGGCGTGCGGGGCATACAGGCCCATGGGATCGCTTGAACTCCCCTTGGGTGTGCCTGCGGGTGGCAAGGGTTCAAGCTTGGTGCATTTGGCACCCATGTCAGCCAAGCGCATCAACGCGGCAGGCCCGGGCAGATTCAAAGCCACACTCAGCACGCGCACGCCGCGCAAACTCTGGTCGGAGGGGGTAAAGGGAGGGTTTGTAGAGGGCATGGTGGGTTTTGAAACCTCAATGGCTAACCAAAATTCAGCGGCAGACCCACATAATTTTCAGACAGTGATGTGGACAATGCGGGGCTGTTGACCAAATAATCCAATTCAGCTTCTTGCATTTTTTGTCCAAATGCCCCGGTGTCAGGGAACTGGTGCATCAACGAGGTCAGCCACCAAGAGAAGCGTTCGGCTCGCCAAATACGGGCCAAGGCGCGTTGCGAGTAGTGGTCAATGCCGGCATCGCTTTGATCGGCGTAATGCTCGATGAGTGCGCCGCTCAAATATTTGACATCGCTTGCGGCCAAGTTCAAGCCCTTGGCGCCAGTGGGTGGCACGATGTGCGCGGCATCACCGGCTAAAAACAATCTGCCAAATCGCATGGGCTCAGCCACAAAACTGCGCAACGGCGCCATGCTTTTTTCGATCGATGGGCCGGTTTGCATGCGTTGCGCCAACTCGGGGTCGAGCCGCCGACGGATTTCATCCCAAAACCGTTGGTCGCTCCATTGGTCAACCGTGTCGGTGCTGGGGCACTGCACGTAATAGCGACTGCGCGTCATGCTGCGCATGGAACACAGCGCGAAACCGCGGTCGCTGTTGGCGTACACAATCGCGTGGCTGGAGACAGGCGGTACATCTGCCAACACACCCAACCAAGCAAAAGGGTAAATTTTTTCGTACTCGGTGATGGCACCTTTGGGCACGCTGGCACGTGCCACGCCATGAAACCCATCGCAGCCCGCCATGAAATCGCAAGCCAACGCATGTGACTGGCCATCTTTGCTGAAACTGACCGATGGTGAGTTGCCATCAAACCCGTGTAACTGAACGTCGGTGGCTTCGTACACCGTTGGCAACCCAAGCGCTTGGCGGTGCGCCATCAGGTCGCGCGTCAATTCGGTTTGCCCGTAAGCGGTCACCACTTTGCCTTGGGTCAACCCGGTCACATCAATCGCATGGCGGGTGTTTTTAAACACCAATTCAATGCTGTGATGAACAATGCCGGCGCTGTCCACGCCATGCCCGACACCGGCTTCGCGCAACAAATCGACAGTGCCTTGCTCGAGGATACCGGCGCGTATGCGACCCAACACATAGTCGGGGGATTGGCGCTCAATCAGGACATGATCGATGCCTGCTTTATGCAGCAACGCGCCCAACAACAGCCCCGAAGGTCCCGCACCGATGATGGCGACTTGGGTGCGTGCAGGCAGCATCTTCACACTCCGAGGTGTTGTTGCAGCAATGCAGGTTGCGCCAAAAGCTCTGCGCTGCTGCCTTCAAACACCACTTCGCCTTTGACCAAGATCATGTTGCGTTGCGTGATGCGGGTCACGTGCTGCCAATTTTTGTCGACGATCACGGTGCTGATGCCGGATTGAGCTATCAATTCACAAATGCGCCAAATGTCTTGCGCAATCAAAGGCGCCAAGCCTTCAGTGGCTTCGTCCAGCAGCAACAAATCGGGGTTGGTCATCAAAGCGCGGCCAATGCTCAACATTTGTTGCTCGCCGCCGCTGAGTTGTTGACCGCCGTGTTGCAGGCGTTCACCAAGACGCGGAAACGTGTCGAGCACGCGTTGGCAGGTCCAATCTTTTTGGCCACGCAAGCCAGCGCGCTCGGCCATGACCAAATTTTCATGCACGCTCAAATTGCCAAAGATGCCCCTGCCTTCAGGCACATAGGCCATGCCCAGCATGGCGATGTCATAAGGTGTTTGGTGGTGAATGGTGGTGTCTTGAAATTCAATGCGACCGCTTCGGGGCTTGAGCAGGCCGGTGATGCTTTTGAGCAATGTGGACTTGCCCATGCCATTTCGACCCATCAAGCCAATGGTTTGACCAGGGAAGATATTGACATCGACATCGCGCAACACATGGCTGGCACCGTAAAAAGTGTTGAGGCCAGTCACGCGCAACAAGGGCTTGGTCATACTGACTCCTCGCCCAAGTAAGCCGCTTGGACCTTGGCATCTGACCGGATGTCCTTGGGTGAGCCAGTGGCAATCACTGTGCCATTGACCATCACCGTCAGCACGTCGGCCAACGCAAACACCGCGTCCATGTCATGCTCAACCAGCAGCATGGCGTGGTCTTTTTTCAATTGGTGCAGCAGGGTGACCATGGTTTCAGCTTCGGCTGCGCCCATGCCGGCCAGCGGTTCGTCCAGCAGCAACACTTGGGGCTCGGTGGCCAGCACCATGGCGATTTCCAATTGCCTTTGCACGCCGTGACTCAAATTGGCAGCCACCTCTTTTTGCACTGCAGCCAAGCCGGTCAATTGAAGCGCGCGTTCTGCGCGTTCACGAACAGCGGTGTTGGACGCGGCATTGCGCAGCCATGCCAAGGGGTTGTAGGGTGCCAAAGCGTGACGCGATTGCGCGGCCAACATCAGGTTGTCCCAAACCGTCAACGCCAAAAACACATTGGTTTTTTGGTAACTGCGGCCCAATCCGTGCAAGGACAAGCGGTGATGCGGCCAGCCCGTGACGCTTTGCCCCTTGAGCCACAGCTCACCACCGGTGGCGGGAACGTCGCCGCTGAGCAAGTGGGTGAGGGTGGTTTTGCCCGCGCCGTTGGGGCCGATCACTGCGTGTAATTGGTCTTTGTACAACGACAAAGAGACGTCGTTGACCGCCAGCAACCCGCCGTAACGTTTACTCAAACCGCGGGCTTGCAACAGGGGCTCATTCATTGGGTGTCTGCTTTCTGCGTAACAAGCCCATCAAGCCCTGCGGTGCCACGATGACCACCAACACAATCAACGAGCCCATCCAAAGTTGCCAATGCTTGCCCAAATCGAAGGAGCCGATTTTGGGCAGGTCTTTGAACACATGCAAAAACAATTCAAACCCGAAAGCGCCAATCATGGCACCCGCCACATTGCCCATGCCACCCAATATCACCATCATGATGGCGTGAGCGCTCATGTGAAAGCCCATGAGTTCCGGGTTGACATACCCGGTTTGCGCGGCCCATAAAAAACCTGCCAAACCAGCCAAAGCGCCTGCCAAGGTGAACGCCGTCAGTTTGTAGCTGAAGCTGGCATATCCCAATGCGCGAGTACGGTGTTCATTCAAACGAATGCCATTGAGTGTTCGGCCAAAGGGACTCCACAACAAACGCCGCAAAAATGCATAAGTGAGCACCATGCAGGCCAGCGTGAAGTAATACAGAACCCATTTGTTCTCCATGTCCAAACCCAGTCCACCGGGGCGCACATTGATGTAGACACCGTCAGAACCACCCAAAGCCTTGTTGTCAAAAAACAAGTAGTACATCATTTGGGAAAACGCCATGGTCACCATGATGAAGTAGATGCCATGCGTGCGAACCACAAAAAAACCAATGACCAGCGCGGCCACGGCAGCGGCGGCCATGGCCAAGGGCAAAGCCACC
>JACCDP010685825.1_pt1 | contig 13153 bp, 14 predicted proteins | sample 7445841 | NCBI WGS metagenome assembly JACCDP01 (sample SAMN15323441, study PRJNA562643) | freshwater metagenome | isolation source: river surface water | place: USA:Blue River Watershed | collected 2017-08-17
CCAATCCGACAGTCCGGTCAAAGCTTCTGGCGAATCAGCCGAACGTGACCACGATACGGAGCCCGGTGGAGGCGGCCAAGGCCGCGCGGGCTTCTGCTGTCAGCGTCAAAGGCTCCCCTTCCGGTGTAACCCGGGGGGTTGAAGCCAAAAGCACAGAAGAAGCCGTGCGTAGGGCAATGGCCGAAATGGGGCTTTAACCATATTCGGAGGCCATCATGGCTTTTGCAAACTCGTCCATCTCGGACATTCTGGCGACCACGATTGAGAGTCGCACCAAGTCCTGTCAGGACAACCTGACGGCCAACAACGCCCTTCTGCGCCGCTTGAAAGAGCGGGGGAACGTCAAGCCGGTTTCCGGTGGTTCCTCGATCATGCAGGAAATCTACTACAACGACACCAGCACGAACTTCGCTACGTCGTTCTCGGGTTACGAGACCATCAACGTCTCCCCCGATTCGCCGATCAGCGCGGCATCGTTCACGATGAAGCACTATGTTTCGTCGGTGGTGATCGCTGGTACGGAAATCCTCGCCAACTCCGGCAAGGAGCAGATGATCGAGCTGCTGGCAACCCGTGTAGAAGTTGCACAGGCTCGCCTGATGAACAAGCTCGACGTTGACCTTCACTCGGATGGTACCGGGAACGGTGGTAAGAACATCGTGGGCCTCTCTGCGATGATCTCGACCTCCCCGACCTCGGGCACCTACGGCGGTATCGACCGTTCGACCTGGAGCTTCTGGCAGAACGGCTCGTACACCTCGACCACGGTCAACGGTGGCGCGGCTACGGCTTCGACCATCCAGACCCTGATGAACCATGCGGCCCTGAACCATGTTCGCGGGAACGACAAGATCGACCTGATCTATTCGGGCCTGACCGGTTACAAGCTGTACGTCGCTTCGATGCAGACGATCCAGCGTGTAACGGACGAGAGCATGGCCGGCGCGGGCTTCACCTCGCTGAAGTTCTACGGCGGCGGTGGCTCGGCGGATGTGGTTCTCGGTGGTGGCGTAGGTGGAAACCAGTCGGCCACCCGGATGGACTTCATCAACACGAAGTTCGTCCACTGGCGTCCGCACCGTGACCGCAACTTCGTTGCCATTGGCGGTGATCGCCAATCGGTGAACCAAGATGCCGTCGTGCGTCTGATCGGTTGGAGCGGTGCGCTCACCTGCAGCGGCCCGCAGTACCTCGCCGTCGCGCTGACGAGCTAACAGGAGGCTACGAACATGGCTTACACGATCCAAACTGCGCTCATTGGCGCACAGCCGATTGCGGTGACTGACACGGTGCAGAACCATCCCCTTGGGACGGTGGTACGGGCGACCGACCCGACCTACGGGGCTGGCGAGTTCATCTACCTGCTGGGCGTGGCTTCCACGGCTGTCGGGTCTTGGGTGACGTACCGCACCGACAACGGCGCGACCTCGCTCCTTGCTGCTAACGACATTGGCCCCACGGCTGTTGCCATGAGTGCCAACGTCGCCAACCAGTACGGGTGGTATCAGATCTTCGGCAAGGCGGTGGGCAAGGCGCTGACCGGCTACGTTGATAACGCGCTGGTGTACGCAACCGCGACCGCCGGCTCGATCGATGATGCCGTTGTGTCTGGCGATCGCGTGAAGTGCGCCCTCGGCGCTTCGGCGGTTGATACCCCGTCCTCTGGACTTGCTGAGTTCGAGATTCAGTACCCGTTCATGGATGACGGATCGGCGGCGTAAAACCCGCACTTTACAAAGGGGGCTTCGGCCCCCTTTTTTTATCCAAAATCGGAGACCCGAAATGGAACACGAAGTAGACGTAGGTGCCCCGGACAAAGGGGACGAGATTCTTGATGTTCAGTTTTATTCAAAGATGGTTGATGGTCAGGAAGTGGACTTCATCAATATCAAGGTGCCGGGTGACAAGACGCTGGAGATTGATGAGGTAGCGTCGGAGTACTACCAGCAGCGATTCGCCCGCAAGTACGAGGCATTCAAGGCGCTGCAAGGGCAAGAAGGCACCTCGATTGACGAGTGGCCGGACGCATCCCCCGCGCTGAAGCGCGAACTCGCATACCACGGCTTTCGCTTCGTGGAACAGGTAGCCGGCGCTCCTGACTCATCGTTCCAGCGGATCATGGGCGGGACGCAGTGGCGGTTGAAGGCGCAGATGTTCCTCAATCGCAACCGTGTGTCTGAGTCTGAAATGCTGAAGAAGCAGCAGACCGAGATTGATGAGCTTCGGGGCCAACTGGCCGAGCTTGTTGCCCAGAAGGGCGGTCGCAGGAAAGAGGCTGAGGCAGCCTGATGGCAACGGTACTCGCCAACATCCAGTCAGTCGCGCGGGAGCTGGGGCTAACGTACCCCACTTCCGCCGCGAACAGCACGGACGAGCTGGTACTTCAACTCGTTTCGTTGATGAACCGGACGGGGGATTTCCTCCTGACGGAGCTGGATTCCGCTGTGATGACGCGGGAGTACCGATTCACGACGGAGGTTTACACCTACACGGGGGATTTAACGGCGGGCGCATCGTCCATCGTTAACATGTCATCCATTGCGAACCTCTCCAGCGATTTCATGGTGTCAGGTACGGGTCTAGCACAAGACACGATGGTGACGGAGGTTTCTGGCTCGACGGTTACTTTGAACCGGCCTGCGACCGCGACGGGGACAACGGTTACGCTGACCTTTGGGCGAGTGTTGTATGCCGTCCCCTCCGACTTCGATCACATCGTAAACAAGACCCACTACAACAAGACGAACCAATGGGAAGTGATCGGTCCAAAGACTGCACAGGAATGGCAGTTCATGAAGGCGTCCTTTGCTGCCACCGGGCCTCGAGTCCGCTGGCGTATGCGGGGACTTGGGCGGTTTGAAGTGTGGCCGATGCCCACGACAGCGGTCACGCTCGGCTACGAGTACATCTCGAACCATTGGGTATTTGCTGAGGATGCCTCTACTAAAGCCTCTTTGACCGCAGACACGGATACTGCGTACTTCCCGGATCGGCTGATGATCCTCGGGACAAAGTTGAGATTCTTCGAGATCAAGGGCTTTGCCACGGACACCCTTCGCGCCGATTGGATGCGGGAGTTGTCGAAGTGGAAGGCGCAGCAGGGCGGTGCGGATGTGCTGTCCTTCTCACCGAGAGCGGTTGAGCTTTACCCGACCTCGGCAAACATCCCTGATTCCGGTTATGGGATCTGATGGACACTAGGGGCGTCCCCACCCGACTGGCCCTGGTCGCGGTTGGTAACACTTCCACGCTTGCGTACACGGCTCCCACGGGATCTCGGGTGGTCATTGAAGGCGTGATTGTCTCGAACACAACGGCGGGTGCGTTGACGTTTCGGCTGTGCCTCACCTCGATTGCGGCGGGTAACTCGCTCGGGTTTTACGACTACTCCATCGCAGCGAACAACCGTGAGGAGTCTTCTGTGCCCATCGTCCTGAACAGCGGCGAGGCGGTGTACTGTCAGGGATCTGCGACGGGTTTGACGTTGGTTCTCAGTGGCTCCGAGAGGATGTGATGGCAAGGACTCGTGTACATTCCATCCCCGCGCCGTTCGGCGGTTGGAATACGAAAGATCCGATGCCGTCGATGAAGCCCATTTACGCCCCGGTGCTTGATAACGTCTTTTGCCAGCCGTCCGAGATTCAGGTTCGCAAGGGATGGAGTTCGTGGGCTACGGGAATATCGGGAACCGTTGAATCCCTGATGAACTACTCCGGGGCGGCTGGAACCTACAAGCTGTGGGCCGCATCGAACAACGCCGGCACCTGTCAGATATACGACATCACCGCATCTGGCGCGGTGGGTGCTGCGGCGGTTTCAGGTTTGACCTCCGCTCGATTCCGGCAGTGCCACTTCTCGAATACGGGCGGGTTCTACTCGTACTACGTGAACGGCGCTGACTCCCTGCGACTCTACGATGGGTCGGCGTGGTCTACGGTTACTTCCGGTGGTGGCGCTACTCAGATTTCTGGGACGGTCACAACTATTTTTGTGGATGTGATCGCCCATAAACGCCGATTGTGGTTTGTGAAAGATGGCGAGCTGAAAGCGTATTACCTCGCCACAGATGCGATTTACGGCGCGGCCACCACATACGACTTTGCGCCGATCTTCCCTCGCGGTGGAAAGATCGTGAAGCTGGATACATGGTCCCTCGATGCCGGAACGGGGCTTGATGACTACTTCCTGATCTTCACCTCCGAGGGTGAGGTTGCCGTTTACCAAGGGATAGATCCGGCCTCGGCGAGTACGTGGAGCCTGAAGGGCGTTTTCTACATTGGGCAACCGCTGGTCCCTGCACGGACCCTGAAGTACGGCGGTGATGTCTTGATCCTCAACCGTGACGGCTTGGCGAACATGTCCTATTCGCTGATGTCTTCCAGAGTTGACACAAAAACGGAACTGACGGATCTGGTCGCAAGCACGCTCGCAAGCGATGTCGTTTCCTATGGTGCCACGTATGGGTGGTCGCTCGAGTTGTTCCCGACTGAGGGCATGTTGATTATCAACATCCCCGTGAGTTCTTCGACCTCCTATCAGTACGTGATGAACACGACCACGGGCGCGTGGTCCCGTTGGACGGGAATTTACGCTCGCTGTCTTTTGGCGACGAATGACCGGCTGCTATTCGGTGGATCGGGTCACGTCGGGAGAATGTGGAGCGGGCAGAACGACAACGGTTCATACATCCTCGCCGACATCCTTCCCGCCTATCAGAATTTCGGCTCGATGTCTCAATTGAAGCGGTGGCCTCTTACCCGGGTGACTATCGGAGCCGATGGGCAGTGTTCATACGGGGTGAGGATGGAGGTGGATTACAACCTCAACATGAACCCCGTCGTTTTGCCATCGACTACCGAGGCTTCCTACGTCTACGACACCGCGACGTATGACAACGCCACCTATGGCGGGAACGTGTCCATCGAATCGAAGTGGCATAACACGATGGGGATCGGGTATGCCGCGAGTCCGCACATTCAAATCAAGACCACATACGTCGATGCGAGGTTGTACTCGTTTGACGTAGTGGTAGAACCTGGGGGAGTTGTGTAATGGGTTTTAGCTTGAGCGGTGCGCTGTCTGGTGCTGGTGCCGGGTCAAAGCTCGGAGGGTGGGGCGCTTTGGCTGGTGGAGTTTTGGGCGGGCTCTTTGGCGGCGACGATAACGCGCCGCAAGGCCCGAACTACTACAAGCTCGCCCGTCAGCAGTCTAACTATGATTGGTGGAACAACATCCAAAGCCAGTTCGCAAACAACGTCAACCAGCAAACCCCATACGGCAGCGTTCAGTTTACCCCGACGATCACAGGCAGAGACAAATACAACAGGCCGATATACAGTTGGACGCAAAAGGTCGGGCTTACCTCTGAACAGCAGGACATTTTCGACCGGAACCAACTCGCGGACCTTCGCCTGTCGGGTTCCACGGGGAACCTCGGCAAAGAGGTTTGGAGCCAGTCCAAGAACCCGCTTAACTTCGATGGGATCATGGGCCTTGGCACTCCGGGTGATGTGTACAACAAGGCATCGGATGCGGCGTATGAAAATGCAATGCGGTATGTCGAACCGCGCATGCAAAGGGAGCAGGCGGGGCTAGAAAACCAACTGGCGAACCAAGGAATTACCCGAGGTTCCGAAGCGTGGAATGCCGCGATGGCAGACCAGACGGAGAAGCGCGAGGGCGTCTATTCCGCTGCACAGAATCAATCCTACCTGTCCGGGCTTCAGGGTGCGGGGCAGATGTGGAACCAGCTCCTGCAAGGGAGGAATCAGGGCATTGATGAGGCGCAAACCCTCCGCTATGACCCGATCAACTACATCAACGCGATCCGTGGTGGTGGTCAATTGGGCGGAACCCCGCAAGTGGGGGCCTCTACGCCGGGTCGGGTGGGTCAGGTTCAATCGCCCGACCTGATGACGGCGGGACAGAATCAGTATCAAGCACAATTGGATCGGTACAACGCGGACCAGGTGCAGAAGGACCAGATGTTCTCCGGTCTGTATGGGATCGCTCAGAACTGGCCGAGCGATTGGAACCCGTTCAAGTCGAGCGGTGGCTATGACGTTGCATCGTGGGGACAATCGAACTTGCGTCGTCGGGTAGGGTGATCGCATGGCAACGCTAGAGCAGATCGAAAGAAACCGGAAGCTTGCCGAATCGCTGCAACAGTACGCTAGCGAGCCCGTATCTGGCGGGTATGCGGGCCGGGTCTACGTGCGGGCGAATCCCATGCAATACCTCGCCCGTGCGCTGGCTGGTAAGCGGGCGGATTCGATGATGCAGCAATCAGACGCTGACATTGAATCCCTGAAGATGGAGCGCCAGCGGGCGATTTCCGAGTGGATCAAGCGCCGGCCTACGGATCAGGCGCAGACGCTCGGCTGGGCATTGGAGGGGATGAGCATCGACCCCGAGGCCGCGAAGGCGGCGATGACATACGGCGACAAAGACGCCGCCCGCAAGGACCGCGAGGCGCAAATGCGGGACACGCAGGCGTGGCGTGAGCAACAGGCGCAACAGCAGCGCGATTTCATGGCGCAGCAGAATGACGCGAACCGTCAGCTTAGAGTTGATCTTGCCGCACAGGCCGCCAGCAACAAGCCCGAGGAAATGGTGAACGTATTCGGGCCGGATGGTGTTGCGATCAGCGTGCCGAAAAGCCAAGTCAGCGGTCAGGAGATCGTTACCCCTGCCGCAGTTGCTAACCGCAAGGCAAAGGCGGAAGCGGAGGCAAAGAACAAGTCACGCGCCGACGTATCCGACATGGTTGCCAGCATGGCGCAGCAGTACGAGGCGCTTAAGACGGGAGGCGGAATCCGAAGTACTGCGAATGGATCGCTAGACAACATCGGCGCAGCCATAAGCGCGTCACCTGTTGGTCGGGTATTGGGCGGGGCGGTTGGGTCAGAGAACCAATCAGCACGCGAGAAGATTTCGACCATGCAACCGCTCTTGATCCAGTCGATCAAGCAAGCGACCGGGATGAGCGCGCAACAGATGAACAGCAATGCGGAATTGATGTTCATGATCAAGGCTGCAACCGATCCGAGCATGGGCTACGAGGCCAACATGAACGCCCTGATCGGACTCGACAAGCAATTCGGCCTCGGGATCATGCAGGGGGCTGGAGCTCAACCGCCCGGCGCGCAAGTTCCGCAGCCCGTAACTCCTTCCGGCTCGTCAGCCGGAGACGCCGCGAAAGCAGCCCTGCGGAGGAAGTATGGCCTCGAAGGATGAAATGCTTGCGGACGCCAAGCAGGCGCTGGCGATGGGGGATGAGGAACTAGCCGACCACATCCTGCAAACGTTGGATGCAATGCCGCAAGCCGCAGAGGCTCCGCATTGGAAAAGCGCCCTTCGTGCCGCCGCGCAGATCCCCTCGTTCGGCTGGTCGGATGAGATCGAATCCGCCGTAACCGGTCAGCCGGCGGCGGATATACGGTCCCAGATGGATCAGTTTTCGCAGAACTACCCCTCTGCAAACGTCCTCGCCAACATCGGCGGCGTCGGGCTTGGCGTGGCTACGGGTGGGCTGGGCGGAAGGGCTATTGGAGCAACCCCCGGCGCGGTCATGCAGGCCGCCCGCATGGCGTCCCCTGCGGCAAAGCTTGGGGCCGCTGTGGGGACAGGTGCTGTAGGCGGGGCGGTAGGTGGTGCGGGAGCCTCCACGGAGGGCGAGAGGATCTCTGGCGCCGCCACAGGAGCCATTGCCGGAGGTGCCATTGGTGGTGCCCTTCCCGTGGCGGGTTCTGTGCTTGGGGCCGTTGGCAGCAAGGTTGTCATGCCCTTGGCTCGGGCGGCGATCTCGACTCCGGAGAGGACCGCGCAGAGGCTTTTCAACCAGGAGCTTGCCAAGTCGGGCATTACCCCGCAGCAGTTGGCGGATGCCATTCGCCAGCGTGGTGACGAAGCGATGGCGATGGATTTATCGCCATACATGCAATCCCTAGCCTTTGACGTTCGCTCGGGGATTCAAGGGGGGAGAAAGATCGTAGAGGACGCCATTGTTGGGCGAAAGGGCGGTGAGCAGGCGCGTATAATGACCGCAGCCGGTCAGGCGCTCGGGGCACACGCGGATGACGCAAAAGCGTTCCTTGACAAGATTGCCAGCGAGAAAGTCAAGCAGGCAGCCCCCTACTACGCATCCGCTCACGCACAGAACGTCCGCATCACTCCCGAGTTCGAGCAACTTCTCTCCCGCGTCCCTGAGTCAGCCTACAAAGAAGCAAGAGCCATCGCGGCTGCGCGAGGCGTTGATGTGGATTCTCTGGCGGATGTTGAGAAACTGGATTACGTCAAGCGAGGACTCGACGCCCTCATCAATCGCGGATTCCGGGGATCGGAGAGCGTATCCAAAACCCTCGCCAAAGAGTACGCATCGGTTCGGAATCAGATCCTTGATTACGTGGACAAGGAAGTTCCTGACTTCAAGCGTGCCCGTGGAATCTGGGCGGGCGCTTCCGAAATGGAAGACGCCGCAGCCCTCGGACGGGATGCGCTCAGACAAGACGCCGACGAACTTGCCGACATTGTTCAGCGGTACGGGGATGCGGAAAATCAAGCCTTTCGATACGGACTAGCGCAGGCGATCCGCGACAAGATCGAGGGCGCACCCGCAACGGGTGACGCCACGCGGAAGCTGCTGGGGAGCATGAAGAACCAGCGCATCATCAAGGCGGCATTCGGGAACGACGAGGAATTTTCTCGTTTCATGCGCGCTGCGGAATCCGAGCGCACCTACAACGCCACTCAGTACGAAGTTTTGAGCAATTCAAAAACTGCCGAGCGGGCACAGCGCCGGGCGGAACGCTCTGCGGAAATTCCCGACACCAGCAAATCCGGGATGATCGCGGCGCTTCTTCGTCACCTTGGCCCCGGCGATCCTCTGAGCAATCCAGAAGTGAACCGGATACTTGCCGAGAAGCTGACGCAACGCGCTCCGGTTGAGGCTGCCACAGCCGGGCAGAGGATCGCGCCCAAAAAAATCTCTGCCGCTCTCCGCCTTAAGAACAAGACGCTCGCGCTAACCGATATGCGCTGACTCCACCGACTACACCTAGCCCGCCCCGTGCGGGCTTTTTTGTTTTTACGCGAGGACAACCTATGGGCTTTAGTGGCAGCGGGCAATACAATCTTCCGGGCAGTGCGCTGTCTGCTGGTGACACGGTATCAGCCACGGAACACAACACACTCCGAAACGACATGGCGACGGCGTTCACAAACTGCGTTACGAGGGACGGCCAAAGCCCCCCGACGCAGGATCTTCCGATGGGCTCGCACAAGCTCACCGGGCTGGCTGCGGGGACGGCTAACGGGCACTCCGTCCGCTACAACGAGTTCAACGGGCTCTACAAAGACCTGAACGGCACCCTTGCGTCCACGGGTTCCTCGAACGCCTATGCGGTGACGAGCAACAGCACCTACTCGTCCTACGCGGCGGGTATGGTCATCCTGTTCATCGCAAACCACACGAACACCGCCGCTTGCACGTTGAACGTCAACACCCTCGGGGCGAAGGCGATCAAGGATGCTCAGGGCAACGAGGTTATGCCCGGTGTAATTTCCAACGGCCAGCCGGTGATCGTGGAGTACGACGCTACCAACGGGTATTTCCGTGGGGTGAACATCTCGCCCACTCCCTCGGTCACGGGTCCGGTCAACCTGTACGTCTCGACCGCTGGAAGCGACTCCAACGCCGGCACCTCGGTCGGTTCCCCCTTCCTGACGGTGCAGAAGGCGTTCGACTTCATCGCGGCATCGCGTATCCATTCCGTCCAAGGCTGGACGATCAACCTGGCGGCTGGAACCTACACCGAGAACGTGAATGTGGATTCCGACGATATGATGTCGGTGCCAATCTACATCACCGGCCCGGATGTGACCCATCCCACGGTTCCCACGGCCATCATCGCCGCCTCGTCAACCTCAAGCCCTGCCCTGTCTCTGAGCAATACGGGCCACTACATCCTGACGGATGTCAAAGTGTCAGGGGCCACAACATCTATCGGAATCAAAATCAATTCCGCCGCTGTCACCCTGACCAACGTCCACATCTCTGGATGCCTGATCGGGGTGAGTTCGCAGAACTTCTCGAAGGTCGTAGCGGTTGGCGGCATCTGGACAGGCCGTGGGTCGGGCGTTGCGGACGGCATTGGCTATCAGGGGTTGTTTAACGAGGTTCACGACCTCGGCGGAACCTCGGCAGTCAACGCAACGCAAATCACCGCCTACGAGCGCGGCATCCTGATGGATGAGGGCTCACAGGGACACCTTGACTGGTGTCAGGTCACAAACTGCGTCACGGGCCTTAACGTCAAACGTGGGGCTGGTGCTGCCAACACCGACAACATGACCATATCGGGCTGCACCAATGGGGTTCTCGTTGAGAACTCGGGCTGGTACTCGAACAGCGTCACGTACTCCTCGAACACGTACAACGTGGTCAAGGCCGGCTCGGCCCCGGAGTTGACCTATCTGACCGGGACGAACGAGGCAAAGACGCTTCGCCAGGTTGAATCAACCAACATTGCCAACCATACCGGCACCGCATCCAAGACCCTCCTGTGGACCAGCGCGACGATCCCCGATTGGGGCTTTTCCAAGTCGGGGGACACGAACCACGTTAGGGTATTTGGCTCCTGCTCTCTGGCTTCGGGAACCTGTGTCGTTGCGATGGAGCTGTACAACGGAACGACCTCGACTGAGGTGGGCACGATCACGGTTCCAAGTGGAGCCACCAAGTTTTGCGTGGAGTTTGATTGCTCGTACCTTGGTAACAACGACTTCCGCACCTTCTCCCGTGGGACGTTCAACTCTGGCACCAACACAATCGACTACCAAGAGGACACCCAAACGGTGAAGGATCTGACGAACACGATTCGAGTCTACGCCACCCTCGGGAACTCGGGCGACTCGATCAAGTTCGGGAAGCTGATCCTCTCGAACACCATCGGGGGCTAGTGCCAGTTCCTTGCCCACTTGCCGGCCACGCTATGCCGAATCCAACCGCCGAGGAATCCTAAGCGGTTGAATCGCCCTACGCTTTTGGCTGTCTAAGAGCACCGAAAAAGACCCGAGTTTCTCGCACAAATTGGCGCGCGCGATGGCCGAATCTCTTAGACGCAGCGGCACGAAAAATCCGGCGCAAACAACATCATAGGCGCACTCGCTCGCAGTACTGCTGCATCATCGGGGTATGGGTGGAAGGCTGGTTCATGGAGCCACGAATGAAGTCGGGTGGGGCGATGGCGACGGGGCGGTATGGTACGGGATGCCGGCGTGCGCGCGCCTCGTCGCGGAAGCCCCATCGAGTTGTGTTTAGGGGCAAACAGCGTTATTAGCGATTTCTCCGTATCGTCCAACTCGTCTGGATGGACCGGCACATAACAGGCGCGGTTAAATTGCTTGGTCGGGCATGCGATGTGCTGAAGTATTCGCGCCGCTACATTTACTGACTGACCAACATATACAACCTCATCTCCGTCGATCAGGAAATACACGCCGCACAGCCTGCGGGCATCTTCAATCTCAGACCGCTGCGCCGACTCCACAACGGCGGCTCGCATCTGGTCAAGGTCGCCATACAGCGCCGCTACTTCGGGTGGGCAGAATGCCTCCACTGGCTGGGCAGCGTTAGCGATTTCGCGCAATCGGTCGGCAGACTTCGACAGCCTTTCAACCTCTGCGGCGTAGCGTGCCGCTGCGGTTTGCCTGCGCCGCATTTCGCGCTCCATGTCCTGAGCGGCCCGCATGATGCGGGCACGGATTTCCCCCGCATCCATTACCATCAACTCATACTTGCTGGCCTCTCCGCGCAGGTATTCCACTTCTGCGTCAAGCGCATCCGCCAGTGCATACAACTGCGACTGATCCCGCATTTGGATGTTGTTCACTTTTTTACCTCCCCCTGCCGCACCATCCCGCGCAACTGGTGACGGGTAAGCCCCTTCCGGGCTTCGACAACCTCGACGGCGACCCAATCGCTCACGACCCGACCCTTTCACGCAGTTTCACAATGGCCTCGAAGGCGGGCGATTTCCAATACGGATCAACGGCGGAATAATCGCCTTCCGCCGCCGTGCGACAGGCTTCAAGCCGGATGCGTTCTTCTTCGACAGCGCGGCACAAACGTGCTATCTGCCTTTCGTGAGAAACGAAGTCATAGCCGAAATACGTGCCGCATTTGGTGTCGATGCTCACCCCCCACCCCCGCCGCTCAGTGCTGCTGCCCAATTCTTGTCGAAGTCACTCATCGCGGCAGCCGGCGTATCTCCGAATCCTGCTATACCGTCTTGCAAGTTCTTGCCGTACAGGGCGCACCATTGTTTACCATCTACTCTGAGCGACGGCCTATAAATCACGCTCGGCTTTGTCATCGCGGCGGCCACTTCCGCCGCCCTGTACTGAATTTCTCTCGCTACGCATTCGGAGTAGTGAGCAATGTTGGCTTCACGCAGCGTTTCAGAGATAGCGGCTCCTATATCACCGTTAGATAGCCGCGACCTCACCGCATCATAAATTGGCTGGTATGTGTCCATCACTTCCCCCCGCCGCTCAGTGCGGCTTCCATGTTCGCTTCCCACTCGACCGCAGGCACAGACACCCAGCCGGGTGCAATGTTGGATACCGATTGCACCTGTAGGTTTTCAATGACTCCTTCCAGCACTTGAACTCGCCTCGTCAGCGCGAGGATTGCTTCTTGGTCTCGGGTCATGCTCCACCCCCGCCGCTCAGGGCGGCTTCCTCGTCAATAGGTGCGACCGGAAGCGACATCCAGTGCGTTACTTCCTCGAATTCAAAAGCCTCCCACATATAACCGATTTCAATGGTCATGCTGCTGAAACTCAGCGGCGCTTCGTGACGCATAGACCAGCAATCAATCCATATTTTCGCGTGTTGGTTCTGCGGCGTATATACCAGCACAGGCTCGTCGCTGTCGGGCAAGCGATCGCGCACGCTCACCCAGCGCCCCGAAAGCGCCGCCTCCAACTCCGCGATGCGTTGGTGAAGGCGTTTCGTTTCCAGATCGCACTGCATCCGGTATCCCGCGTGGAATGCGTCACGCTCTGCTGTCAACACCTCGTTCTCAGCGCGGAGGCGGTCGTACTGTTGAAGGATGTGCAGCAACTCCTGCCCGCCTGTTTCATGCAAATGG
>JACCDP011496477.1_pt1 | contig 13151 bp, 8 predicted proteins | sample 7445841 | NCBI WGS metagenome assembly JACCDP01 (sample SAMN15323441, study PRJNA562643) | freshwater metagenome | isolation source: river surface water | place: USA:Blue River Watershed | collected 2017-08-17
CCCGTGGAAGGCTGTTATGGAACTTAGTGATTGACCTACTGTGATTCTGCGGATATTTGCCATGAAATTTCGTCTCCGCAGTATTTATCGGATTTTAGCTATATATTTCTACAACACCAAACGGGTATGAAACGCCCTTAAACTGTGCCGGATCTATGTCTTTGTAATAGGTACCTGTATGCACTTTAGCTTCTTCGTTGAATCCTTCTTGACTACGATAGTAATTGAATAAAATATCGTATTTGAATCTAGCATCGGGATCTATGAGAATAGTGTAGGCTTTAAAAACTCTGTCAAAATCATCATTAGGGCCTATTCTGTCCGGATGACATTGCATGGCTTTATGACGATACGCATATCGTATTTCTTCGAATGTTGCGCCCGGATCCACGTCTAATATAGCGTAAAGATTTATCATACAATCTCAACAATCGTAACGCTGGCCCAGCCGGATTGAACAGTACTGTCGATTCCTGCATTTTCTATTAAGAGCAACGCAACCTTATCCCCACGATTTTCTATGTAAATGTCTTGAATAGTGTTAGCTGGGACGATTATAGGTGATCCTGTTCTTGGATCTGGGTTTGCGCCTATAGACATAAACATAGGAACAGTGTTTGAGATCCTAACATATTCACTGAATATAGGAGAACTCACCCTAATATTATCAGGGGTCATCTCAAACGTTTGTGTGGATAAGAATTTTACAGTCATAAAATTATTTATCGTAAAGACCCGTTATATAAGCACTGTGATTTGGGAAGATTTCCATAACTTTTGATGTCTTATATTTTTGATAATCGCAGTACATTTCTGCATATTTTTCATACTTGGGGTCTAATACTGTAAATCTGTCTTTAAAGTACTCGCTGCCTAACAACATTTCAAACCACTGTCCGCTATGGAACATCTGAAACTGATTTTCCATAAACATGGTTTTAGGTAAGTCATTGTCAAAAACTTCAAGCCTACGCTTAACTGCTTCTGGCATAGGCATATCTCGGTAGGCTAGCCAGAAATCTGTATCACTTCTATTTGACAATTTGTAGTGTAAGAATATAAAATCTACGATCTCACTGAACATAGTTTCAAATCTAGAATTAACTAGACTTCTGCTACGCTGATCCCAAACACCATTAGACTTTACCAAGGATTCCATTAGGAAATGAACTGCTTTTGTAGTAAATGTTATACCTGTAGCTTCTAACGGCTCAACAAATCCTGCACTAAGTCCAACGGCCAATACGTTTTGTTTGGCAATTTCTTTATGGTATCCTATTTTCATACTTAGGTGATTTGCTGGTGTTGTGAAATCACCCAGTGCTTGTCTTAGTTCTAGTTCGGCCTGTTCAGGACTAATAAAAGCGTCACTATAAACATATCCGTTGCCTACTCTTTCACCAATAGGAATAGTCCAACGCCACCCATACTTCATTGTGGTAGCCCTAGTATATGGGAACATTTCTGTTTCTTTATTAGTATATTGCGTGGGCATTGCCACTGCACGATTGCACAACAATGTATCACCACAATCAACAAATGGTTCTCCAAGTGCTTGTTCTAGTAACATGCTCTTAAATCCACTACAATCAATATACAAATCGGCGCTGTATTCTTTACCGTTAACATCTCTTAATCTTTCAACGCCGTCATCATTCTTATCAACTTCAACAATCTCAGTATCGTAGTAGTCAATTTTATCTTTTAACATTTGTCTAATTGTGTCACCAATCTTAAATGCATTGAAATGAACGGCATCCCAGCTGGGACTTACTAGTCCAGGAGTATGGTCTAATTCAGGACTCATCTTAGGACTCAAATTAGCTTTTGCTAATCTATAAGCGGGTAACCAATCAAAGAATTCTTTAGATCCTTTATCACACCAGTAGGGCATGGTTGTTGTGTTTGGACCAATTACAAAAGTTTCATATGTGTCGTTGTCCACAAAATAAGTTTTGTTGTGCCAACCAACGAATTCAACACCTAACTTATAAGTAGCATCAGCATCTTTCATCCACATATCAGGTGTTATGCCCGCTTCTCTTAGAAATTGCATGGTAAAAGGCTGTGTGCCTTCCCCAACACCAATAGGTCCAATTTTTGTACTTTCTATTAAGGTCAATTTGACCTGCGGTGGAAGATTACGTTTTAAGTAGGCTGCTACTAACCACCCACTTGTGCCGCCACCCACTATCATAATATGTCTTATTTGTTGGTTCATGTTATGTGTTCTCTAGTTTTTCTAACTACAAAAATACCAAGTCCGTTCCAAAAATCGCTAGGATCTTCGCCTTTTGTGGCTATTTCTTTTTTATAGATCGTTGCTGTATTTTTATCAACCCAGTCATTAGTTGCAGACTTAATCTGTTCCCAGTTCCAATCATCCATTATCAATACAAAAGTTTCTTCAAAAACAGAACTATATTTTTCTAAAAAATTATAAGTGCTTTCGTAAGTATGATCGCCATCATAAAATACAACATTAAATTTAAATGGTATTTTAGTTAGATCAACTTTTTGTACGTCCTCATTAAAACCGATAATTTGATTAGCACCTAATACTGCTTGTACATTCTTTTTAAAATCACCCAATGGATCTTGTGCAGTATTCCACTCCTTAATGTCTCTTGCTGGATTTATTTCTGGAGTGCTCCAGTTATCGATACTAACTGCTTTAATGTTATTGTTTTCTAAAGAAGAACAAAATGTGCTTCCTCGATAGCTACCAATTTCTAACAATCTAACATCATCTAAATTGCATAAATTGTTTAAGAAGTGTTTTACTTTATTACTAGTAAGTCCAGGAATAGATAAACTTGTATCCGTAATTTTACTCTTTTCTTCTTGGGCAGAAACTAACGCAGAGTTTATTTGTGTCACCCACTTATTTTTTTGTTTACTTGCTACTACATCTTCACAATAATGACAATCCCAACAATTAAATTGACAAGTTTTAATTTTTTCTCGCCATACTTTTATAGGTTTATTTTCTAAGTTCTTGTCGTTAATAAATGTGTTAAAATCGTCAAATAGTATTTCATCTCCACGAGCATATTTTGAAATTATCTGCATAGTTTCTTTGAGTCTAGGCTCATGTTCGCGCCCATGCATTTTTATAACATCAATACCCAATTCGTCAATAAACTCATCCCAGTCCTGTTTCCAAGGAGGAAAGTTTGCTACCTTAAGAGGACCTGCAGGGTCTATGCTATCCCATCGTGGACATGTTGGTTTGCTTATTGGATCAGCAAAAAATGTTGGATCTTCAAAATTTGTTCTAGTAAAATTAAACTCAAAATGCTCATCTTGTACTGGGCAGTTGCCCCAACAGCCTTCGTTAGCTAATAAACTTACTGTAAAATCTTCTCTAATATTTTTTCTAATATATTCTTTTGCACGTTTAATTTCTAATAAACGATTGCGGTCTCGCATGAGATCTCGGTCTAAATTAACGTAATAAAAACCTGCTTCTGCCAATTTAACTAGCTCATTAGGACGTTGTATATTCCTTAAAATAGTATTTTTAACACCTAAATCAGGAAATTCTTTTTGTATAACACCTTGTAACATCCATATGGTGTGAGGCAAGGTTACTGTACGTACTCCAGCTTCATAAACTGGTCTAAATGCTTCAACAAATGTATGAAGATTCTTAGTTGTAGGTGCTACAGAATAATTATTAAATGTCGCCGATAGTGGAATATTAAAATTTTCTTGAATGACCATAGCGTTATAGAGTAGAGAGCGCCAGTCACCGCGTCTAAAAACATCACCCATTGCATCTTGGTCAAAAGGTGCTAGTCTACAAGTAAAATATACGTCGTAAATGTAATCCCTATGTACATCTAACCAAGGAAGAAACTCATTTTCAAACGTATCTAAATCAAGTTTTGGATTCAGAGGTACCGAGAAGATTTTTCGTATCATATGGTTTTACTGTTTGTTCTAGGTTAGGAATAAGTTCAGGGTTCATGTCATTTTTCATATCTTCTAAAAGTTGTGTTTCAACTTTTCTTTGAATAGCTAGTAGACCTGTTTCCATTCGTTTGTTAAATTCTATAGCACCTGCAAGAGTTTTTATTTGGTCTTCTACTGGCATTTGAATTATGCTTTCAAGATTTCCTGCTGATACTTTACCGTAGGATAATAAATCAATTGCGGCTTGTTTACCTAGTCTAGATATCCAGTACTGTTTGTCTTCTTCTGGATCGTGGTAAATTTTATCTAAATCTTCAGCAGATGTAGCATATTCCTTAATTGCGTCTAAGAATATTTGTCTTTCGTCAATAAGAGTCTGATTTCTTAATTTTGTTCTAACTAATGAATGCTCAATTTCTTCAATTTCAATTTGAATAAGCTGACGTCTACCTGGACTAGTTTCTTTTTCTAATTCTTCTTGTTTGATGAGTAAGTTTGCCTGTTGCTTTCTCATATGGAAATCGTTGTCAATTAGAGCATTAGTTCTTTGCTCAATTTCCAACATGGTCTGTCGAGCTTTTCTGTGACCGGTTACGCCAGTATTAATGACGTAATTTTTAATTTGATAATCTGTATAGGCAAAAAGTTTCGATTGTCCGTAGGCAATGATTTCTTGATCTGTGATAGACATAAAATACCTCCAAGGATATTTATATGCCTATCAAGTGTTTAGATATTTTTTTGATATTTCGTTAAAGGATTGAATTCAGGCACATATTGATCCGGTGGAAGTATTGTTGGAATATTCCAACCTAAATGATCCTTACGCCACTGTCTAAGATCAGTTAAATTGTCAAAATCCCATATAGTACTTCTATATTTTTGGAAAGATCCTAACAATTCACCATAAGACAATTTGAATTCTTCTGAACGTTTTACAATCTTGTCAGCTAATTGTGCAACACTAATACCCCTTAGATCGGCTAATTTGCTAATTAGTGTACCAGCTGACCCAGTTGCCAAATATTCTTTAGCTTCTTGTTCTTGTATATGGAATGTATACTGTTCAAAATTAACAGTATACAAGTTCTTTTGTGCATACTTTGTTTGAAAAATACTAACTAAAATGCCTTCTAAAACAGTTTTTTCAAAATTTAACTGTCTTTGAGTTTCTTCAGGAGTAAATTCTCTTTTAATTTTCTCCCATGCAACACCATTTTCATCAATTTTGGGTCTTTTAGTGGTTGTTGTATCGCCATTAGCACTTTGCCAAAACTCTATTTTTGCCTTGCCAAAGTTTGCAATTAAAAAGTCCTCGTAACCGTCTTCAATGGTTCGAACCCAGTCAAACGAACTCCAATCTACGTATTCTTCTGAATTAGGAAGAACTTTAGCAATATATCCACCTTGGAATATTTGCTTAGTCTGAAGATAGCCGTTTAACTGTTCCTTGCCTCTATAATAAATTATCATATAAATCCCTTTTAACCGTATGTTGCACAGCCACCTGAACTACATCCGTCGTGTCCTTTTGGCTGTAGTGTTGCATGACCGTTAATACCAAATGTGAACGTATCAGCACTTAGCGCAAGTTTCCAACTGTCATTAACTTGTGAACTTACACCGTTCCACATACCAATACTATACACATTGTCTTGACCAATTTGTGTATTATGTTCACCTTGTGTCTGTTCATTTGGGAAGTTACCTAAAGTTGAAACACTTGTTTCAGTACTGTAGCTGATCTTCAATAATTTATCTGCGCTGTTAGCTGGCCCAATATAATAATGGCCGTACTTGCTTGCCCAACCCTTGCTGTGTGTTCCGCGAGTTGTAAAGATGCTAGAAGTTGTTTCAGTAGCAAATGTCATTCTATACTGCGTACCATTCCAGAAATATCCCTTAGTATCATTCCATGCACCGCCTAAGTAGTCACTGCCCAATGCTCCGCTGATAGCAGTAAGCATGTTTTCAGTAGCAAAGTCAATTCTGTCATAGTTAGTACTAGCGTCTCCGCCTGCAATATAACCTCTGATAGTGTCATATGGTACAGCAGCATTATCGTTTCTAGCCACAGTCATGTTAAATGTGCTCTTGCTGGCATCAGTATTCATATTCATACTCCAGCTAAATGTATCATCGCCGTCATATGCGTCAGCAAGACCAAACATAAACATTGTATTATCACTGAAGGTACCGTCTGAATAAGAACCCTTTCTAGTCATAATATTACCTAAGTTTGTACTAGTATCTGTACTATGTTCAGTTCTGTTTACGTTATTCCATGGATCACTGTTTCTATATCCACCACCCATGTACCCACGAGAGTAAATTACGCGATATCTCCATGTGCAACGTGCCGCAATATTAAATTGACGATCTGTGTATAATGAATTTGATGCGTTATCTGTAACACGAATAGTCACTGAACCGGTTCTCGTATAGGCTTTGTTTAACCACCCATGTGTAATTGTACCGGTGATATTTCCAGTAGATGTGTTTAATGTCAATCCATTGCTAAACAATGCTGCTGGATCACCGCTTGGTGCAACTGCATATGACAGTGTATTTGATTCAGCATCGCTGGCAGTAAATGTAATATTAACTGCGGTTGTGTAAGTGTTGTCAGTGGTAGTTCCATAATCACCAAAGTTTTGACCTGCCGTTGGGCTGGCAACTGTTGGCGCTGTGTTATTAAGAATTGTGAACGTAAATGTTCTATCATTGTAAAGACCATATTGGTCTGTAATTCTTAATGTAAACGATCTTGCACTGTCACTAGCTACTAATGGTGTAGTACCAGTAATTGCACCTGTACTTGTGTTTAATGTAAACGGCCCACCATTAGCAGTAAACAAGCTATTAGGATCAGATATTAAACTGTAAGTTTTAGTATGTGCGTCTGCGTCAGTGGTATTAATTGTTACGCTAAATGCACTGCCTTCTTGAACGTTACTTAATGTAGCACTGGTTGTAAATGTAGGTGTTCTATTAATTCTAATATATTCTGGATATGTAACACTTTGTCCATTAGATCCAGTTAGTGTTAGATCAACTAGACCAGAACTCACTGCGGTCAATGTAGATGTGCCAGTAATTACTGTTAATCTATTAGCACTTACATAAGTTACTGAACCTGATGGTATTGTAACACCACCAATGGCTACAGTAGTCGGATTAGTAAATTTATCACCTAAAATAGTTAGTGTGCTACTGACTCCTGGATCAACAATAGTTGGGCTCACGCTGGCAACAATGATACCGCCACCGCCACCTGCGCTCCAAGTTGCACCATCATAGAATTCTAAGGTATTTAAAGTAGTGTTAAAACGCACCATACCTTCTTGTGGAGCAACTGGACGTTGTGCGGTAGTACCTGTTGATACCCAAATAGCATCGGTGCCCATAAATCCGCCTTTGACAAATCCTCTTACTGCTTTTTCAGTTGGTACAGCAGTATCGCTGTTGTCTGACATTTCAGGATCGGTACTGAATTCGTTAACTGTGGCGCCTTGCTTACCAGCTTTAATACTACCTAATTGTAGTTCGTTAAGACCTGATAAGTCAAATTCTTCTGAGCTCAATGTAGCACGACCTGTGGCCTGTTCAACTTTAAAGTAGTCACCAACGCGGAAGTTACCATCTTGGTCTGTGGTCACATAGAACACACGACCACCATTTTCTGCAAGAACTTCACGTTCTTGATCTGGTTGTTGTGTATAATCTTCTTGAATGATAACTGGGTAGTTAGTATCAGCAAAACCACCAGTGCCTACGTCTAAGAAGTCATGTCCAGTCATACGTACTTGTGAGAACGCTTCACGGAACACCATTGGTTGGTTATCACTAGGTACCTTGTTACTTGGAATTGGTGGATCCAGTGCAATTTCACAAGCACCTAAACCTAATTTTTCTGAAGCTGCACCAACACCTAAGTTAATAATGTTATAAATTTCATCTAAGTTTGAAGCACATCTTGTGTCAGATGAACCTTCATATACTAATGAAAGGTTTTTATACTGTGGTACTGCACTTCTAACAGTTGCTGGTGTTGTGTTCTTTAAACAATTATCAACAATGGTTTTTAAGTAAGTGATAGCCGCCAGTGTTTCTGTTTTTTGTGTAGTGATCGCATACAGACTACTGCTATTATTGTAATAAGAATAACCTGCATCAATACTACTTGCATTACTGTTATATTCTAAGTCGTCAAGTAGTGCATCAACAATTAAACCAACGTCTCTTGAGCACAATGCTTGGTCATATACCAATGATGGATAAGTGGCATTAACATAGGCAATGACTTCAGCTTTTAAGAATTCCTTATTAGCTGCCAATAAGATTTTTGAATTTGGATTATTGCCGCTAGTTCTAGTTGGATCAGTGTAGTTACTTACACCAACGCAGAAATAAGTATCATTGTCGCCACTGATGTGTACTACAGAACCTTCTTTTGGTTTACGTAGTAGACCTTTAATTGCAAAGTTAATACCTCTACCAACACCAGCAAAACCTGCTCGTTGTGCCTGTGAAGTTGAAGTATAAACTGATGTTACGTTTGATGTATATGTTGCCGCATTTAGCGTAGCACTTGAGCTGTATGCATATGCACCCTCAATAGCTCTTGTTGTTATCGTATCTGTTGACGGAGCAGTTGTATAGTTAGCAAATGTCCAAGTACCGCTGTTTACAGTTCCAATGCCATTTGTTAAGTCTCGTTGTACGTTTAGGATAACAATATCGTCACCTGTGCCGTAACCAGTTGCTACAACGTTTACACCGTCTAAGTGAACTTGTCTAAATCCAAGACTTACACCGCTATCTGCAAGTGTTCTACCCCAAGTTACACTACCGTTAGATGTAATTCTTCTTACTAGTCCCACGTTTACACCAGAACCGTTACTGGTTTCTTTCCAGCCAACAGCATATATTGAAGTGCCTAAAGCGTAACATGCATGATATTCAGTGTCAATAGTAGCACTGACATCAGTTAACTGCCAAGCTACTACGCCAGCAATAGTTATTCTTGCAATATAAGCATTTTTAGTTGAACCGTTTAAGTCGTAACCCGCAAGTGCAAAATAGATACCATCACCTGATCCTCTGTCTAATGATAGAGAATTTACTCTAATGTTTGGATAGTGATATGATTTATAATAAGATCCAGATGTAGTAATACCAATTAAGACAACTCTATCGTTGGTAGAATCATTACAAGCTACCCATAACTTGCCAGCGGCATTTGCATCACCTGCTGATGTATAAGTGTCAGTACTAGATGTTGGTTGACCTGCATAAACAATCTTAGGATCTGAAAGTGTAGCTAAAGAACTATCATTATAACTTAGGAATGAGTTCCAATCACGTACACCCGCAACGCTTGATTCTAATACGCCGGCGCCACCACCAGCTTTGTTACCTGCAATATATATTTGACTAAAATCAGTAGTCAATGATGTAAATTCAGTATACTCAGCTACAGTTTTTGTAAATTGAACCGTACCTGTTTTGTTTAATTTTGTGAAAAGACCTTTTTGTCCGCTGTCTGTTACAGAACCAACAAAATATAAAGCACCATCTAATTCTATAACATCATTGAAATAACCTGGTTTATTTTCATCACCAGATCCAGCCATTATACTTTGGAAAATCAAAGCACCAGATGCTGTGACACCAGCGGCCCATGCATAACTAGCATTGGTTGTTAGACCTGGAATACCGCTAGCTACGTTAGGATTTGTATAACCAGCTAGCCAAATATTACCGTCGTCGTCTTTGTAACTATTTTTTACAGTTACGTCATTGGTAATAGAAACAATTGAATCAATTGTATCGCTTTCTAACTGTAAGTTACCTTTTAAAGGTACTTCGTTCTGACTGTAACCACGTGCTACAGAACCGTATTCACCATAACTGTTGTTACCAACTAGCGCACGAATCTTACCACCGCTCTCTGCAAGGTAACCAATGTTACAATAATATGTGAATACAGAAACAAGTTCTGAACGTCCATCGTTAAGTACGTGAATACCAATACCGTCACTGTTGATTTGAGTCCAATCGTTGGCTACCATTGACTTGTAACCACCATTGTGTAGTGCTCCGTCAACTTTCATACCAGTACAGTTGTCACTTAGGTTAGTACAGTTTTGTACATATGGAGACTGGCTAGTAATCCATACTGTAGAATCGTTTGGCCCAGTACCTGGATCTAAACAGGCTAATACTGCACCAGTGCTAAATCCCCTGAATACCATGTTACGCATTCTTGAACCATTGTTCATTTGGAACACTTCACTGTTTGCGTTGTTGGTAGACCCGTCTTTAGATTTAGCTAGACCGTAACCTTTATCACTAGTAGTGTCTGGCAATACCCATACAGAACCCAATCCGCCCATACCTTCTAAAACAACATACTTGCCTAATTTAATTGGGCACAATTCTTGGTACTGACCAGAGAATACAGAAATACTGCATGGTTGTGCGTTAGTTGTATAAAAGTTATAAGTTTGTGTTGCCGCATGCTGAATTGTACGCCATGCAGTAGCGGGTGTACGTCCATCGTTACTGTCGTTGCCAGTCAGTGCTACATAAAATGTAGCTTCTGGAGCTTGCGCACCCCATTTAACATCAACACCATCACTATATAAGTATGATCCTGCTGGACCAACTCCTAAACGTTGATTGCCTACAGCACCACGAACAATTAAGTCACCGCGAGTTGTTGTTATAGTGTCATTACTGCCCTGTGCTACTAAGTTCCAATATGCTCCTGAAACGTTAGGCACGTTATTTGTACTTTGCTGTATGCAAACATAGCTTGAACCTTGGTATTCTACAACTTCATCTACTTTATATGTTGCTCCTGAGCTCCATGGTCCCATCCACTTTAATCCTGGAAGGAAAGTAGTCCAAGTCGCAGTATAAGTGGGATCTACTCCTAAGGGATCTGCTACAGTCGAATACAATCTTCCACCGTATATTACTACGTCGCCTGGGTAATACTGTGTACCAGAAGCATATGTGCCCCTGTATTCGTTACCGTAGGCATAAACTTCCCAATATGTAGAATTGGATGGTTTTTCTCCTGTGACACTTGCTACAGCACTTTTTACTTTGTATTTCCTTGAACCCCAGGCCACAATGTCACCTGGTAGATACAAGGTCGCTATATTAAATGCGCCTCTGTCTAAAAATCCTTCTACCAGTACGTACCAATATGTGGTATTTGTTGGTAAGTTTCCAGTAGTATCGCCTTTGGCTATGTATAAGAAACCACCGTATCTAACAATGTCTTGATATTGATATGCAGTGGCGCCGTTGTATGTACCTTCAAATTTGCTACCTGGAACTAGAAGATTGAAATAATTTGTATCAAGTATACTTTGATCATGTGCATGAAGAACACAGATATAGGCACTGTTGCCATAACTAATTACGTCACCTGGCTCATAATAACTATTGTCTGCAAATGCACCTACATATTTTTGACCTGCTACATAAAGTTCAATGTTAGCATTAGTGCTCATGAACTGACTAGTGCTAGTGTAATCGTTTTGAACTCTATATACAGAACCGTTGTAGTTGAATAATTGATTTCTCTTATAGGCAGTGTTCGGTGCCCATGATCCAAGGTACTCTACACCCTCTGTCATGAGTTCTAATTTCGCTGCGGTCAAATCACTTTCAAATGATGTACTTGAGTGGTTTATTTTTACCACATATGCTGATCCGCCGTGGAAAACTACGTCATCTTTTACGTAGGCTGTGGCTGTAGTCCATGTGCCTTTCCACTTAAATTTAATCCTACCAAGGTTAAAATCTGCCATCTTCTGTCCTTAATATTTCTATTTATTTTGGTCCGGTATACGTATAAGATTTATCAAATCTCACGATCAAATCGCCATTGTCATCGATAAAATAAGTTTCTTTACGTCCTGAAAATCTGTATTGATCATAATAATCAGACCTAGGTAAACCGGTCACAGGGTCATAATTATTATAATTGTCTTGAACGCCTTTCCACTCATAATCAACATTGTCATTGATCACAACTTCATTAGCGTCATTGAATTCTACACGGGTATAAATTAACATGCCATCATCGTCGACTTTTACTGCATGGTAGGTATCATTAACGGTTCCGGCGTATTCTCCGCCTCCACCGCCGCCTCCACCACCCCCATCGGCTATGATTCGTGCGTTACTAGTCATTTTTCAGTTCTCCAACAGTATTTATCCAATACCCAAACCGTTCGTTAATGAGAAAACTGTACTAGTGTTAAAAGGTTGATACAAGTACCTATTAGGGCCGCCCTGTAAACTGGTAAAATCTGTGTAAGATCCACCGGAATCTGTTAATCGTGAAGTGGTGCCTGTTTCTGCCAACCACTGAACTACGTTTGCTGCCACATACCAAGGTCTTGCTTCTAATAAACAAGCAACTACACCAGCTACTTGTGGGCTGGCCATACTAGTTCCGCTGATTTTTTTAGATCTAAAACTGGCGTTTAAAGGATAATTCACTGCCCCAGCAGATAGTGCTGCTCCTACAGGCATAGCACTTTGAATGCTTTCACCCGGAGCATAGACATTAACTCCTGGACCGCAAGTACTAAATTCATTTTTTTGTTCAGTTAAACTTAAACCAATGCTACCAACACTTACAACGCCTGTGGGCCCGTTAGGAGTTGCACCACGATGATAGTATCTATTACCAAAATTATTAACGTAGTAGTTGTTGTAATCTAATCCGCCCGAAACATCCATTTTATGTGCATCATTGCCTGCCGCTGCAACTAATATTATGCCTGCATCTATGCAATCTTCGATATCAGCATCCACACTGCTTACTCTTATGGGATGGTAATATAGGTCATCAACAGAATTATAATTGTAGGCACTGGCTATCATGCCGTAAGCACTGTTGACTCCGGTGCCAGTCCACGGTGTTCCTCTGTAATTTCCGTTGGTTATATTTTCATAGTAAGAAAAATAACCCCAACTCATGTTAACTACTGTTGGATTACCATTAGTTTTTGCATTATGCCAGCCTCTTATCAAGTTAAAACTTGCGCTGATACCATATGCGGCAGCGTTGTCTATAATTGTTATAGCATAGATGTTAGCATCTTTGGCCCAACCATAAAGTCTGCCAGCCACAGTGCCTGCTACGTGTGTACCGTGACCATCTGTATCAGTGTAGTGATTGGCCCCTTGTGTATAAGTTCCGG
>JACCDP010372184.1_pt1 | contig 13150 bp, 17 predicted proteins | sample 7445841 | NCBI WGS metagenome assembly JACCDP01 (sample SAMN15323441, study PRJNA562643) | freshwater metagenome | isolation source: river surface water | place: USA:Blue River Watershed | collected 2017-08-17
CTGGACTACAGATACGTGGGTCCCATTTCTTCATGATCCGCATCACGTGCTTATGGATCACGTCTCGTTGCACTTCGTACTCAATCCAGAGTGCATCTATTCGAGCCATAGTGCTTTCGGGGAAACTTTGTGGAAGATTTCGTGCTCGGTGTCGCCAAGCGTCAAGATCTTTGTCTGATACATCGAATTCTTGTTTGATAGTGGCTTCGACTTCTGCAGCCACGTCGGTGAGTTTACGGGTAAGACGCTTTGACATACTTTTCTCCTTTCGCGACCCGTACGATACGGGATCAAGTAATATAACAGTATGTATTATACGATATCTCGAATTATCGGTCAACCATAAAAATCAGTAGAAACCATGAGTGATGTTGCCATGCAGCATAAATATCATTGCAGAGCCACAAGCTCACGAAAGGACCAAAAATGAACAAAATTCTACAATCATTCTACTGTTTCATGGAAACACTGGGTCGTGCCCGTGCTGCCAGCACCCTCGCACGCTACGGCAAACACGATCTAGCCCGGCAGATCATCCTGGAGAAAAGCCCGTGTTGCAATGGCTGAATCACTTGCTGGAACGCTGGACTCGATCGGAATGGGAACACTATTTTGACAATCCGGACAGCATCAAAGACATCGACAAATTCCTGAGATCAAAAGGACTCACACAATGACGCAATGGATCCCAATGACCGATGACGACTGGTCCTGGCTGAATCAGCCTGCCAAGCCAGCACCGGTCAAGCCCAACTAATCTGCTCGCTGAACTATCACTCGGTCGGCCAGTCCGTAGTCCACGCTTTGCTGTGCTGTCATGAAGTTGTCTCGTTCCATGTCGGCTTTGAGCACATCGAAATCTTTCCCAGTGTGTCGCACATAGATGTTGGTCAGCACTTCTTTCCAACGCAACAATTCACGTGCTTGGATCTCCACGTCGGTGGCCTGGCCTGACGCACCGCCCAAAGGTTGATGGATCATGTGTCGAGCGTTGGGCAGGATGAGACGATGCCCCGGTTCTCCTGCACTCGCCAACAAACTGCCCATCGAAGCTGCCTGCCCCATCACGATGGTATGCACCGGGCACTTGATGAACTGCATGGTGTCATAGATGCTCATGCCTGCAGTGACTGATCCACCCGGGCTATTGATGTAGAAACTGATGGCCCGGTCAGGATTGTCGCTTTCCAAGAATAGCATCTGTGCCACGATCAAGCTGGCACTGTGGCTAGAAACTTCAGTGTCCAGCATGATGATACGGTCCTTAAGCAATCTGCTGTAGATGTCATAACTGCGTTCACCTTTTGATGTGTTTTCCAACACGATAGGCACTAGATTGGGCATGATTTCTCCTGTGTCAAAGTAAGTATCTCAGATAAGTATAGCATACACTTAAAGAAAACGCAATGAGAGATCTAATCAATATCATCGATGAAGCAGCCCAAAAGTTAGATGAATTTGTCAGGACTGGCGATGACGGTCGCGAGTTCATGGGCTGGAAAGAATTTTTAGCAATCTGGACGCCTGTGATGCGTCAGTGGCATTTTTCTATAAAAAAAGACAAATATCCCAGCATGCTGTATTCCAAAAAAGGACGCCAAGCCGGTGAATTCTACGTGATATTAGTAGAACCCTCTGGTAATCGGGTGCAATACGTATTTGGTGTAGTCAACGACAGCAGTCCTGATATCGAAGAAGAAGGTTATGTCACTATGGATCGACCCGGTGCACAAGAGCTACACGATAAGGCCGAAGCACATTACAGCATATTAGATCAATTGGATCGCAGAATTTAGGAATCAAGGAAACCCAAAATGAGCAACGAATTTTTTCGCAAATACATCGACATCGTCGACGAAGCAGCTGACCCAACCATGGTAGCCGCTAAAAAGATAGCCCGTGGCATAAGCAAGATACAGGACCTAGGCGGTGGCGACGACGGCCTTGAGTGGCTGAGCAACTGGGATAATCCAATCGGGCAAGCCTGGGAAGCATGGAACGATGCCATGCCCAATGATGATCTGGATGTATGGTTGTATAAAACAGTGGACCCTAAAATATTGGCACAATATGCTGCCGATGTCAACAGTTGGATCAACGACGCCAAGTTTGATATTGGGTATTGAAAATAAATCGATTCATCATGAGAGACATATTAGATAGATTAGACGAAGTACTATTAATGGAAAAGGCCCGAGGACTGTTGTATCGCGATCCTGGCGATGTATTTTTCCAGGGTCCATTGAACAAGCCCACCGCACAAATCGTGTTTCGTGATCTCGAATACTATCCCTCACAGCCCGGTGCCTACAGCAGTTATGAGGAGATGGCGGCGGCAGGTCAGAAACTGGCAAAACAATTTCCCAATGGCATCATCTGGAGCAACAAACCTGGACCGCGTAGCCGTGCATTCGCTATCCTCACCTTTGATGGACCGGCTCCAGGACAGATCACCAGTTTTGGTAGGTTTTTTGAAACAATCAAACCTGACATGAGCGGGCTATGGAAAAATGATGAGCTGCCAGGCAGTTGGCAGTTGAAGAAAGCCACTAGCCTCAAAGGCAGTTATTACAAACTCAAACCCAGCGATCTTTTTCCTCCCGACAGCGAATTCGCTACACCGGCAGACTGCGTGGCCGCAATCGGCAGCAATGATAGCACAGCCTCTCCGGGCCAGCAGGACGCCATAAGTCAGATCCGCCCGGGCATGCAACAGTTGTTGAAAAAACAATGGCCTTTGTTCGCGGACATAGATCCCAACATGATTTCAGCGGTGCGAGACGACCTTGGCGAAACTATTGGTCCTATAGCCATGATACAGGGCATGATCAAGGATGCCACCATGGAAAAGGCTCGGGTAGATATCTTAGGTGTCAATGGCACATTTGCTGGCATGAGCATCTACTTTCCAGCCAGCAAGATCAATGGCCTAGTGGACAGTTATCTACGTGGACCAGGTGACACTGAGATTGGTGTCAGTAGCAAGGGCGAAAATGGTGCCAAGGCATCGGCCAAGAACATTTCCGACGGTGTGGTAGCGGCACGCGAAAAAGGCATGACTGATCTCTTGGATGAATATAGTGATCAAGTGGAGATCATCGAACGAGTGGGCACCTTGTCCAGCGTGGATCTACCCTTGGTGCTGGGTCAGGAATTCGGATTCATCTCAAAGTCGCAGGCAGTGGCCATTTTGCAACTGATCGAAACTGGTGCCAAAACTCTGGATGCCGTACGGATGTCTGCCGCTGATCGCAAGAAACTCGAAGAGTATATGGCACAGAGCCGTCCCAAGTTAGAAAATCCCAAGTACAATGTTGGATTCCATGTGCTGACCCAATTGGCCAAGCAGGTAGTGACTGAGATCAATCAGGATCCCAGGTTCGGTGAGGCTTGCCTCAAGTTCCTAAATACCAGCCCCATCGTGCAGTTGCATCTCAAGGGTTCCACAGGCAAGACCAGTTATCAGGTGTCGGGATTCGAAGTCAAGTATCCTCCTGACTTCAAGGGGGTGGTGGCCTTGGATGCCAGCAAGGTGTACGCGGCCACTGGTACCAACGGTCGTGTGAGTTTCGCTTACAATCCTACGCAGAGTGCGGAAGAGTTGGCTGGTCCTGCAGATGATGCTGCGGATGGCCCTGGGCCTGCTTCGGCTGCAGCAATGGATCAAGATTTTGAAATGCCGCGTGCAAAAGTCACGGCCCGCAGTGGTGGTGTGGAGCCTGCCCGGCCCGAAGGAGATACCGCAGCCTTGGGCAGAAAGAGAAGAAATCAAAAATGACAACTCATAAAACTAAACTAGATGAAGTAAGTCGCAGAGGATTCCTAAAGACAGCCGGCGCAGCAGCAGCCGCCCCCGCAGGCACACTGATAGCACTGACCACTCCGGATACCACCCGGCTGGCCATGTCGGGTGTCAGGCAAAATCTTGCAGATGAGATCAAATCCATCTATGATTCGGCCATGGGTGGACGCGACCAAACTGATCATATCATCGATGAACTAGGTGATCTCTGGGATGAAATAGAAGGAAGCGGCGATGAAGTCGCTCTCAAAGCCTATGAACTCATGAATAGTACCATAGACACTGATCCCGAGACACAGGCTGCGGCTGCATTGAAAGCGGTCAAGATGTTGGAGAAAGGCATGATATCTGGTGCTGCTTCCCAAGTGGCCCAGGCCGCGGCATCCACTGCCGCTCGCACCCAGGTGGCTCCTGCTGCCACTGCTGCGGCCACGGCATTCAAAGAACTGGTGCAACGAGTGATGTCAGCAGGGCAGACCCAGCAACCTACGATCAAAGACATGGGCCAACTCGAGCCTGCTAAAACCGTTACAGCACTCCCGGCTCCCGATCAATCTGCTGCTGATATCATGAGAGATTTACAGGATCGACTGAATCGATCACTGACCGATCAAGAAAAATCTATAGTCAAGCAAGAACTATCAAATCGCGAAAGCTAGGCCTAATCACTGACGTGATCGCAGATATTGTATTGCAAAGCCTCTTCGGCTGAGAGGTAAACATCCTGCGGTGGCAGCAACACTTTACGAATAGTATCGTCGTCCAACCCCGTGGTCTTCTTGTAGAGATTGATCATCCTTTGGTGGGTGAGTTCAAACTCTTTCATGGTGGCAAACAGTTCGTGTGCTTTGCCATGGCTACCCCAACTGAACTGATGGCTCATGATCGAAGTATTGGGAGTCAAGACCCTGCGGCCCTTGGCACCTGCCAGGAAGATACACAAACCAGCACTGGCGATTGATCCCAAGCCCACGGTCTTGATAGGAATGGTGCTAGAATTCATCACGTCGATGAGAGCGAACGCATCGGACAGATTACCGCCGTCTGAATTGATCATCAGCAACAGTTCTTTTTTCTTTTTCTTTCGTACATGATTTTCGTGCAAGATCCATTCGATGATGGGCTTGATGTTTTCTTCGTTGACGTCGCCCATCAAGACCATGATTCCGTGATCCTGCAGGGCTTGTGCTGGAGTGAGATATTCTAGGATTTCTTTGTCGTTTGTCATAGGGCTTTGAAGTATCGTCTTTAAGTATGTATATTATAAGGCATACTCAAAAGTACCGCTATTACTTATGGCTAACAACTGCCGGGACGTATTACCGAAACTTCAACCCGATCCAGTTGATCTGTGGGCAAACTACCTATGTCTAGGGCATATACATAGTCTTTCCATCGCCCGAGATTGGTCTGCACTACATTTCCACCAGCTTCCACGAATTTCCAACTGCTCCAATCTCCGCCTAGTTCGGGAACTTCGACGCATTGGCTGAATTTGGGTTGGCCATCCAAGCCCATGATACGGACACGGACCCAAGATCTCCACATCACATCGAACACCTTCTTGTAGATAATTTCGTCATTGAAATAACCTCCGTTGATGCGTCGTAAACCGCTGTTGGCACAACGATCAAACCAACCACCGCATTGGGGATATTGATTGACTGTCATTATGGCTTCGGAGAAAGATTTGACGTAACGTTCATTCCAAGAGATACGGAATGGGATTTTCAGGATCGCTTGTCGGTTGGAGTCCATGGCCACACCAGTCTTGCCCAAGGTGACATCAAAGGCTCGCTGAGGGAAATCGGCCAACACAGCATCTACCACAGAGTCTGCACCCTGGCGTTCGTTTTGGAAACTGCGGATCTGCTCGGTGATCCTGCCACCTTCCACTTGTCCCACTGATCGACTTTCGCTCAACAGCCGATCGGCGATACTGCTACGCTTGACCCAGACTTCCATCCGGATGGTCGTGCCCGAGCTGCTGCTACTGCGATCCAAGATGGTGAAATCTTGTATATGTCCCGAACTGTAGTTGATGATCTCGTTGCGTTTGACATCACCGTTGACGATCTGTGTCTGACTCAACAGGAGACTGCCCACAGCCTGATCCACTGCCAGACGGAAGGCCTGTGCCCTGGCATCCTGCTCGTCTCGCCCATGGGCCTGCACCTTCACATAATACACTTCCACGCGATCTTTGGTGATCCACTGCCCCACAGTCAGCAATATTGTGAGCGGACTGGGCACCAGCATGGATGCTATGTCAGCAGCCGCCACAGGCATAGCCAGACCCACTGACAGAGCCACTGCGGCTAGCCTACGCATCACTTCATCCGGTTGCGGATGAATTCAGCAGTGTTCTGGTCTTTTTCGCTCCATTGATAGACTGCCAGATACAACCTGCCGTCATCTCTGGTACCCTCACGGATCTTGCGTACACCAGTGAGACGACCCTGTGAAGTGATCGATGTGATGGTAGTGACCACTGTATTGTCTACACGCTCAGCGATGCGTCTGCTAGTATTGTCAGATGAGCCGCTGGCATCTTGGCTGAGTTCAGCTTCTGTGAAACTGATGGTACCATCGGCGGTCTTGAATTTGTTGAGAGTGTTGTCCTGGGCTTTCTCCAATGCCTTACCAATGATCTTGATCCGGCGTTCGGTCTTGGTGTTGTCGCCATACAAGAACTGAGTGAGTTTGGCTTTGGCATCCAATTCGGCTATCACAGTGTAGTTGCCTTTCCAGGCCGGGGCAATACCAGTGACTTCGATTCTGTCGAGATCACCCAGCAAAGTGTAGTAAATCTTGACCCCAGCATCCTGGAAGTCTGTGGCTACCCGCTGATCCTTGACTGCGGTAGTGGTGTCACTGGGTGGGGTCATCCCAGTCTGTGTGTTTTTGTTGAACATGCCGCAACCTGTAAGTGCTGTCGCGATGGCGATACCTAACAATGCTTTTTTCATCTCAGTCCTTTCAAAACAGTCAAAGAAAAATCCTACTCATGTTGCTATATTACACGAGTAGGATTTAAAGAGCAACCTATCCGAAATAGGTTATTTTGGTTTAGATAGTGATGGCTTTGCGGACTGCTTCAGCGTAGGCCTTGACAGCGGCGTTTTGGGCCCGGGCGAACTCGATCGAAGCTTCAGCAACAGCTTCGGCAGCAGCCTTGGCTTTGGCATCGGTGATGTAGCCGATGGCTGTTTTGGTGTTCTTTTCTACTTCGGCCAGCATTTTGTCAGCGTCGAAGAGTTTGGCAGCGTCAAATTTAGAAAAATCGATTTTGGTAAAGTCCATTTTAGTTTCCTTAGTTAAGCGAACTACAGAATTGGATGCCCGCCCCATGCGGCACATCATGTTCTGATTGTAACATACTTATTGCAATGCAGCAATAGTTATCTACGCATATTATTACCAAATCATTGGATTTCGGCTAAGTAGTTTTACCAAAAACGGAGGAATCAAAATGGCCTGGACCGCTACCTTAAACATCGTCAACGATACAGCATACAATCTCACAGTGAATCACAATACTGTTGGAGACCTTACCACAATCGCCCCAGGCGGCAACTGGAGCTACACCACATCTGATCCCAACAACACCAACGCTCTGCGTTTTTGGTCTGTGCCCAATCAATGGTACATGCAGGGTTCAGTGGCCTATGGTCCATTGGCTGGTGTGTACATGGACCGAGGCTGGATGGCCCCCACGGATCAGACCATACGTTTGGATGCTGATGTCAACGGGACCACTTTCACCCAGACCGAGAACGGTGGTGCAACGGTGGTGCCTTGGAACGGATTCGAATCCGGTGGCACCATCGACATGAAATTCAGCAAGTGTTAGGCTGTCTTGACATTCCAAGCGAGACCCAATTCTTCCAGTCTGCGGATATAGAAGTAGCCGAGGTCAAACTCCCAAGGCTTCATGCTGAGTTTAGCACTGGCTGGATTGGCATGATGCCCGTTGTGTAATTCTTCACCACCGATAATGATACCCCAAGGAAAAATGTTGCGACTACAGTCCTTGGTGTTGGTGTTGCGATAGCCCCACCAGTGTCCCACACCATTAACCACGCCCGCTGCCCAGAAGGGAATCCAAGCCATTTGCACTAGCCACATGACCAGTCCCCAACCATTGAACAACAGGGTCAAGATCACCAACAGACTGAGATAGCCCAAGTTGGGATAGCGGCTATATACGTTGCGTTCCATCCAGTCATCGGGTGTGCCTTTGCCATAGGACTCGATCATCTTCTTATTGCGTGTGGCATTGGCATACAACCAAGCACCGGCAAATAAAACTTTTAGGATACCATGCACTTGCGGACTGTGTGGATCTTGTTTTGTTTCAGTGGCCTGGTGATGTTTTCTATGGATCGCTACCCACTCCTTTGTGACCATACCGGTTGTGAGCCATAACCAAAAACGCATGAAGTGACTGACTGCAGGATGCAGTTCTACTGCTCTGTGTGCCTGTGACCTATGTAGGAAGATGGTCACACTTGCGATAGTGATGTGTGTCATCACTAATACTAAAACGAGTTCTAACATGTGTTACTCCTTTGGCAGCGTTGGCTGCAGTATTTCACTTGAGGCCAGTCTCTCAGCCACTTACGTCTCCAAGTGAAGGGTCTCCCACATCTTTCGCATGTTTTGCTAGGGAGACTCTTTTTGTTACCTGGCCAGGTCATACTCCTGAAGCCAACACTATCTTGCAGATGTGTTCCAATCGCTCGATGTGTTCGAATGCACGCCAAGGCGACGTGTCTATGGCCACCACTCCGTGGCCTTTGATGCCGATGATGTCGGCAGCGGTAAATCCGTGTGAATCCAACCCAAAACTCTCAAAACTTCTGTCAGCCAATTCTTGGCTTATGGGAGGAACATCGCCCACGTTGGGACCCACTCGGGTATATCTACTGAGTTCAGGGAAATCTCCGGCCAGTTCGGCCAATTCGATGCCTCTATGCATGGCCGCCACGCAATAGGTAGGGTGCAGATGCACTACCACACGCACATCTTCGCTGTGCTGTCCCATCCTGCGTTGTAGGCCAAAGTGCAAGGGTATCTCGCCCGACGGGCGCAGTTCTGCACTGATCGAAGTGTAGGCCATTTCCTGCCACAAGGGCACAGGACCATCGATAATTTTTATCTTTTTGAACTGATCGGGCTGTAAGGTCTGTTTGCGAACACCCGATGGTGTGATGTAGAAGTGATCTCGGTCGTGATGACGGATTGACACATTGCCATCTCGGCTGGTGATCCAGTTGCGACGATATCCTTCGATTAAGGTTTCACATATAGTCTCAAGCACGGCCAATCTCCTCTGCTATGATCTCTGCGGTACCGGCACCTAGTGTCCAACCCAGATGTCCGTGGCCGGTATTGAGCCACACGCCATCTCTCCGACCTGGTTTGACCAACGGCATCATGCTAGGTGTCATGGGACGTAGGCCTGCCCAGGGCCGCATGTCTTCAGTCGACACGCCTGGCAAGTTTCTTTCGGTCCAACGGATCAAAGGCAATATCCTGTCTCGACGTATGTCGAGATTCCAGTCATCGAGTTCTGCGGTGCCTGCTACACGCAGTCTGTTGCCCAATGTGGATGTCACGATCTTAGCAGCATCGTCCAACAGGCTTGTTTGTGGTAGGACTGAGGGGTCTTGGACCTGTAGGGTGATACTGTAACCCTTGACTGGATACACCGAGATGCTCTCACCAAATATCTTTCCAACAGCAGCAGCACGGCTACCGGCACAGATAACCACATCAGAGTATTCATACCAGTCGGTGATGTATTCGCTTTCGATACGCACACTCCACTTGTTGGGCAAACGACGGGCATCTTTGACACTGGCATGATAGCGGAACCGGACTCCGCGGTCACCTAGCCAGCGAGCCAGATTGGCTGTGAATTTGTGTATGTCGCCCATGCCATCACTGGCAGTATATGTGCCGCCGATCACGGTGTGGTCATGCTTGAGTGCTGGTTCAGCATCAAACACCCCATCTTGATCCAATACTTCGCGATGCACTCCGGCCATCTCGTATAATTTGCATGCCTGCTTGGCTGAATCAAAATAAGCGGGATCACGGTAGATATGCAGGATGCCGGTCTGGCTGTGGTCAAAGTCGATGCCGGTACTACGCATGATGTCTCGATAAGCTTCACGACTCTGCAGTCCCATCTCTATGGTTTGAAGTGTATTACGTTCATAACGACCCAGCGCTGTGTTGGTCATGAAGCCAGCGATCCACTTCAGTTTAGGCAATGATGGACAGGGACGGAACAGCAATGGAGCGTCTTTCTGCCACATCCACTTGAAACCTTTTTTGACATTCGCCCAAGTGGTCCATACTTCGCTGTTGCTGACCGACAGTTGTCCACCGTTGGCATAACTGGTCATCATGCCAGCATAGTGTTCGGCTTCTACCACTGTGACATCATAGCCTCGCTTGTAGAGACTGTAGGCTGTGGTCACGCCGGTGATGCCGGCTCCAATAACAAGTATCTTTTTAGTCATATCTTGATGATAGCACGATCGCGATCAAACCGCAAGCCAATGCTATGGTTCCTAACCAAATATTTAAGGGATTATACGCCACACATCTCATAGCCGTTTCTACGCAGAGATATTCGCCGGTAAACAGCAGGGTTCCAAACAGGATTGAAAGGAACCCTGCGTACCTCAATGGAACTGCTCTTCTTCTGTGCTACCTTTGAGAGCCTGTGTGGATGCGTTGGCTTCGATGGTAGTTGTGACAGCATCAAAGTAGCCGGTGCCGACTTCACGCTGGTGCTTGACTGCTTCGAACCCGCGGCTGGCATCTGCAAATTCACGCTGCTGCAGATTCACAAACGCTGTCATGCCTTCGCGAGCATAACCGTGTGCGAGGTCGAACATGCCGTGGTTGAGTTGATGGAAACCAGCCAGAGTGATGAACTGGAACTTGTAGCCCATGGCACCCAGTTCACGTTGGAAGCGGGCGATTTCATCATCGTTGAGATTCTTCTTCCAGTTAAAGGAGGGTGAGCAGTTGTAGGCCAGCATCTTGCCCGGGAACTGTCGATGGATACCTTCAGCGAAGTTCTTGGCGAACTCAAGATCAGGTACACCAGTCTCACACCACAGCAGGTCTGCGTAGGGTGCGTAGGCCAGGCCACGTGCTAGAGCTTGGTCGAATCCTTTGCGGGTGCGATAGAACCCTTCAACAGTTCGTTCACCTGTGAGGAAGGGCCGATCGCGTTCGTCAATGTCTGACGTAACCAAGTCGGCTGCTTCTGCATCAGTCCTGGCAAGCAGAACAGTAGTAACACCCAGCACGTCAGCAGCAAGACGAGCAGCAGTGAGTTTGTTGATGGCTTCTTGAGTTGGAACAAGGACTTTTCCTCCCATGTGTCCGCATTTCTTAACGGACGCTAATTGATCTTCGAAGTGTACACCCGAAGCACCGGCTTCGATCATGGCCTTCATGAGTTCGAACGCATTGAGCACACCACCGAAACCGGCTTCGGCATCGGCCACGATGGGTGCGAAGAAGTCGGTGTCTCCGTGGCCTTCCATCCACTGGATCTGATCCGCACGTGTGAATGTGTTGTTGATCTTTTTCACCACTGCTGGCACTGAGTCCACTGGATACAGGCTTTGGTCGGGATACATCTCGCCGGCCGAGTTGGCATCGCCGGCCACTTGCCAACCGCTCATGTAGATGGCCTTGAGTCCGGCCTTGACTTGTTGCAGGGCCTGCATGCCAGTCATGGCACCCAGAGTATTCACATAGTCTTCGGTCTGCAACAGGTTCCACAGTTTCTCAGCACCACGACGGGCCAGGCTGTGTTCCACAGGATTGCTGCCTTGCAGCCGGACCACTTGGTCGGCTGTGTATTCTCTACGGATTCCATTCCAACGTGGATTGGTGCTCCAGTCCTGCTGGATCTGATAGGCTTTCCAACTGCGGTTTTTTTCACTCATCTTGCTCTCCATGTTTGTTAGGTATTTATTGCAATGCAATAATCACAAAATCTATCATTATTTACGGCGTATCGTAAATACACCTACATTACTAAGGAGATCCAGATGGAACTGTATATCGCTATCGCTGTTATCGTAGTCGTTGGTGGCTATTTCTTATTCAAGCGTGCTGACAAAAACAACGACGGCAAGATTGACGCTGTGGAAGCCAAGGCTGCTGTGGAAGAAGTCAAGGTCGTGGTGCAAGAAGCCAAGACACAGGTCAAGAAAGCCGCTGTCAAAGCCAAGGCCAACATGGGAGCCAAGACACGAACTGCTGTAAAAAACGCCACAGCCAAGAAGCCTGCTGCTAAAAAGACTGCACCTAAGAAGTAAGCAATCTCGCGAAGCCAACTGTGTCTATGGCAGTCAATGCCATGTAGTTGGCCAGCATGCCAAAACTGCCTCGGGTCCAAGCGGCCCAGGCATATACCGCACTACCTGTTATGGTCATGGTCAAGAACAGGAAAAAAGGCACATAGGGAACTGTGAAAGCGAACAGCAAAGCAGCCCCGATGCTGAGTGCCCAAGCAAACACTTCCAGCCAAAATCTCAAAGGCCAACTGGTATGATCACGTTGGATGAATTGCCACGTGGCCTGTATGTTATCTCGAGTGATCATAGCACATGCTGTTCTGCGAACAAATGAGCACCTAAGTTCTTAGATTTTGATTCGCACATGATGTCAGCATATTCCGAGAACCCAGCAGCCCACTCATTAACGCCGTGATTCCAATAGAAGTCACTGTGCGCCCTGAGCTTGGCCTTCTTGTGCCCTTGGGCTAAGAGAGATTGAAAATCTGGAAGAGTATTGCTACAATGATCAACGAGCACATCCTCGCGACTGATGGAATAATGGACCACAGGACGAACGCCACGCCAGCTATCAACGACACGTTGAAAGCGAGGATCTTGAGGGGTGATGTATTCGCCCGCACTATGGCACCAATGATGATGTATGTCCAGCACCAGGGCACACACATCGGCCAGTTCTAGGCTGGCATCCAGGCCCCAGGAGTTTTCGTCGTTTTCGATAGTGATGCAATTTCTAGCCTCAGGAGTCAATCGCCCCAGGACTTGACGTAGACCCAGTGGTCCTCGGCGGCCAGAGATGTGTATATTGATTTGAACATCTTGGAAAGTCTTTCCATACCCCATCCACCTAGCCATGTCAGCATGATATTCAAACTCCAGTATGCTTCTATTTACTATGTCTTCGCTTTCGCTGGCAAGTACACAGAACTGACCGGGATGGAAGCTAAGACGCACACCCAAGCGCCGAGCTGCTTCGCCCACGGGTGCGAATATCTTAGCCAGGTGACTTTGC
>JACCDP010497827.1_pt1 | contig 13149 bp, 7 predicted proteins | sample 7445841 | NCBI WGS metagenome assembly JACCDP01 (sample SAMN15323441, study PRJNA562643) | freshwater metagenome | isolation source: river surface water | place: USA:Blue River Watershed | collected 2017-08-17
CCTCGAGATCGGCCCGCTCCTTAAGGAGTATTGGTTCGATAACACGAAGCGTTACGAAGAGGTCATGGAGCAGCTTCGCAAGGATCTGTTCGCCTCCTGATCGCGGATGGTCGCGGAAGCCACAGTCTCCTCCGAGCGCCCGGCTGACCGTCGGGTGCGGAACCTGTACCACATGCTGCTCTATGTGTGGGGCCGCTACGATAAGGACTTGGCTGATAGCGCCCGCGAAGTGGGCTCCGAAGGAGAGATTTCCTCGCTGCCTAATCTCTTCGCCCACGTCCTGAGCGAAGCCGTCTCGCATCAGCTGCGCCGTGGGCTGTATCGTGATTACCAGCCCAAGGAGGAGACGGGCCCGCGCATCCGTGGTCAGCTCCAGGTCGGCCCGTCCGTCGGTCGGATGCTCTTCCGGCAAGGCCTGGCCCAATGCGTTTTTGATGAGTTCAGCCCCGATACGCTCCATAATCGGATCATCAAGACGACCTTGCTCCGCCTCCTCCGGGAAGGCGGCCTGGAAGAGAAGATCGGCTTACGGGTGCGGCTGCTCTTGCCGCGCTTGGGCGAAGTCAGCGAGCTGGACCTCCGCCGCCGGCATTTCTCCGAGGTGCGCCTGCACCGTAATAACCGCGAATACGGCCTGCTTTTGGATATCTGCCGCTTCATCTACGAAGAGGCGATGCCGACGCCGCACGGCGAACAGGACATGACTTTCCGCGCCTTTGCGGGCGACTGGTTCAAGCGCAAGGGCCGGCTCTTCCAGAATTTTGTCAGCCGTTTCTACGAGCTGCGGGCCGCGGATGCCGGCTGGGAGGTCCAGAAGTCGGGTACGACCTTCCAGCACCCGTTGAAACCAGCGACCCCTGCGGAGGGTGATTATCTGCAGCGCCTGGAGGCGGATGTGTATGTGAAGCATCCTTCCGGCCGGAAAGTCCTGATCGAATGCAAGTTCTACGGGAAACCCTTCGCCTCTAAGCCCAAGCGCCGGACGGAGTCGGATGACGAGCTTTCGGACGAGGATTTTGGCGCCGAGCCGGAGGCTCCCGGCCGCAAGATCTCGAATGAGCACCTGCTCCAGCTCGGGGCGTACATGGATGGGCTTAGTCGAAAGAAGGAGGGACCCCAGGGGGTGGAGGGTTTGCTGCTCTATGTGCAGCCGGATGACCAGCCGTTGAGAGCCGATTTTGTCCGCGAGGGGGTGAAGGGTTCACCCCAGCCGCTCCGGGTCCGGTGCCTGGACCTGACCAAGCCGTGGGACCAGGTCGAAGCCGACCTCCTCGGTTACCTTGGGTGACGGATTATAATACAGCCTCTTAGATTCTACGGTTCGGGGCGCCGAAACTCTTGCGAGCGAGACGGGCGGAAGGCATAGTGCAGCCTCCCCCGCCTTTCGTCATGTCGCCCGACCAAATCACCCCCGAAATCCTCGCCCAACTGGAAGCCAAGTTGCTGGCGCTGCTCCCTGCCGATGGCTCGACCATCGGGAACGGCGCCGCCGCTAAGGCTTTGGGCCTGGGTGATGCCATCTATGACCTGGTGAAGGCTTCACTTCATACGAAGCGCCAGATCGACAAGGGCCAGGGCAGGGGAGGCAGCATCCGCCTCGCGGGTGTCGCCAAGGACGAGTTTTTCGACCCGAAGGACGTCACTTCCGTGGCTCCGCTGAATCTCAACGCCCCGGGCGGCAAGGCGCCGAAGGCTCCTAAAACCGAAGCACCGGCCGTGCCGTTCACCCAACACCGGCATGCGGATGCGACCCGCAAGAACCTCCCGCCCGCAGGTGGCGATGCGCAACAGGAGGTCGGGCAGGAGCAGAAGATCGTCTACGCTTTCGACCCGCACCGCTCGCCCGAGCTCCGTTTCAACGGCCAGATCGGCCGCCTCAAGGACCTCTTGGTGAAGGCGACCCAGGAGAAGCTGAGCGCCGAAGAAGCCGCGGAGTTCGCCAAACTCATCGAGTCCGAGCAGCCCTGGCTCGAATGGGCCGGCAAGCGGGAGAACCCGAACTTCTCCGTCGACCCGGTCGCCCTGCACATCCACGAGCGCGTTTCCGCTGAGGCCATTCTCCGCGCCATCCGCCGCGAGGACGTCCAGCGCGACATGTTCCTGAGCGACCAGCTATCGCCGCGCGAAGCTAAGGCATACTATAAACACGACGAGGCCTGGACCAATCGCCTCATCCTCGGCGACTCGCTCCAGGTCATGACCTCGCTCGCCAAGCGCGAGAACCTCGCCGGCAAGGTGCAGATGATCTTCATCGACCCACCTTATGGGATTAAGTTCTCCTCCAATTGGCAGAATGAGGTCGGTGATCGTACTGTACGTGATAAAGACGAAGATTTAACGCGCGAGCCCGAGATGATTCGAGCCTATCGTGACACGTGGATGCTGGGGGTTCATTCTTACTTAAGTTATATTAAGCAGCGTCTATTGATGGCGCGGGAGTTGCTCACGGAAAAGGGCAGCATCTTTCTCCAGATTTCGGACGAAAATCTTCACCGTGTCAGGTTGGTTATGGACGAGGTTTTTGGACAAGAGAATTTCGTCTCCATTATCCTGTTTAGGAAGAGCGGCGGCCTGACCGGAAATTTTTTGCCTACAATCGGAGATTATCTAATTTGGTATGCAAAGGATAAGTCTCAAATTAAGCATCGAAGGCTGTTCAAGGATAAGAATCCTGGCGAACCTGGGGCAACTCAGTACAGGTATCAGATTACTGAGCGTGGTGAGCTTAAGGACGTAAAAGATTTGTCCGAAGCAGGCCTAAGGGGCACCGATTTGTGTGCGCATGCGGACCTTACCTCGCAGGGAAATCAACCCTACGAATTTACATTTTGCGGACGGACATTCCGAGGGGGGTTTAAGCCCAGCCCAACTAACATCGTTAAATTAGCCAAAGCTGGTCGACTTTATGCGATGGGTAACTCGCTGCGTTATATTCGAAAGCTTTCGGACTACAATGTATTCGAAATTAACCAGCTTTGGGAGGATGTTGGCATCAGTGGCTTTTCTGAAGATAAGTTATATGTAGTCCAGACATCGCCAAGCGTTATTGAACGTTGCATGCTTATGGCTACTGATCCCGGCGATTTAGTTTTAGATCCCACCTGCGGATCGGGCACCACCGCGTATGTCGCTGAGCAGTGGGGTCGCCGGTGGATCACGATTGATACTTCCCGCGTGGCGGCCTCGATTGCCCGCCAGCGGCTGATGACGTCGACGTTCGAAGTGTACAAGGCCAAGGACCCGGTCGTCGGCATTGACCCGTCCGCCCCGATCAACCCGTCTTACGGCTTCGAGTATAAGACGGTTCCCCATATTACGCTTAAGTCCATCGCCCGCAATGTGGGCCTGGACCCGATCTTCGAGCGGCACGAGGCCATTCTCGCTCAGAAGCTGCAGGCGGCGAATGAAGCGCTCGCCGGCGTGTCCGAGACTCTGCGGGCCAGCTTGGTCGCGAAGCTTGCTGCGAAGTTCCGAACGGATGGCGCTCGCGCCATTTCCGATGCCGATCTCCGTCGCTGGTTGCTGCCGCGTACGGATAAGGCGCTCATCAACTTCGGTACAGCCAGTCAGAAGAAGGATTGGGTCGCCTCGATTCCGCCTGAGGACCAGTGGCGCGAGTGGGAGGTGCCTTTCGACACCGATAAGGATTGGCCGCAGGCCTTGCAGACGGCGGTCAAGGCCTTCCGTGAGGCTTGGCGCGCGAAGATGGACGAGGTCAACGCGGCCATCGCGGCCAGCGCTGAACAGGAAGAGCTGGTCGACCAGCCGATTGTGATCAAGGGCGTCACCCGCGTGACGGGTCCGTTCACGGTCGAATCCGTACGTCCGCCCGAAGTCAGCGCCGACCCGGCCAAGCCGGATGCAGCCGATGGTTCGCCCATCGGTGGCGCTCCGGCCGGCAACCTGCCCACCTTCGAGCCCGAGGAGGAGCGTAACCTCTCCGCCCACGTCGATCGCATGCTTTCGCTCCTCAAGCAGGATGGTATCACGTTCCTGGGCAATAAGCATATCAGCCTGACGCGCCTCGACCGCGCTGATCACCCGATGATCCATGGTGAAGGCGAGTACACGCCGGAAGGCGCGGCCGAGCCTCGTAAGGTGGCTATCGTCATCGGTCCGGAGCACGGCGCGGTGCCGCTCTTCTTCGTTGAAGAGGCGATGCGTATCTCGTACAAGCGTGGTTACGACGACTTGGTCATCGCAGGCTTCTCCTTCGACGCCTTCGCCCAGGAGTGCATTCAGACGAACAACGAAGACAAGAACTCGAAGTTGGCCATGCACATGGCCCAGATCCGTCCGGACGTGACCATGAAGGACCTGCTCAAGAAGACGAACAAGGTGGAGCAGATCTTCACGGTCTTCGGCCAGCCGCGTAGTCGTGTCGAGTCGGTCGAAGGCGGCGAATTCCGTGCGACGCTCGAAGGCGTCGACGTCTATGACCCCGTGACTAACCAGATCGTGTCCAGCGGCGCCGACAAGGTGGCCGCGTGGTTCGTCGATACCGATTACGATGGGAAGGTCTTCTGCGTCTGCCAGGCCTTCTTCCCGGATAAGTCCGCTTGGGAGAAGTTGCAGCGCGCCCTTAAGGCGACCATCGCCGAAGAGGAATGGGCCAAGCTTGCGGGCAAGGTCAGCCTACCCTTCAAGAAGGGTAAGACGGGCTTGGTCGCGGTGAAGGTCATCGACCCTCGTGGCAACGAAGTCATGCGCATCCACCGTCTCGCCTAAGCCCATGGCCCCTCCTGCTGTCAAAGACCTGCCGGTGCAGGTGCCGGTCGATGAGCCGATCCTGAACAAGCCTTACGACGTACCCGAGTGGCATTGGGTCTACGGAGCCGATGGCGTTGCCAATAAGATGCCCGGACGTCGACCGGCGGCTTATTTCTGGTCCGGCCGCCAAGCGGGCGATCGCCAGGGCGGGTTGGAAGGCATCGAAGCGGACGTAGGATCCGAACGCCTGACTTTGGTCAACGCCCTGCGCCAGGACGTCGCTAAGTGGCGAGCTTCGGGCTACGAGAACGCCACGGTCACGACCAAGAAGCTCTTGGCGCATTGGCACGACAAGAACCGCCCGCGTCGCTTCTTCTTCTGTCAGCTCGAGGCCGTCGAGACCATCATCTACCTGCGTGAGATCCTGGCTAGCGGGCGTAAGCCCCGCTGGGGAACGGTCGTCTCGCCGGACGACTACAAGAAGCTATCCCAAGAGATCTTGCAGCAACTCTCGGGTAAGATCGAAGGCGACGACGGCGTCGCCACGACGACCTTGCCCCTGACGCTGGCCGATCAGCCGAACGACCCCAAGCTTAAGGCCTTGGTCCGCCATGGCTGCAAGATGGCGACCGGCTCCGGTAAGACGATCGTCATGGGGATGCTCATCTCCTGGGCGTTCTGCAATCGCGGCGCCGTCCCGGGCGACACGCGCTTTCCCTCGGCCGTCCTGGTCTGCTGTCCCAACCTGACGGTCAAGGAGCGCCTCGAGGTGCTCAAGCCCGACTCCAAGGAGTCGAACTACTATACCGAGTTCAACATGGTGCCGAACAGCATGCTCGGGCTCATGGCGGTCGGTAAGGTCGTCGTCACTAACTGGCATGTCTTCCATCCGGAATCCCCGCATGCCGAAGGCGGCGCTACCTACGCGGTCGTCGATAAAGGCGAAGAGGGCGACGACGCCTTCTCCCGCCGCGTGCTCAAGGAGCTTTACGGTCGCGGCGAGATCATGGTCCTCAACGACGAAGCCCACCATGCCTACCGTCCCAAGCCGGCGATCGATGATCAAGCCGAAGGCGCGGTCCTCGGTTTGGCGGACAAGGAAGAGCTAAATGAAGCCACCGTCTGGGTCGGTGGACTCGACCGCATCAACCAGGCGGTCGGCGTCGGCGTCTGCGTCGACCTCTCCGCCACGCCGTTCTACCTCGGTGGCACGGGGCACGTCGAAGGCTCGCCCTTCCCCTGGCTCGTCTCGGATTTCGGCCTGGTCGATGCCATCGAGTCCGGACTGACCAAGATCCCCCGCCTCCCGGTCGAAGACCAGACCGGCAAGCCCAGCCCGCAGTTCTTCCACCTCTGGGAGCATATCAAGAGCAAGTGCGCCCCGGCCGAGATGGTCCGCGGCAAGCCCAAGCCGGAAGCCGCCTGGCGCGAGGCCGAGGCTGCCCTGCAGATGTTGACCTCGCAGTGGAAGGAGCGCTTTGACGCCATGCAGGCCGCGCAGGCCGGCCAGAACTATATCCCGCCGGTGATGATCGTCGTCTGTGACAATACCCACATGGCCGAATACTTCTTCGAAAAGATCTCCGGCGAGAAGATGGTCGAGGTCGAAGCCGAGGGTGAGGAGGGTGAAGACGAAGAGGCCCCGCTCCCCAAGGCCGCGGGCAAGCGTAAGCTCCGCCGCACCTATAACCCCTCGTCCGTAATCTTCCGCGAGCTGGCCAATACGGCGGAGAAGCAGGTGACGGTCCGTATCGATAGCGGCCTGCTCAACGAGGCCGAAGCGGGGGCCGGTTCTTCCAAGGACAAGGAAGCCCAGAAGCTGCGCGAGCTCATCGCCAGTGTCGGCAAGAAGGGTAAGCCGGGCGAACACATCCGCTGCGTTGTGTCCGTCCAGATGCTCACCGAGGGCTGGGACGCCAATAACGTCACCCAGATCCTGGGCCTGCGCGCCTTCGGCTCGCAGCTGCTCTGCGAACAGGTCGTCGGCCGAGGCTTGCGCCGTCTCAGTTACGACGTCGGCTCGGACGGCAAGCTCGAGGCCGAATACGTCGACGTCTACGGCATCCCGTTCTCAATCATCCCATTCAAGGGACGCGAGGAGGGCGGCAAGGAACCTGGAGATAAGCCGACCAACCTCGTCACGGCCATGCCTGAGCGGGCGGGGCTCGAGATCAAATTCCCGAACGTAGAAGGCTACGTCTTCCAGCTCAACCGGGAGTACATCAAGTGCGAGGTTTCCCGGGTTGAATCCATCGACATCAAGGTCACGACGGCGCCCAACCAGATCTTCGTGCAGCCTCTGGTCGGCCTGCAGGACGGTGTCATCGGCGGAGCGAACTTCGAAGCCCGACTCCATACCCGTGACGAATTCTACGCCGCGACCCACATCGACCAGATCCTGATGTGGATCGCCAAGGAGATCACCGATAACCTGACCAACCCCCAGTTGGACAGCTCGGAGAAATTCCGCCAGACCGCTCGGCACCAGCTATACAAGCCAGTCTTGGATGTCGTGAAGAAGTACGTCGCCACGCGCATCAACTTCAACGGCGTGGACCAGCGCGAGCTCGCGCTCGAGATGTACTTCAAGCGGGTCATCCAGCTCCTGACGGTCGCCATCCGCCCGGACACTGAATCCGGGGAGCCGCCGCTCCTGCCGGTGCTCAATCACTTCGCTCCGTTCGGCTCGAGCGCCGACGTCCATTTCCCGACCAAGAAGGCCTGCCACCCCGTCAAGAAGAGCCACGTCAACCTCGTGGTGCTCGACTCCGATGAGTGGGAAAAGTCCGCCGCCCAACAGCTGGAGCTCTCGGATGAAGTTGTCGCCTTCGTGAAGAACGACCACCTCGAGCTCACGATCCCGTACACCTACGACGGCATCAAATACAACTACTTCCCTGACTTCCTCGTCCGGATGAAGTCGGGCCTTAACCTCATCCTGGAGGTCAAGGGACAGATTCGCGACAAGGAGCCCCATAAGATGGAGGCCGCCAAGCGCTGGGTCGACGCCGTCAACAACTGGGGCCGCCTCGGCACCTGGCATTACGCGCTCACCCTCGATATCAACGAGATCCCCGCCATCCTCCTCGAAGCCGCGGCCAAGGAGGTCAAGCCACCCCGCGAGGGCTGATCGCTATGGATCGCCTAAAGTACGGGCGTTTGCTTGAAGGACTATGGCCCCGTCGCAAGGAGGTCATGGAAAGTAAGTTGTCCCAGTTAGAGGCGGATGACGCTATCGAACGTCTCTGCAAGTCTACGATGCTCGGGGCACGTCGCCTTGATGAGCTGGCCTTCGCTAGTTTAGTCTGCGCCGAAATATGTTCGGCATGCGATGCGCCCGAGTATCGCCGCCCGGCAGGAATCTACTACGGCCTGGCGGCGTCTTTCCAGGGCCAGACCGCTGCCATGGCGGCTTTGCATGCGGCTTCCGTCATGTACCTCAAGTATGCTCAGGAATTCGAAACCTGGCTGGCGGCGGGTCTGGCGGAGATGGCGAAAACACTAGATAACCAACAAGCGCAGGCAACGCACGCAGAAGACCTCTGGTCGTCTTCCATCAACAAGCGTGGCGATTACTACTCCAAGTCGCGTGAACTCACTTTTGAGGAGCGTCGGTTAAACGGCCGGCCGGCCCTTGCCTCCAGGTTTTCCTTGGGCGGGTTATCCTTACCCCCATTGCCTCAGCTTACGATGGCCGAACTCGAAGGTCTGCATGCACATTTTGACGACGCCGGATTGCCTTATAAGTTGACCAAAGAGGAACGAGAGCGACTGGCGGTGTATGTCTGCTGGGGGCAATTTTGTTTCGCTGGCTATGAGGCTGGTATCGGAGCCGCTTTGGAGCATGCGGAAAGGCTAAGTCTCGAGCCGGCTTTGATTCGCGAGTTAAGGGCCGCCATTGAACTCATGGATCGGTCTGAGCCTCCTGCGGTCGAGGATGAAGATGAACCATTGCTATCCGAAGGTGACGATGATGAAGGCATTTTGGACCGGCCCGTAGACGACCTCTGCCAGCCGCCTGATCGCCCCGTCCGGCCTCGCGCTTGGGTAGGGCCGCCTCAACGCTTACGCTTCGAATATACTTACCGGATTGAACCGCAGTATTCGCTGGAGTGGGACGTTCAGTCTGGTTTGTTGGCCTTCAGCTCATCTGTTCATGGGGTTGCCTCCGCTCGGCTTATCGTTGATCTCCTAAAGTGGGATGAATTCTGGAAGCTGATCAGACAGGCCCGGCCTTGGGAGTGGGAGGCTAGCTATGAAATGCCATTTGAGGATGGCTATCAGTGGACTTTGGAGCTCACCCAGGGAGCCATGAGCCTGAGCACCCAAGGCTCCAATTCCAATCCGGGGGATGAGACCGCGCGAGCCCCGTTCAGTCAGCTGCTGAAGGCCCTGGAAGTGCTGAGTCGTTATCCGGTCCCCATGACGCGGGTCAGAGATGACCATTAGTCTTCTGTCGTTATAAAGAAGGTTGGCGGCCTCGTCTTATGGAGAGAATGAAGTCGGAACCATGCCGGCCTTTGGAGTCAGCACTCACGGTACGCTCCGGCTGTTCTTCGTTCGTGGGCGCGCTGCAGAGCTAGCTTTGCCAGACTCGGTGAGCCATATGTCCGGCGGGTGACCTTCGGCTTCCCGACAGGATAGGGCGTATTCCCGCGGTACATCCGCTCTAGCTCCGTCGTCTTCGTGATCAGCACGGCGCCTTTCACCGTCGCTTCCCAGCGCCGATAGATGCATCGCCGTAGTGACTGTTTCAAGGTCTTCTGCAGCCGGAAGGCCTTGGGCGGTGATGCGGATTTGCGGGGCACGGGGAGGGGCGGCTACTCGGCCGACACTGGGCGGCCGCCCTCCAGAAGCAAGCCGACCCTGTGCGCCGGCGGTTTTGCGGTTTAGAATCCGCGGACGTTGTTCCAGTCCGAGAAGTAGTGGAGCGGTTGGCAGAGTTGCTCCATCGCCTGTTCGCCGTAGCCCCGATCCGCCACGATGAGGCCGTGGACCCGCAGAGCCTTGGTGCGTTTGGCCTCGTTGACCATCGTCTGGATGTCCGTCGGCACCGAGAACTCGCCATCCGAGACCAGCATGATGTCGGCTCGTTCCCAGCCGGTCTGCGAGACCTTGGCGACGGCCTCTCGCATCGGCGACGAGATATCAGTGCCACCATGGAAGGACATGGCCAGGAGGCCGATGATGTTCTTGAGGCCGTCCTGATCGAGCGAGAGTTCGCGCCCTTCGATGTCACGAGGCCCGCTGAAGGTGTAGAGGTAGCACTTGCGCTGTTCGGCGGCGGCGAGACGCATGAGCTCGAAGCTGATGGCCTTTGCCACGGTTTCAGGGAGGCCATGCATGGAGCCGGAGGTGTCCAGGCAGATGATCACGGGGCCTCGCTCCAGCTTGCGTTCCACGGTCTCGGTGCCTTCGACGTACTCCGTCTCGGTGCGCCGGACGATCTCATGGTCATAGCCGCTGACCTGGTAGGTCGCCAACGAGTGCTCCGCGAGCCGGGCCTGCCAAAGCTTTCGCCCGACCGGATGACGCATCAGCATGGTTTCGGCGGGGAGCATCCGGGGCAGGTCCGCGGAGCGATGCACGCCCTCCGTCTCCTCGCGGAAGTCCGGCTGGCGCACGCGCTGGAGTTCTTCGACGACGCGGGAGACGGCTTTGATGATGGGGCGAGTTTCCGCGACGACCGCGTTATCCGCCTCGCGTAGTCGTCCGATGGTCCGCGCGACTTCCCCGACCTGCGGCAGCTTCTTGATCAGCTCGTGAATCTTGGTCACGTGCTCCCAGCCGACGTGATGCAGGATGCCCTTGGAGAGATCCCAGCCGAGGCGCAGCTTCCGACCCAGCTCGCCGAAGACTTCTTCGACGGAATTCCAGGCCCGGATGCGTTCCTGCCAGGTCTGGTCCAGGCAGCTGCGGAGCCATTTGGCCTCTTGCGCCTCGACGATGCCGCTAATCCGCTGCCTTTCGGTTTCGATTTCCGCCCCGGTGGGGGTAGGGCTGGCACCCGATTCACCACGCAACAGTTGCCTAGCCCGACGAGCGTTCTCCTGTTGGACCCATTGGCGGAGCAGTTGGTCGATTTGCTGCAGGCCACGTCGCTGCGCTTGGAGGATGAGCTGCAGCATTGCCAGCACCACCATATCGACGAGCTCAGGATTGTTTCGGCAATGCGGCAGCACACCGCTCTGCTCGCACCACTCGACTAACTGTTGGCCGAGGGCGCCTGCCGGCCACCGGCCCGTCGCGGGCGTCTTGCCTTCCAGCAAGGCGTCGCGCCAGGCCAGCAAGCCGCTCGCGGTCACGCCGACGCTGTCGACCAGGCTCGCCTGGGCGATCGCGTCGCGGTACGACTTGGGCAGGCGGCTGACCCACTGAGACCCGTGTTTAGTCAGCCGGGAGAGGCTGGAGGTTTTGGCGCGGCGACTCATCAGGCGGCGACGTGGTCTTCGATGCGCGGCATCCGGCGATACTCTTCGAGCATGCGCTCGGCCTTGCTGATCACGGTCTCGATCCCGCGCAGGTTGGCCTGCAGACCTTTGGTCACGATATCAGCGTAGCTCGTCGGCACCCAAGGGCTGCGGCTGACTGCTTGGTGCACCCCGGCCAGACGACCGGCGATCTCCATCTGGGATTCGCGGGCGAGTTCGGCGATCTCTTGGACGTTGGTTTTGAACGTATTGATTTCCGATTCAGTGAAATGGTCGCCCGCGCGGCTCTTGGCCTCGTTATTCCGCAAGGCCTGTTCTTCCATCTGAAGCTGATCTTGGATCTCCGAGAAGTCGACGGGCTCCGCCTCCATCTGTTGGTCGAGCCAGCGGGCGAGCCAGCCCGCTTGGTCGGCCGCTTGCCAGGCGCAATGTCGGAGCACCCAGGTATCCACCAAGGCGACTTCGTCGCGGCCGGCGGTGACCGCGGCGACTTTGAGCAGCTCGCGCATCTTGAGGAGGCGCCGTTCGGAGATGTCGATCGGCGGATTTTGGCCGGCACAGGCGGTCCGCAGGCTCACGAGCAGCTGGTCGACCTCTTCCGGGGCCGAACACGGGGTCAGGCCGCTCCCTGTGAAGTCACGCGACTAAAAGTGGTTAAAGGACGCGAATTTAGGAGCGCGTGAAGTGAGGAGCGGCCTGACCCCTTAGTCCGAGCAGAGGAGTTTCCGGAGGTAAGACGGCGAGCCGAACCCCATCCTTCCCGCCAGCCATGATGTGCTCACGCCGTGGTCGTCACGCAATTGCCTGGCCAAGGCGACTTTCCATGCCTGCGCCTTGGGCGGCGCCATCAATTGATCCTCGGTCTGCCCCAGGGCGGAGAGCGCAGTCTGAAAGGCCTCTTCCCAGCGGGCGTGCTCCTCTGTGAGTAGTCGTTCACGGCTTTTCCCGACGAGGGCCGGCACGGAGGTCTCCGCCGTCCGCCTGCCCGCCTTTTCTTTGCGCACCAGCCCGAATAGTTCTTCGTCGGTCGCCGGGCGTTCCTCGGTCGCTAGGACGAAGCGGAGCCTTTCCTCGTAGGCATCCCAGCCTGCAGGGTCATCCCTGAGCCCGTGCATGCTGCTGAGGGCCAGACCTAGGGTAAGGTCGCCTCTTTGGTCAGGCCGATGCAGGGTTCGGTAGCTCGTCCAGCGGTAGTCACGAAGCCCCTCGAGAGTGACGATGCCGGCCCGGACCGGGTTGAGGTGGACGTAGTCGATCTTGCGGGCGGCCAAAGGGCCGGCCGGATAATGCGCGCATCCGAAACGTGACTGGAAGACGTGGCCGACCGACCCGCGGAATACTTTGTGCTTGTTGGCGAAGGCCGACTGAAGGGCGTGCATGCCTTCGCTTAGGTTGCCCCGGGGAGTGGTCAGGACCAGATGGAAGTGGTTGGTCATGATCGCGAAGGCGTGAAGCTGCCAGGCGAAGCGTCGGGCGGTGGCGAGGATGGTTTCCAGGAAGACTTGTTTGGCGGCATCGGTTTCGAAGATCGGCTGGCCGAGCTCGGAGCGATTGTAGACGTGGTAAGCGCCTTGGTTGGAGATGAGACGGCGACGCCGGGCCATGCGCGCATCGTTCAAGCAAGGACGAGTCCATCGACCGTAGATACTCCCTGATACGAACCACTCAGACAACGGGGTCAGGCCGCTCCATGGGCATGGGTGAGACTAAATCCGGCCAAAACCCATGAATCTAGTCGCGACGGCCAGCAGGGAGCGGCCTGACCCCTTATCCATCGGCAAAAGCGTGAGGCGCATCGCTCAGGCGTAATGTTCGGTGATATCGACGTCCGCCCACTTGCCGCAGTAGCCCTCGCCCCCGTCGTTGCCGTAGCTGACGATGAGCGAGCCAGGCTCTCCGCGGCAGTTGAAATCCCAGTAGCAGCTGAAACGCTCGCCTTCGTAGTAGTAGGTCTCGCCGCCGGTGCCCCATTCCTTGCCGGCCTGAATCTTCGCCCAGTTGCGTGGCC
>JACCDP010934341.1_pt1 | contig 13148 bp, 12 predicted proteins | sample 7445841 | NCBI WGS metagenome assembly JACCDP01 (sample SAMN15323441, study PRJNA562643) | freshwater metagenome | isolation source: river surface water | place: USA:Blue River Watershed | collected 2017-08-17
ACTGGAAGTGTAGGACCAATAGGAGGAACTAATACTCAAATTCTTTTTAATTCTAATAATATTGCTACCGGAAGTAATAATTTAACTTTTAATGGAACTACTCTTACTACTCAATCAATAATCGCTACTTCTTTACCTATTATGTCTTCAGGCTCAAATATTGTAATGTATAATAATTTAGATGGTTTAATAACACAAGACACAAACTTTAGTTATGTTCCCTCACAAACTGGATATGTTATTAATGGAAATTTAAATCCTTATAGTGGTTCTTATTATAATTTAGGAACTATTGAGAATCCTTGGAGATCTATTTATGTTTCAACTGGTAGTGTTTTCATTGGTCCTACTGGTACACTACAAATAAATAGTAATGGTCTTATTGCTTCTGATGTTGGTTTTGCTTCTCCTACTTTTCAAGTTGGTTCTACAAAACCAGGAGATGGCATTGTTCTTTATAATAATAATAATGTTTTATATTATGAAAATCAAAGCGGATCAACTGGACCAGTTTCTATTTTCCAAACAGCTATAAATGATGAATTAAATATTTATTATACAGGTGGAAATGTTGGATTTGGAACTAATCTTCCAACTTCTACAGTAGACATTCATGGTATTACACATATAACAGATAAACTAGTAATTGGAAATCAAAATACAGGTGGTATAGCATTTGAAAAAAATAGTCAAACAGGATGTTTTATTGAAGGTTTAAGATATAATGGAACAGGAAATCATTATGTATATTATAATAGTTCTACAAATGAATTAGTACAGGCATCTCCTTTATATTTTTATAGTTACAGTACAGGAACTCAAACTTTTACAGGAACTAATATATACTTTCCTGTTATGTTTGATACAAATGATATTTTATACAATGATTGGTATCATAGTCCAAGAGATACAAACTTTACTGGAACTTTTAAAACAAATGCTGTTATTGAATTAACATATAGTATTCAAGCGCACTCGACTGATAATCAACCTCGTACAATTGCTGCAGCTTTATATTTAAATAATAATCCTATTATTGGAAGTTATAGAAGTCAAACTTTAGCAGGTACTACATCAGAATGTATATTAACTAATAGTGTTTTATTTAATATTTCTCCAGGAAATAATACAATTACATTAAAAGCTGCAGTAGATAATACAAATGTGTCAATAGGAGGAGTTCCTAATATAGCTGCTCCTACAGGAACTTATACTTCTGTAAATTTGAAATGTACAAGAATCTTATAGAGGATCCATCGCTACCGGGCCCGGGACCCGGATTACGCTCGGACAATCTCTGATTGTCAGGGTCCTCCTTAAACATTTATTATTGTAATATTTTTCTAATTTCATTTCTTTCAGTTTTATTATATTTTTTATTAGAATAATTTATTTTAAATTTTACTATTAAGTTAGCTCTTTCATTTTCGTTTTTCAAAAATCCCAATCCTTTTCCTATAACATATTCTTTATTATTTTCTATAATTCCAAACTCTTCATATGTATCATTTATTTTAATTTCATTGTTAAAAAGAGGTATTGTTAATTCTTTTCCACAAATACTATCTGTAAAATCTATTTCAACATTATAATATAAATTCATATCGGCAAATGAAAAATTTTTATCATTTTTTACATTTACATTTATAATTAAATCTCCGCTTTCTTCATTATCACGGAATGCTTGTCTTCCTTTATTTTTTAAAGTTAGATTTCTAGGATAAAAATGTTGCTGAAATACTAATCTTAATTTATCTATTTTTTCATATCTTCCTGTTTCTCCGCAACTAGCACAATCACTTTTTACACTATAACCTTTCCCTAAACAACATTCGCAAGCATTTTCATAGAGTTGAGACATAGGACCTCTTTTGATTAGTTTTTGAACTTTTCCAGAACCTTTGCAATAATGACAATTGGTATAACATTCGCATTTAAAAATATTAGAGTATTCAATAAATTTTTCACAACCAAGATACGCTTCTTTTAGTTCGAAATCTAAAGTAATATTAATATTTTCTAATTTTCTTTTACGATTATTTCTTTGATTTATTCCGAAATTAAAAAATTGGTTCATAAAGTCAAATCCATTTCCAAATGAGTTTCTAAAATTTTCAAAAGTGGGTTGAGATTGTCCGCGTGAATCATATTCTTTTCTTTTTTTATCATCAGAAAGAGTTTCGTATGCTTGAGATATTTTTTTAAATTTTTCTTCATTTCCACCTTTATCAGGGTGGTGAATCATAGCTAAACGTTTGAATGATTTTTTAATTTCATCTTTAGTACAAGTAATAGAAAGTTCAAGTTCTTCGTAGTAATCCATTTTTTTATAATATTTTTTTCTTAAAATTAAAATTTAAAAAAAATCTTAGTTGAACAAAAAAGTATTTTTAAAAAAATATATTTTATATATATAAATATATATATAAAATATGAAATCTGCTCAACTAGTTCAATTTTTCTTCGCTATAGAACATACAATTAAACTTTATCACTGGCAAACTAAAAGTTTTTCTCGTCATAAAGCAACTGATAATCTCGTAGGTACTATTATCGATGTCACCGATCGTTTTATGGAAGCTTATCAAGGTAAAGATAAATATGGTAAGTTAAGTTTAACAATGGATCTTCCAACAACTATTAGTATTCTTAATGATAATAATGCTACTAATTATCTTAAAGATATAGCAACAGCATTAATGCACTTTGAGAAGAATGGTGTTGTTGATAGTTCAGATACTGATTTGTTAAATATTAGAGATGAGCTTTTAGCTGCAGTTAATAATACAATTTATCTTTTTACTTTTCAGTAATCCTGGTCCCGGGTCAGGTAATTTTTTATGATTACCAGACCCAAGGTCCGGATTACCGGGATCCGATAAACAGTTCTACACCATTTTTATAAGTAGTATAAATTAAGTATGTTATTAGAATGGGTTTAACTAAGTCAGGGAATAGTTTAGCGTTTTCTAAATCTCCAGTAGGATGATATAAATAATTAAAAACAGACATGATATGGAATAATAAGGCAGTTAATAATAATGTTAAAAAGTTCTTTGATATCATTTTATTTTCTATCATAATAATTATACATTGAAAATAAGCAAAAAGACTACCTATTGTATCAACTATGGAAACTCTATCTTCTGCAGTTAAACCATTTTTTAAATTTTTAATATCAATTCCAACAAGATTTTCTTTACCAAATAAATCAATTGCTAAAATTCCTCCAATCTTTGTTATAGGAGATAAATCTGATATAAATATAACAACTTGAAGTATTTGTCTAAGAAAAAAATATATATAAAAATCTTTCATCTTTTCTTAATTAATTATAATTAATTAAGAAAATTTTTAATTATTTTGATTTCCTCTTTATTAATTTTTAAAACACTCTCTACATACTGGTTTATACTTTTCTGCACCACCTATTACTATATCTTCTTTCTCTTCTGTTGTTCTTTTAGTAAAAGGAGCATCAGATCCGCATTCACAAATTGCTGTTAAATGAATTATTTTATCAGCCATAGGAACTACTTTTAATAAATTTGGAAAAGATCTCATTCTATAATCTGAATTTAATCCTGCACATATTAATATCTTACTATCTCCCCATTTTCTACAAAAATCTTCTATATCATCAAAAAATTGTACTTCATCAATAATTATACAATCAACATCTTTTAATACATCACTTATTTCATTTTCTAATTCATTCAAACTTTTACATCTAAATAATTGACCATCACTATACTTTCCATCATGAGATGCTATTTTACCATCAGATGAATATCTTTCATCAAAAGAATGATTTATCAATATATAACTTTTTTTAGAATTCTTAAATCTCTTCTCATACATTAATAACATTGTGCTTTTTCCAGCCATCATTGAACCTGTAATCAAAGTGATTGTCATCTTTTTTAAGTTTATATTTATTTGATATTTTTATCTTTAAATCAGTTTTTAAAAAGGATTCTAACTTCTTTAAATGCTTGATTACTCTTTCGTATTTTCTTAAAGTTAAATATACTTTTTTATAATAACATCGGAATTTTTAATGTCTTTTTTCCTCGAATATCAGCTACCAAATTTTCCCACATAAGTTCTGCTTTTTGAACAAAAGAAGGTTCTGCTTGAACTGGAAGTTTATTTACTTTATTAGTATAATTTTCTGTATTCTGAAGATAATATACTGCTTCTCCATTAGAAATTATATTATTCCAGGCCATATCTACATTATATAAAACTTCGTATACGTCGATCAGAGCATATTTATTGATGGCTTTTGAAGCCAGTTCTGATGCTTTTTTTGCCAATAAGCAATCCATAGGATCGTTACCGTTAAAAAATGGGCTGTAAAACTTTCTCATAACACTATCATCATCTTCTTTACGAAGAGGAGAATATGTTGTCAACTCTTCACCTGCTGCGATATCTCTATACGCATAAACAATCAAAAATATAGCAAACTTTGTAGTTTGATACTTGCTCCACTCTATCTGAGTTTTGTTGAAGCCAATATTGATGTTGAATTTTGGAGAAGAATTAAATCTTGCATAAAATTTGCCTTTAATTACAGCGAAATCTCCTTCTTCTTTAGTATCTCCGCACAAGACATTCTTTTGAAACTTATAAGATACTCCCTCAAAAAATTTATCAATAGAGTTTGTATTATCTCTTTGTGATGGGTCAAGCCACTCAGCTTTTTTTGGTTGAAGTGATTCGAAGAGATCTCTATTGTGACTTATGACGTCATAGCAATCTTGTGCGGATCTTAGATGCAATACATGTTCTATAAGAAGAGTTGTTCCTCGGGGAATGTTTCTAGATGCAACAACCTTATCTTCAAGAAAGTGAATATCTGAATTTATATAAGCTGCCTCGCTAAATTTTGATGTAAGCTTACGAAGAGAATTATGAGTAAACTTGTTTGGAATTAATACTAAAGGTTTTGCACGAGCATATACTGTCTCTGGTTTATAATTTGAAGACATATTTTTTAATTATACTATTTATTTTTACAAATTAGTTCTTTAAATTATTTTTAAGAGTGGATTGAATATAATATAAGTTGAGATTTAAATAAGATTTTTAGAATATTTATTTACTAAGACCAAATTACTCTTTCTTTGATTGAAAAACGATAGAATATCTATCTCCTCTTTCGTACTTTCTTGAACCTATAAAATCAATGTCACGTTTTGCTATTCCTCTTAAATATCTGTATTCTGGATCTTGAAATAAAAACATACTTTTTCTTGGAAGAGGAATATTATATACTTTATTTGTTTTAGAGTCTTTTAAACTAAATAAAATGTCAGAGCCAAATGATATAACAACTACACAAGGATTATAAACTCTTTTTTCTTCTGTAGAGAATGCCATTCCTTCTCCTTTTTGTAATTTTGAAAAATTTATAGTATTTAGTTTAAATGGAAGGTTTGTTTCAAATTGTTGTGCAAAACATTTTGATATTTCTTTTAATTTTTTCTTATTAATATCAGTTGGATTATCTATTAAATCTATAAATATTTTTTCTATATCATCATCTATTGCATCTGTTATTATTTTAAATACATCAGGAATTTCATCAATATTGTAGTGAAAATTTTTATAAGTTATTACTTTACTACTTAGTTTATTTGTTAAAGGTTTAACTACAACGCTCATTCTATTATCTTTATTTATATTAAAGATAATAAAAAAATATTTAAATCAGTTTATCTTTTTTCAATCAAATTTAGCTCTCTCTTTCATTAAATCCTCTGAAGATTGCTTATAATTATATTCTCCATCTAACTTGATTGGCTCGTATTCATCGTCATCGCCGTATGAGTATCCACTATCCAAGTTCATAAAACACTTACTCTTATCCTTTAACAGAGATTGATCACTTTGACTAATACCTAGTCCTGTACTACGACCTTTTTCAATTTCATCAGCGCTCATTTTCTTGGAAGAGAAAGAATGATCTGTAATATCACCTTTTCTCTCATATTTAAAATTTGATGTTTCTAAGAAATTTTTACTCTTATCATTCAATAAAGTTTGATCTTTTTTATTAATACCTGACATTTTTATTTATATAAAAAATAAAATATTTAAGTATTAATTTCATTTTTTTATTTTTCTTCAGTAGGAAAGAAACAAAATTCCCTCATCAAAATAAATTACCGTTTATTAACAGATTTAAAAGAACTTTTTATTCAATATATAAAGATGTGTGGAATTTTTGGATACCTATACCCTCAAGAGTTTTATGAAGAAGATGATGTTAATTTTGAAGAAAATAATGATGATTACGAGCATTACATTCAAGAAGAAAGTCGTATGTTAAATGCTATTAAAGCTGGATATACAGTTAAAAATCGCGGTCCTGAAAGAACAAAAACTATTACTATGGATGATAGTATTCTAATGTTTCATCGTCTTTCTATTATGGACACTAGTCATATTTATGATCAGCCTTTTGTTTATTCTGTATGTGATGAAGAAACAAATGATATGTACTATGTTTTAATTAATGGAGAAATATATAATTACATTGAACTTTGTAACAAGTATAATTTAATAAAACAATCAAATGATTCAAGTATTATTTTTCCTCTTTTCAGAGAATTAAATTATGATTTTCATAAACTTAATAATGAATTAAATGGCGAATACGCTTTATCTATTATTAAATATTCAAATAATAAACTATCGCATATTTGGATGAGTGTCGATTTGTGTAGTGTAAGACCTCTTTTTTATGTTGTAGATAATGAAGAAGGAGTTGTCGCTTTTAGTAGTTTATTAAAAGGATTAAGCAGTTTAAAATATATAAACAAAGAAAAAATCAGAAGACTTGATGGAGGTGAATATATTTCTATTAGTTTTAAAGATAATAAAATTAATACTGAAACTCATAGTCAATGGAAAACCGACTTAAACTTACGTGCTTTAACTCATCCTATTGAAACTAATGATGAACTTTATAAAAATATAGTATCTACATTTCAAGATGCGGTTGTAAGAAGACTTCAATCAGATAGACCTATAGGATGTTTATTGAGTGGAGGTCTTGATAGTAGTCTTGTAGCTTCTATAGCAGCAAGAGAATTAAAAAAGAGGGGAAAGAAATTAAGAACCTTTAGTATTGGTATGGTAGGAGGAACTGATTTAAAGTATGCTAAGATGGTAGCAGAGCATATAGATAGTGATCATACTGAAATTATTTTTGACCAAACAGAAGCGTTAAATTCTCTAGAGGATGTTATAAAGACATGTGAGACGTATGATATAACAACAATAAGAGCATCAACAGCGCAATATTTATTGTCAAAATGGATTTCTGAGAATACTGATATTAAGGTAATTTTGAATGGAGATGGAGCAGATGAGTGTCAGATGGGATATTTGTATTATCACTTAGCTCCATCATCAATAGAGGCGCATAAAGATAGTATGAAGTTGATAGATAATATTCATTATTTTGATGGATTACGAGTTGATAGAAATTTGAGTAGATGGGGATTGGAAGCGCGAGTTCCATTTTTGGATAAGAAGTTTGTAGAGTTGTATAAGCAGATATGTCCAAGTGCTAAGAGACCAGGAAATGGAAAGATAGAGAAATATTTGATAAGAAAGGCGTTTGAGATGTACGGAACTCTAGGTTCCGAATACGAAGAAAATGTATTGCCATCAGAGGTATTATGGAGGGTAAAAGAGGCGATGAGCGATGGAATAAGTAAGAAGGAGAAGAGTTGGTATGAGATAATTCAAGAGTATATAAGAGCAACAAAGAGTGAAAGGGTGTCTAAAATAAGTGTGAATAAGGATTACGAGTATTTGCGACCAATAAGTAATGAGAGTACATGGTATAGAGAAGTGTTTGAAAAAGAGTTTGGAAGAGAGGTGGTGAGAGTTATACCATATTTTTGGATGCCAAATTGGACAAATGCAAATGATCCATCGGCAAGAACATTAAATATTTATAAAAAGTTAAATGAGAATTAAATTTTAAAAAATATATTTTTTAAAAAATATATTTTTATATATTAATAATAATGTCGCACAATGAAAATGAGGTAATGGGTGATAATGAAATAGTTTTAATCTCTGATTCAGAAAACTCTTCAGACGAAGAACTTGATTATTCAGAAAATTCAATGCAAGATGATTTTAAATCAAATATTCAAAATTCTGTTCAGATTCAAAATGTTTCTGTTCAAGAAGCAAATTTTATAAAAAAAATAAATGATGTAGAAGAATCAGAAACATTTGATTATTTATATAATTTCCATAATGACGATTTACGTAGTAACACTAATATAAACTTATCAAATATAAATATAATAAAATTATTTCGTCTTATAGAAAAAAATCCTAATTTTTCATTGCCTATATTTTTATGGATAGATACATTTCATGACTTTAAAAAAGATCCTAGACGTTTAAAAAATGATAAAGATACTTCTAAAAATGAAATAAAAGAATCATTTTTAATAAAATTTAGAAATAGTTTTTTTATAAATATTAACGAAGGTATTAATAAATGTTATAATAATAAAAACATTGATTTTACAAATGATGTTCAATATACAGTTTTAAAACCTCTTTATGAAGATAAAGAAAAACGTAAAGAATATGCTTGTTTATTATATAATATATCTGAGATGATAATAAATAAATCTTTTGAAAAAGATTTATTATGTTGTTATATAAATTATTTCTTTTTTGGAAAAGAACCAATTACAGTAAAAAATACTGACGTTTCTTCAACATATTCTTATTATAATATTAGAAATTATGTAAATAATTTGCATAATATACTAAATAATGTAATAGTATTTGATACTAACAGTGGTTATATAAGAGATGTAGAAGATAGACATATGTCAAATTTTATAATTGGTAAACTAATAACAGTTCCAGCATCTTTATTTGATAAAAATCCAAAAAATTCAACTAAACTTCCTTCAAATATAATTAACATAAGCAAATCTTCTATACCATTTGTAAATGGATATGGAAATATTATTTATGAATATAATTCTTCTGGATATAATATTGATTGTAATAATTATCAAAATCCAGAAGATTTTAAAAATTGTTATTTAAAAGTTGGAATTCCAATTCCATCTCAGTATAAAAATAATGTTTTATACTATGATTCTACATGTAAAGACCCAAAATATTTTTCACCTGGAGAAAGAAAAAAATATAATATGGGATTTAGTGTAAATGAAGTTTTTGACATAATTTATCAAAAATATTTATCTCCTGAACCAGAAGAAACTGTATATTCTTGTAAAGATCTTGATTGGTGGGTTAGTCTTAAAAGAGTAGGAGATTATGGACAAATTATACAAGCAAAACAATTAGGTATACCTTTATCAACTTCAGATAACATGCAACTTTTACTTAGTTTAGTAAGTTGTTCATCTATAGTATGGAAACCTAAAGATAAATTACTTTTTTACGATGGTTTTAATGATTGTTTTAGAGATTATAAAGAAAAAAATATATCTAAATGGTTAATTAGAAAAAATTCAGATAGTTATAAAAATATAATTAATAAAATATTATTAACAAATGATAATTTTATAAAAGATAAAGAAATATTATTAAAAAATTCATGCAGCACATTCGAAACAGATGTAAATCTATCAAAAGAATCAGAAGATAATATTCCTATGATTTTACCAACTATTAATGATGAAAATATAGTATGGAATGAACATGGAAATAATTTTTTTACAAAATATGGTAATTTTATAAGTAATTATAGCTCTAAAGATGTAGAATTTAATGATTGGAAAGTAGATCCTAAATATGTTGAAACAATATATGGATATTCTGAAATTAAAACTGGTAATAAAATTAAATATAAATATCTTGTTAAAGTTAAAGATGTTGATGAAAAAGGAAATAGAAAAATAGAAAAATGGTTTTGTAATGAAAAAATATCATATTTAATAGAAGATATAAAACCTTCAAATGAAGATCTTAACAAAATGACCTTTAAGAAAGGTACTTTAAATAAAATATTATCTGAAATATTATCTGATTCAAAATATAAAATAGAGAATAATATTATTTTTGATAATAATAATAAAGTAGGTATAATAGAAAATATTACTTCATATATTATTCCTGCTGATAAACCATTTGATTATAATAATTCTTATATAAAATTTGATACATATGAAGAAGATAAAGGATTTATGCACGATTTTAGATTAAAAATAATAGAAAAATCAAAAGATATTGATGAATGTATAAAAGAAATGACACTTGAAGAAAAACAAAAAGCTGCTAGTGAAAAAGCTAAATTAACAAGAACTACTAAAAAATATAAACAAGAAGAAAATATTCAATTTACTGAAAAGAAAGAACAAATATTATCAAAAAATGATGGCTTACTTTATAAAGATATATTATATATAGCGTATTATGATACAAAAAATGATATTTCACTAATTGAGAAATTTAATGCTAGTAAAAAAGGAACATTTCAAACAGAGATATTGGGAAAAGATACTAAATCTGCTGCTTATGTAGATAATACTATTAAATACTCAGGAGGAATAATTGACAAATCTAATTTTAATGAAATAGAAAAATATGTAGAAAGTCTAAGTAACGAAAATGAATCTAAAGTTAATTTTATAAGACAAATTATTAAGAAAGAACTTAAAAGCAGACGTGACAAAATTTTTGATAATGAAAATGTTAATAAATTGAAAGAATATGGTTATAATTTTACAGGACCTTTAAAAGAATTATTAAATATAGAATCTGTATCAAAAAAACTCAGATTTGAAACTCAAAAGATATCTAATCGTAAAAAAGGATACCGTACCTTAAGTAAGGGCTACAAAAAGTCTCGTGGTCGTAAGATAAAACGTTATCCATCATCAAAAAACTAAAATTTTAAATAAAAAATAAATTTCATTTATGTAAATAAAAATGAAATTTAAAAGAAAAAATAATTTTTTTCTTGGTGTTATTTTAAATAATGCATCGTAAATCTCATAAGAAATCTCACCGTAAATCTGCTAAACAACTCCGTCGTTCTTTGCGTTCTCTCAAGAAGCGCGCTTCTCATATCAAGCGTTCTCTTAAGAAGCGTTCTGGTTCTCGCTCTGCTTCTTCCCGTAAAGTCTCTCGCAGACTCTCACGTAAATTGAAGTCTCTCCGCAAACGTATGAGCCGTGTTAAGAAATCTATCAAGAAACGTTCTCACAAACGTTCTCACAAGAAATCTAAGCGTTCTAAGAAGTCCAAGAAGTCAAAGCGTTCTAAGCGCTCTAAGAAATCCAAGCGTTCTCGCAAGGGTAAGAAATCTCACCGTAAGCACTAAATATGCATCGGTCTTCGGGTCCCGACCCTCGTAAAAATTTATTAAATTATTTATCTTAATAAATTTTATCCATCTTTCTCTATATAGAGAACCCATCTCTACTCCTTAAAAACTATTTAAAAATTCAAACGCACTAATATATATCATACAAAAATGTTAAAATTATTTAAAAGAAATTTTATTACTGTTATAAACCAAGCAGAAGTAGCATATCGCGAACGTTTTGGTCAAAATAGAATAAAATTAGAATCTGGAATTAGATTAAATATCCCATTTGTTCATCAATTATATAGAGTATCATTAAAAGAATATTTTGTAAATCTTGACAATCAAAATGCATACACAAAAGATAATGTTCCTGTTATAGTTTCTGGAACTGCATTCTACAAAGTTGTTGATCCTGAAAAAACAGTTTTTTCAATTGGAAATCTATACCAATCAATTAAAAGTGTTGGAGAAAGTAGTTTTAGAGCTGTTATTGGACGATTTGATTATGATGAAATTATTTCAAATAGAAACGCAATTAATATTGAAATGTTAAAAATATTAGGTAATACAACACTTGATTGGGGTGTAAACACTACTCGTTTAGAAGTTCAAAACTTTGGACCACAAAATTCTGAAGTAGCTAGACAACTAGAAAAACAAATGCAAGCAGAAAGAACAAGAAGAGAGAATGAACTACAAACTCAAACAGATATTAGAACTGCTGAAGGTGCTAAACAAATCGCTGTATTAAATAGTGAAGGTCATTTAATAGCAGCTAAAAACAATGCAGAAGCTTTAAGATATGAATTAACTGCTACATCTAATGGTTTAAGCGAACAAATTAAATTATTATCTGAACAATTTGACGGAGATACTGATAAAGCAGCAACATATTTATTGGAAATGAAAAAATTAGAACATTTAGAAAAATTAGCAACTACTCAAAATAAAGTTTATTTTATGTCAAACGAAGGAATATTTCCTTCTACAAAAGCTATAAGCGATTTGTTTTCTAGTCTTGCTCCAGATCCCAGTAGTTCAGGTAAAAATAAATAAAAATTTTTTATTATCTTTATAAATAATAAAAAATGTTTGCTAAACGTTCTTATCGTAAAAAAGCATCTAAACGCTCAAAAAAAGAATCTAAACGTTCTTATCGTAAAAAAGCATCTAAACGCTCAAAAAAAGAATCTAAACGCTCTTATCGTAAAAAAGCATCTAAAAGAAAGAGTACCGGGCGTGGGACCCGGAGTAAATATACAAAGTCTGGTAAGTTAAGACTTAAATCTCATCGTAAAGGAAAGAGAAGACAAGAAAGAGCAAAACGTTCTGCAAGAGGTTGTAGTCCTCAATCAACAAAAAAGTATAGATCTCGTAAATCTCCTCCTTATCCAGCAAATAATTGCTGTGGTCAAGTAAAGAAAGGTAATGATGGTAGTAGATATAAATCTATAAGCACTAAATCTGGTCATTGTGTTTGGAAAAAAGCATAAAAAAATATTTTTTTCCACTGTAAATAATAAAAATGGTATCATATAAAAGAAAAAGAAGTTCTTATATATCAAAAAGAAAGAGTCCTAAAAGAAAAAGTCCTAAGAGAAAGAGTATTAAAAGAAAGAGTATTAAAAGAAAGAGTCCTAAAAGAAAAAGTTCTAAAAGAAAGAGTATTAAAAGAAAGAGTATTAAAAGAAAGAGTATTAAAAGAAAGAGTATTAAAAGAAAGAGTATTAAAAAATCAAGATCTAATGACTTAAATGAAGAGATGCAAAAGTTTGCACTTTTAGCTTATTTATCAGGTCCTGGTAATCAA
>JACCDP010667396.1_pt1 | contig 13147 bp, 14 predicted proteins | sample 7445841 | NCBI WGS metagenome assembly JACCDP01 (sample SAMN15323441, study PRJNA562643) | freshwater metagenome | isolation source: river surface water | place: USA:Blue River Watershed | collected 2017-08-17
ATGGTCTTGTTTTCTTCATCTAATGGATAGTATTTCGCATTAAGTGGTTTTTTGGTTAATCGTTCGAATATCGTTGTGCTCATATTTCTTGGCCTCCTCTTTCCTCGTGTCTTTTGTTGCCAGATCTTTAAGACAACATCAATATATAGATATGAAAATCAAAATACAATTTTCAGAAACAAAATGTAAACGCTTTCTATTTTTTTCATATATTGTTATCGCTTACATACCTATTTTCATTGAAAATATTGAATAAATAGATATTTGTTGAAAGAGGTTTCAGGATTTGAAAATACGAATACCTTGATTTACAATCCTTATTTCTTTGACATGATCTTGATAAAATTGCTTTTTTAAGCGTTTAAAAATATCACGAAATGAATCATTGGGGATCAGTAAAATAAAATCAGCTTGGAAACCAAAACCATGAAGTCGAAAAGAAACTTGAGGAAAGGTGCTTTGTAACCATTTGATTGTATTTGCTATTTTATTTTCAGATGGACTAGACACGAGATGATGTTCTAATAACTCAAAATCTCTTTGTTGAGCTTGTTTTAATAGATTAAAGAATTTTAACTCATCTTCTTTTTCTAAAGCAAGAAACGCTTGTTTTAAAGCAAGATTTTCTTGAAAAAAATGATTTACTTTTGCAATGGCCTTGGTTCCATAAAGCAAAGATAAATCTCTTTCTTGATGATGAAAGGTTAATGCGTCAATATCGATTAAACGTTTTTGCTGATAATGTTGGGCAATGATATTCATTTGTTCAATAATATTTTTAATCCCTAAATAGGCTTGATGGACGAAATTTTGAATGGATAATGCTATGAGTTTATAGTCTTTAAAGGTGCCTTGAAGGCGTTGATAAATTGGATAGTGTTGGGAATCAATTTCATATAAATTCGTTCCACCTTCTACCATGGATAAGGCATCAGAAACGTGGAGTGGGGTTGTCAGTTGATGATATTCAACGTTGGCTAATAGTTTTATTTTATCTTCGTTTTTAAAAGACGCTTTGTTTTTAGAAATATAGATGATCGCTTCTAAAACGGTAAGTAAAAATCCACTTGAAGAGCCAAAATGAAACCCATGTTTTGTTTCACTCTCAATAAATATATTCAACCCAACTTTTAGGTTTAATTGAGTTAATTTAATTTCATAAATTAACTGTTCAATGGAGCTGTAAGGTGTTCCTATTTCTTTTTCACGAAAGGGTTTATCAAGAGCAATATTAATGGCAGGATAATGATTTGAAATAATGCGAATCACTCGTTCTTTGTTTTGACTGACGCTAGCATACATATATGCGTTTATAGCGCTTGTTAGACGACTTGATCCATGTAAACTACTATAAGCACCAAACCATTCAACCCTTAATGGATTTTGGACATAAAATTCAGGGGCATTACCAAAACATAAGATATGTTTATCAGCGAGTGATTCTTTGGTTTTTTTATCGATCATTGAGCAAGGTTTCGATTTCCTTCACGAGCATTTCAGGTGTTGTTTTTGCATTATAACGACCGACAACTTCACCACGACGATTCACTAAGAATTTTGTAAAATTCCATTCGATTTTCATATCTGTTTTTTGAGGATTTTGTTTGCGTAAATATTGATATAGAGGGTGGGCAGTATTTCCATTAACTTCAATTTTTTCAAACGTGGTAAACGTGGTTTTAAATTGTCTTTCACAAAAAGCTTCAATACCCGCATTATCTTCAGGTGTTTGTAAGAATGTATGGGAAGGAAAATCTAGGATTTCTAATCCTTGTGGTTGATATTGCTGATAGATCGTTTGCATCGCATTATATTGTTTTGTATAACCACAATGAGTCGCGGTATTAACGATGAGCAATACCTTGCCTTTAAATTGTGATAAAGGGATCACTTTTCCTTTAATGGACTTAGCAGAAAAATCATAAACATTCATTTTAGATACCTCCTAAGGTTAAATAAATGTGATGGAGAACTTGGGAAGAAAGATAAATTGGAACAGGATATAACGGTATGACTTCTTGTTTGACACGTTTGATCATCATTGGAATATCATCTTTTTGAATGACACCGACTAATGTGTTTTGAATTTTTAATGATTTTAAGTGTAGGAGAATCCATTCTTTGAATGCTTTTGCTTTGACCACTTCAGGAGCATGTTCGGTTGTAAGACTTAACCAGTCCGACATCATCGCAAGCTTAGCATGAATGGATTTACCATAAGCTTCTAAGACATGCGGAAGAATAATCGAATTGGCTAAACCATGTGGAAATTGATAAAAACCTCCTAAGGTATGTGCAATACCATGGACATATCCTACATAAGCCCGAGTAAAGGCAAGGCCAGCATGGTATGACGCGAGTAACATGCCTTCTCGAGCAGCCATGTCATTGGGATATTGAAAGGCTTGAATTAGATGTTGATGAATGAGGGTTAGCGCAAGTTTAGATTGTTGAAGTGTAAATGCAGTATTACTGTTTCCTAACGTCGCCTCAATCGCATGTGTCATGGCATCCATCCCCGTACTAGCCGTGATATGTGCGGGTAATCCAACCGTTAACGAAGCGTCTAAAATAGCATAAGTAGGGACTAAAACTGGATCACTAATTGCGTATTTTTCTTTGGTTTTTGGGTTGGATACAACCACCGCAACTGTCCCTTCTGAACCTGTTCCAGCTGTTGTTGGCATCATGATCATCAATGGCGGTTTCTTACCGACTTTTAAAAGTCCTTTTAAAGCTGGTACTTTTTTACCACTTGCAAGGAGTGCTGCCGCACCCTTTGCACAATCCATTGGCGAACCCCCACCAATACCTAAAATGGCCTGACATTGATGTCTAACATAACTTGTTTTGGCTTCTTCAAGATTTGTAATAGTTGGGTTGACCTGCGTATCTTGGTAAATAAAATATTCAATATTATTTTGTTTTAATAAATTAAATAAAGGATCCATAAGTTTAAGTTCAATTAAATTTTTATCGGTAACGATTAAAAGACGTTTTATTGAGTGATATTGAGCAATATCAATGACTTTATAGAACATCTTCGAACCTTTATAGAGCTGAGGCTGCGGTATACGAATGATTTTAGCTACCCCACGCATTACACTCTGGATTATTCGTGCATGGATCATATCAATTACCGAGAAAACTCATCAAAAATTGGAGATAATGCTTTTCCTTCATGCATATTTTGAATAACTCTGGCAAGGAGCGGAGCCACTGATACAATTTTAATTTTTGGTAAGGATGGATGATCAATCGTATCTGTAATAAAGAAATAATCGATTGGTGCTTTTTGAATTCGCGATGTCGCATCGTTAGAAAATACACCATGTGAAGCACAAACTAAAATCATTTTTGCACCATGTTTTTTTAATAATTCCGTCGCGCCAATTAGCGTGTTGCCAGTATCAACTATATCATCCACAATCACAGCGATTTTGCCTTGAACTTCACCGATTAAATTTACGCTTTCTGACATGTTAGGTTTGGGTCTTCTTTTATCAATAATACCGATACTTGCTTGTCTAAATAATTCTGCAAAATTTCTTGCTCGGGTCACAGAACCATGATCGGGAGAAACAACAACTAAATCATCTTCACCAAGTTTTTCCTTTGTAAGAATGGATTTAATTTCTCTTGCAAAAAGATGGTAAGGAGAAATATTGTCGAATGGCACAGAAAAGAAACCCTGAATTTGCATGGTATGGATATCGACACTCATGACACGGTCTACCCCAGCGGCAACAAGTAAATCTGCAACAAGTTTGGCTGAAATGGGTTCTCTGCTTTTTGCCACGCGATCTTGACGAGCATAACCAAAATAAGGAATAACTGCTGTAATTTCTTTAGCACTTGATCGTTTTAATGCATCAACAAAAACTAATAACTCCATTAGATTTTCGGAGGCTGGTTTTGAAGTACTTTGAATAATGTAGACATGTTGATTTCTGACGGTTTCTAATGGTTTCACTAGGACTTCACCGTCAGCAAACTTATTGATTTCAACTGGACTCAACGTTAAGTTCAAAGATTTTGCAATGGCTTCGCCAAGAAATTTTGAACCAGATAAGGCAAATAACTTAAAGTGATTTTGCATAATTATCCTCAGGTCTAATCTTATCACTTATTTTTTAGGGTTTTGTAAAATGTTTTATGGTTTCTTTCATTCCTAAGTTGTGGTAAATTAATGAGGTATGGAAAAAGCCAAAAGTCTAAGGCAATTACCATTGAAAGTATTATTGTTATCATTCGTTATTTTTGGTGTTATTTTAATCATCTTGTTTGGGCTTAGTTTTACAGAATTTATTCCATTCTCATGGGGCTTGGGTTGGTTATTAGGAGCCTTCATTGGTTCATTGAATTATGGATTAATCATCCTTCAAGCTAATCGTCTCACATTATCCGTTCAAAACGGTCTTAAACCTAATGCTGGGCCTGGATACATGATGACACGTTTGATGATCTTTGCGCTTGGCTTACTTGCGGCTGTTCTTCTCAAGTATCAAAACCAAGAAATTTTTAATATTTTTTCAGTATTTTTAGCTTATTTGGTCATCAGCGCCACCATTTTTATAACTGGGGCAAATTTCAAAACCATGCGTAAGGTATCCAAATGACAGAATTTTTCTTATCATTACCTGTTGAAACTTACACATCTTGGATGGTGATGCTTATCATCATGATTTTTTCTTTGGTTGTGTTTCAAAAGGCAAAAAAAGCTGATCCATTTGCAAAGCCAAAAGGTATCTTATTAATCGCAGAGTGGATTGTGGTTACCGTTGAAGGACTAGTCAAAACGAACATGGGTTATCATTTCCGATTTCTTTCACCTTACTTCTTATCAATTACTTTGTATGTTTTTATTGGATTTCTTTTCGGTTTAACTGGTTTATCCTCACCTTTAAGTTATTACCTTAATACCTTCACCATTGTATTAATGTCTTTTGTTTTGATACATTTTACCGCTATTAAAACTAATGGTTGGAAATACTTCAAGCGTTTTATTGAACCTTTTCCCGTTTTCTTACCTATCAACTTGGTTTCAGTTTGGGCACCGTTGGTATCGATGAGTTTTCGTATTTTTGGTAATATCCTTTCTGGTTTTATCCTAATGTCACTAATTTATTTTTCTTTAGGTCAACTTTCTTCTTGGATCTTCAGTTTTCTACCTAGTGGTTTATCGTCTCTATGGTTGGCACCATTGATAGCGCCATGGTTCCACCTATACTTTGATTTGTTCTCTGCGCTTATTCAAACCCTTGTTTTCATTTCTTTATCGATGCTTTTCATCGCTCAGGAAGGTCCTGCGCGCTCTAGCAAAGATGAAGAGGAAAAACATGCATTGATTGCATGATATATAGAAAAGGAGAATCTATATGATCTTATCCGTGATGATGACGTTAGTTGCCCAATTTGCTGTTCTATCCCCTGTCTTTGCTGATATTAACAAGGGATTGACTGGTATTGGTGCTGGTTTAGCAGTTGGCTTAGCTGCTATTGGTCCTGGTATTGGTGAAGGTCAAATCGTATCAAGTGCGATTGAAGGGATGTCCAGAAACCCTGAAACTGCTGATAATCTTCGCGCCACGATGATTCTTGGGGTTGCATTAGACGAAACCACTGGTATTTATGGCTTGTTAATCGCAATTCTTTTAATTTTCGTTTACTAAACCATGAATTTGCTTTTATTAATTCTGACGGGACCCGTTGATCCCCAAAGTATTATCGATAAGTTGATTCCTTCTGGTATCTGGCCTTTTATTGCCCAGTTACTTTCAACTTTTGTGATGATCTTAATTGTGAAAAGGTTTCTTTATCAACCGATAAAAAACATCCTTGTTCAACGTGCTGTATTTGTAAAGAAAACGTTGGATGAAGCCATTGCTAGAGAAAAACAAGCACAAACTTTAAAAATGGCATTAGAAGCTGAAACAAAGAAAGTTCAATTATCTTTAAAGACATTACGTGAAGAAGCACTCGAAGAAATTGAATCAACAAAAACTCAATTACTTTCTGATGCCCAAAATCAAGCGAACCGAATAAAAGAGAAGGCAACACTAGAAATCTCTCAAGCAAAATCGCAAGCTCTATTGGACATTGAAAAAGAAATCATCGGTGTTGCTTTAGATGCCTCCAAAAAAGTTTTACAAAGAGAATTAACGAAACAAGACAATGATAAAATCGTTGAAGATTTCATTAAAGGATTAAGAAATTAATGGATAGCATCGCTTCAAGGTACGCTTTAGCGTTAAAGAAAATCGCCAAAGAATCAGGTCAATTATTGGCCGCTCTTGAAGTATGTCAACAAGCCTTAATTCTTATTGAACTTGAACCTTCTTTGATTAAATTTTTGGCTAATGAATTTTACGCTAAGGAAGAAAAATTTAAACTCATCGATCGAATTTTTCCAACAAGTGATTGGTTATTCTTCAGTAATTTTATGAAATTACTTTTAGTTAAACATCGCACGGGTTTTGTACAACCAATACTTAAAGAAGCAATTGAACTTATTCAAATCGAGTTAAAGGTACAAGACGGCATTGTTTATTCTGTTACGCCACTTACAAAAGAGCAATTGTCAAAATTAGAAACCGCACTCAATACATATTATGGGTTTCCTGTGACCTTACAAAACCTTATCAAGGAAGATCTTATTGGCGGCATTCTTCTTGATATTCAAGGAAAAGTCTTCGATGCTTCGATGATTGAAAAACTAAATAATCTACGTCAAAGATTATTGAAAAGAGGATAGATGATGAAAATCAAACCTGAAGAAATTTCCAGTCTCATCAAAGAGCAAATTCAATCGTTTAATCAACCTTTCAGTGAAACGGATACTGGTAAGGTTATTTCTGTTGGTGATGGCATTGCCCTGGTATATGGTTTAGAAAAAGCAATGATGAATGAACTCGTGCTTTTTTCAAACGATATTTACGGACTTGTCCTAAACCTTGAAGAGGATCATGTTGGAGTTGCTTTGCTTTCAACAACACAATCGATTAAGGAAGGCGATATCGTCAAACGTACAAAACGTACGGTTGAAGTCCCTGTTGGGGATGCTTTACTAGGCCGAGTTGTTAATGCACTCGGTCAACCGATTGATAATTTAGGGCCGATTAAGTCGACAACATTTAGACCCGTTGAACGCATTGCGCCCGGGGTTATGACGAGAGAACCCGTGAATACACCTTTACAAACTGGGATCATGGCGATTGATGGCATGATACCTATCGGTCGTGGTCAACGTGAATTAATTATTGGTGATCGTCAAACGGGTAAAACCGCTATTGCCATCGATACAATTTTAAATCAAAAAGATCAAAATGTCCTTTGCATCTATGTAGCGATTGGTCAAAAGAACTCCACCGTCGCTAATATTGTTGAACGATTAAAAGCTAGTGGGGCTATGAAATATACTACAGTCGTTGCCGCTTCTGCTTCTGAAATAGGCACCTTACAATGGTTAGCACCTTTTTCAGGAACAGCAATTGGTGAAGAATGGTTAGAATCAGGTAAAGATGTATTAATTGTTTATGATGACTTAAGTAAACATGCCGTAGCGTATCGAACCTTATCGTTATTATTAAGAAGACCACCAGGTCGAGAAGCATATCCAGGTGACATCTTCTACTTACACTCAAGATTACTTGAACGCGCATGCAAATTGGATAAAGCTCATGGTGGTGGTTCGTTAACTGCCTTACCCATTATTGAAACCCAAGCAGGCGATAACTCCGCTTATATTCCAACGAATGTTATTTCCATTACCGATGGTCAAATATTTTTACAAACGGACCTTTTTAATGGCGGCCAACGTCCTGCTATCGACTCGGGTCAATCCGTTTCTCGCGTTGGAGGTGCGGCACAAATTGGGGCGATGAAACAAGTTGTTCGTTCGCTTAAAATAGAACTTGCAAACTATCGTGAACTTCAATCTTTTGCTCAGTTCGGAAGTGATATTGATGCTTCAACCAAAAAAGTATTAGTTCATGGTGGCGTATTATTAAATTTATTAAAGCAAAACCAATATGAACCTTTACCGGTTGAGCAACAAATTCTATTTTTATATGCAGTTCAAAATCGGTATGTTGAACAAGTTCCTGCGAATGAATTAAAAACATTATTAAACACTTATTTCCATTTCATTGAAACGAAACACCCTGAGATTATTCAAGATATTAAAGTAAAGAAAAAATTCCAGGATAAAACCTTAGAACTGTTAAAGAAAGTTACCGCAAGTTTCTTTGAAAAAAGAGTGGCATAAAACAACATGGCAAAAGGTCTACCAGTTTTAAGACGACGCATCACCTCAATTAAGGCCACGAAGAAAGTGACCAAAGCTATGCAAATGATTGCGACAACCAAACTAAAAACTTGGAAGCAATCGATGTTAGAATCGCGTCTTTATGCTGAAAAATTAGTAGAAGTTGTTCAAACCAATTTGCACCATGAATCCTTAAAAAACTCCGTGTTTTTTAAAGTTGATAAACAACTTCCCACACTCTATCTGGTTATTACTTCAAATTTAGGTTTATGTGGCCCTTATAACTACAACATTTTAAATGAGCTAACCAAAAGGGTTAACCCAAAAGACTCCATTTTAGCTATTGGTGAAAAATCAATCCGTTTTTTAAAGAATACTTCGATTCAATATACTTCGGATTTTGTTAACGCTGGATCGTTATCAGACGCAACATTATCTCCCTTAATCCAAGAAGTTCTCAAACAATTTACGGATCGAAAAGTTGGAAGCGTCATCATTTTATTTACGAAGTTTGTCAATAGTTTAATCTTTCAACCATCCCACCTACAACTTCTTCCACTTTCACTTTCTACCTTTCAAGGCAAACAAATTGTTCAATCTCCATTAATCGAGCCTGATCCGTTAAGTGTTTTTGAAAAACTTGTACCGTTTTATTTAAAGAATTCCACTTACTCAACCTTAATCGAAAGCCAAGTTTCAGAACAATCCTCAAGACGAAATGCAATGGAAAAAGCTTCAGATAATGCCGATGAATTAGTCGAACAACTCCAATTAGATTTCAATAAACAACGACAAGCTAATATTACGCAAGAAATCGCCGAAATTATCGGTGGCGCTTCATCCTAAGGAGGACAAACGCATGGCAAAATCTATTACCAAACAAGAAAAGAAACAAGGACTCCCTAATGGGGCGATTGTTCAGGTTATTGGTCCGATTGTGGACATTCGTTTTCCCAATCAAACTTTACCAGTTTTATTAACTGCTTTAGAAATTCCTCTTGAGAGAAAAGCATCGTTGGTGGTTGAGGTTGCTCAACATATTGGCGACGACATGGTGAGATCGGTGGCGATGGGTCCTACAGAGGGACTTGTTCGCGGTATGACCGTCATCAACACAGGTGCTCCCATTACCATTCCTGTTGGTGAAAAAACCTTGGGGAGAATGTTCGATGTTCTCGGTCGTCCGATTGATGGCCTTGGTGATGATTTTTCTTCAAGTCCAAAAATGCCTATTCACCGCCAACCGCCAACCTTCGCAGATCAAAAAACGAGTCGTGATATTTTAGAAACCGGTATTAAAGTCATCGATTTAATTTGCCCCTACCTTAAAGGTGGAAAAATTGGATTGTTCGGATCGGCTGGTGTTGGTAAGACCGTATTAATTCAAGAATTAATTCACAATATTGCCTTTGAACAAAAAGGTCTTTCTGTGTTTGCCGGTGTCGGCGAACGTTCTCGTGAAGGTAATGACCTCTATCGGGAAATGAAAGAATCGAATGTTCTTCCACAAACTGCACTCGTCTTTGGTCAAATGAATGAACCACCTGGTGCCCGGATGCGCGTTGGGTTAACGGGTTTGACGCTAGCGGAATATTTCCGTGATGTGAAAAAACAAGACGTCTTACTCTTTATTGATAACATTTTCCGTTTCTCACAAGCGGGTAGTGAAGTGTCAGCCTTGTTAGGCCGTATGCCTTCTGCAGTTGGTTATCAACCAACCTTAACTACGGAAATGGGTCAATTACAAGAACGTATCACGTCCACGAAGGATGGATCAATTACTTCTGTCCAAGCAGTTTATGTCCCTGCTAACGATTTAACGGACCCAGCACCTGCTGCAACCTTTGCTCACTTAGATGCCAAGACCGTTTTAGACACCCAAACCGCTGCGTTAGGAATTTATCCCGCGATTGATCCTTTAGGTTCAACTTCTCTTGCCCTAGATCCTAATATCGTTGGTAAAGAACATTACCAAGCGGCTGTTGGTGCTCAAAAAGTACTACAACGCTATAAAGACTTACAAGATATCATTGCCATTTTAGGTGTTGATGAATTATCGGATGAGGATAAATTGATTGTTGGCCGTGCACGTCGCGTTCGTAACTATTTGTCACAACCCTTATTCGTCGCCGAACCGTTCAATAACATTCCCGGTAAGTTTGTCAAAATTAAAGACACCGTTCGTAGTGTTCAACTCATCCTTGATGGAAAAGGTGATAAATTACCAGAAGGTGCTTTCCTTTATGTCGGGACTTTTGAAGATGCAATCGCGAAAGCAGAAACCTTAAAATAAGATGAATTTTCCTGTGTTAATCATTACACCAAAACGAAAAGTTTACGACGGTCAAGTCGAACTGTTAAGCGTGATGACCACAGCAGGTCAATTGGGTATCTTAGCAAACCATACCCCATTATTAACGATTCTAAAAACCGGTCCTATGCATATGATTGTCGATAAAAAAACAACATACTTTGCGGTTTCAGGTGGTGTGCTTTCCGTTCAAAAAAATCAAACAATTTTACTTGTTGATGCAATTGAGCGAGCAGATGAAATTGATATAACCAGAGCCAAAGATGCGATGAAACGTGCAGAAGAAAGATTAAAAGAAAAGACCGAGAAGATTGATGAAGCCAGAGCCAAAGCTGCTTTAGCTAGAGCCTTAAATCGTATTCAAGTCGCTGAATCTAATAATAAGCGTTAATTAAGGATTTCTTTTAAATCCGTCTTTTCGAGGTGGAAATCTTGAAGGACGTGAATCACTGCGTTGAGGCCGTTGTCCCCAAGATGGTTTAGAACCATATGGTTTGGAACCATAAGGTTTTTCATATGAAGGTTTAGCATCCGTACTTGCAGGGCGTGCAAAACTTGAAGCTTTTGATGAACTATTATCGCGATAACCTTCACTTTTAGGTTTGTCTTGTCGATCACCATAAGAGCGATTGCCATAAGCGCGACGAGGTTCTCTTGGTCCACTCGAAGAAGGGTAGTGTCCTTGACTGCCACCACTTGGTCGGCGGTGTCGAGCAAATCCTGAACGATCACTCGAATCTTCTCCACCGTGGATAACGAGGGTTGGGTCAAAAACAAAATCTTTTAAAGGTTGCGGATTTAAATTTAAGCCGGTATGACGATTAATCATATGGAGTAAACTACTTTCTTCTCTTGAGACTAAATTGATAACGTCACCAGAAAATCCGGCACGACCTGTTCTTCCAGTTCGATGTAAAAATGCCTCAGCAGTTTCAGGCATATCAAAGTTGATAACGTGTGATAACTTATCAATATCAATACCGCGACTGGCTAAGTCTGTGGCAACTAAAATACGAACATGTTTTTCCTTAAACTTCTTCATCGCAAATTGTCGTTGGGCTTGGGATTGATTACCATGAAGCTCGACCACTTGATGTCCTTGATGGGTTAAATTTAAGGCTGTTCGCTTTGCCCCACGTTTGGTGCGTACAAAAATTAATACTGATTTGAGCGCTTCATTTTTGAGAAGGTGCATTAATAATGATAACTTTTGATTTTTTTCAATCTTGATGGTTTGATGATTGATTTTTTGTAAAGGTTGACTGACGGGCGTGATGGCAATTCTGACAGGATCATGTAAAAAGGAAGATGCTAAATTTGCAATTTGTTCAGGCATTGTCGCAGAAAATAACGCTGCTTGTCTTGGCTTAGGTATGGAAGCCAAGATCGTCTTTACATCAGGTAAAAAACCCATGTCTAACATTTGATCTGCTTCGTCTAAGACAACCATTTTGATATGGGAAGGATGAAAAATTCTTTCTCTCATTAAATCAAGTAAGCGACCAGGTGTCGCAACGGCAATATCAACACCTTGTCTTAATGCATTGATTTGCCCAAATTTTGAAACACCACCAAAGAACATGCCAATTCTTAAGTTGCTAAAGCGAGATAATTGCATTAAGGTTTCTTGAATTTGCACAGCCAGTTCACGAGTAGGAACTATGACCAAGGCCCGAACCACTCGTTTTTCAAGTTTTGGTAAACCTGCGAGTAATTGAATCATCGGTAATGCAAAAGCTGCAGTTTTTCCAGTACCTGTTTGCGCGGTACCCAAAACATCTTTTCCAGCAATTAAAACTGGAATTGCTTTTTCTTGAATCGGTGTAGGAACGGTATAACCAGCTTTTTCAACCGATTTTAATAAAGATTCTGATAAGCCTAAATTCGTAAATGACATAGTTTCTCCTTGGTGATGATCCACCAAGCAGTAAGCTAGGAATCATAAACACACGTACGACTATAACACACTGTGCTGTGATTAGATATGAGATTTCATCCAGTTAATGCGTTGTGTTAAGAAATTGCTTAGATATTCAAACTGTTGTGTGATGGTGGTCATTTGCCGAAGTGGCTCAGGAATTGGACACCATCCTTCACATTGATCCATCGGCCATAATTCAAAGTTATCTTCACTAAGGACAATCAAACGAGATTCATTCCGTTCAAGCCATTCAAGGATATTCGGTAAGACATCATCTTCAAACATGTTGAGTTTTTCTTTGAAGCGATTTTTAATCGCTGGTACTTGCATCATCAACGTAAACAATTCATTCTTATCATAGGTTGCCCAGCCCCAATGACCTTCTGGACCATACTCAATATAATCGGCGTTTCCATAGGCTAAATCAAAATCCCATAAAGGCATATGTTTGATTTTGCCACCAGTTTCTTTGACCATGTAAACCGAACCCCATCCGACATCGACATTCTTGGCAATTTCTTGGATCATAAAATAATCAATCCAATTTTCAACATCCATGTAAGTTTCATAATTTTGTTTTTGAATTAAGGCTTGGCGTGTTGAGGTTAAATAATTATTGATAAAACGGGTATGGCGAAATTGATAACCA
>JACCDP010842257.1_pt1 | contig 13146 bp, 6 predicted proteins | sample 7445841 | NCBI WGS metagenome assembly JACCDP01 (sample SAMN15323441, study PRJNA562643) | freshwater metagenome | isolation source: river surface water | place: USA:Blue River Watershed | collected 2017-08-17
AATCAAGCTTGCGTAGATTATCCAGTTCCCTGCGAAGACCGTTGCGGTACATTTCTTTGCGGATGAACTGCTTTTCCTCGGCTGTCAGTGGGCGGCCGTTAGGAGCTGTTTCCAGACTATCCTTCCAGCTAAACTCCACATCCATAAGGAACCGAGCAACCGGATCTTTGTTTTCAGGGCTAATTTCAAATGGAAGATTAGCATTCCACAAACCTCCAGTCGGTTTTAGCAGCGGTTTGCCGGTAAGAACACTGGGAACTTCAGGACGAGTTAAGCTGTATCCAGGAAGAGCTGTAAGAAGTTGACGTTCAAATTCGTTACTATACTCTCTCATGTAAGGATCCATGCTGTTTGCCATTGCCCTCCTTAATCCAGCAAGAACAATTTGGTTGTTAGCGGTACTAAGGACGCCCCTCATAACCATATCAGAGGTCCAGTTTTCTGGATTTAACACCTCACCAAACGCAGTCAAACCGGAGAAGTATGCTTTTTCGGTAAAACTAGCAGTAAAGGCGAGAATGAGTTGCCCCATCAACCGTTCACCAAGATCTGCACCTCCAACTTTACTAACTGCCACAATGTCAGCAACAGCAGCAATGATGTTGGAAAGAGGTTCTAAAGCATTATACGAAATGTACTTTCCAGCAACCTTAAACGATCTATGTTGAATTCCCAAATTTTTCCATCTTTGCCGCTCTTTGGGGTCGATTGGAATATTGCCAGTGACCATATCGTTCCACGCAAATGGAACAATAGCAGCAGCAACCATGGCTCCAACAGCTTGACGGCCTTCGTATTCGGCAATCAGCAGTGGATCACCAGAAGCCATCGCGTCCTGATACTGCTTAGAGAACCTAGCAGTAAAGGGAAGGTGCTCCAATTGATAGGAGAAAATGTTGGCAGGAGTTCGAATAAAGGGAACCGCCAGACGACCAGCAGGACCGATGTACGGCAGATTGTCCAGAGCAGCAGAAAGGTGGTTCAGGCCAGCACCAGGATCGTTTTGGAAGGTGCCAATTTCGGCATACTTTTGAAGACCCTTGTCTTTAATCTGACCAGTGTTGGGGTCGATGTACTTGGCATACTCATCAATATATGCTTTGGTACGTTTGGCAACATCCAGAGGTCCTTCTTTAGAAGCCTTATAAGCTGCCATTTCGGCAATCCGCTGACGAGCAAGGATGGTCTTAAACGCATCGTCCATGCTGACCAACAGCTTGCTGGGAAAATCAAGAATTTCCGCAAAACGATAGTGAGCTTTCAGCATACTCACTGTTGTTTTTTCAGCATCGGTTTTAGCAACCTTGTCCATTGCTTCAAGCATTGCCAGAGATTCGGCGTCTTGAACAACACGATAGGTTGTGGAGGATGCTGGAATACCAGTCTTAAAGGTTGTAGCTGCTACCCTAAGGGCTTCGTTTGTGCTCGTGGTGATGGCATGGAAGCCAGCCAAAGCAGCGTTGATGGTTGCCTTGTCACCCTTCCAAGCGCCAGCAATTGCCATGCTTGTTGGGGCCTCTACCAGACGGTAAATACCAGAGAAGTTTCTAAACAGGGTTTTAATACCAGACAGGATGCTGTTGTAGAAGATGGACATTTGGCTCCTACCAAACATCTGCATCGCCGTCTTTGAAAAGGACACGGTTTTGCTAGGATCTCCTCCAGCAAGAACCATGGCACGCACCAGGGCACGCATCTTATCAACTGCTTCAGCATCGCCTTTGCGGTAGGCATCCTTAACCTCTTGTGCCCACTTCTTCAGCCTACGAGGGGTGACAACATCATCCATTTCGAAGTCACGAGCAGCCATAGCGGCTTCCCCTGCTTCAACGTTTTTGGTGATGCTTTGCTTGAGGGAATTGAGTGATCCACCGAAGAACTGAGTGCCTTCCTTGTAGAACTCCAGAACGCCAACAAGACGATCAACCGCACGGTCAAAGGTATTGAACCCATAGACCTGTGAGGCATCATAGTCTTCAGCAACCTTAGCCAGGTCGTAGATTTGATTGGACAAATCAGCAACCACAGCCTTCATGGCAATCAAGGTTTCACTTGAAGGAGTGGCCTTGCCGGTGGTGCTGGAAACTAGAATCTCACCTTTTTCGGAGAACAGACGCCGCACAAGAGCACCATCGCCTTCCTGAGCAATCAGATCATCGTATGGACTCAGAGAATCCATGAAGTCACGATAGATGCGGGCTGCGTTGTTTAGGACCTGATCAACAGTCTTGCCGGAATCACGGGCAATCTGTTGGACATCAACGTCCTTTTCATACTTGCGAAGGATGTCCTCAGCACCTGTATCTTTGATGCCAATGCTGCGAACTGCCGAATCGGTAAGGGTTTTACCAGATGCGCCATGGATACCAATCTTACCAACCTGAGGGAATCCATCCTCAAGTTGGACCTGATCGGCAGCAACCTTATTGATGTTGTCTGTCTTTACAGTGCCCTGGGTTTCCCAGTAATCGTACTTAGCATTGGGGTCGGCTGACTCAAGGATGGTGTTATCCAGATCCTTTTGCTTGTCAAGTACCTGCTCAAGCTCCTTATTCAGGCCTTCAAGAATGTCTGTATCTTCAGGATCAGTTGCCTCGATCTTTTCACGAATGATGCGCTCGTCCTCAAGAGCCTTATTCAGCTCTTCCTCACGAACATCATTCCAGGCATTGGATTCCTGATTCTGAGCCTTTGTGGACTCTGCCTCAAGCTCATCCGACCGTTTAGCAGCGGCTTCAACACCCTCGGCAATGGCTTCATCATCTGATTTACCGGCCTTCTTGGCTGCCTGAGCAGCAAACCTACCAGCAACAAGAGCAGCAACACCATTGCCAACATAGTTGAGAGGTGCGCCTTCGAACAGGGACTTGACCCTATTCAGCATAGGGCTGCCGTATTTATCAGTAGCCAGACCAAAGGCCCAGCTGTCTCTCCAATCCTCCGGAACCATGCTTTGAATGGTTTCACTGAGGTTACCATCCTTGGCATTGGTGAGGAAGAAGTCAGCAACGGCACCTGGAATCAGATCTTCGGTTGCCAGCTTCTTGGCTTGAGCTGCTCGCTTGCTGACGCCAGTGAGCTTTGGATCAATCGGTTTGGTTCCAAGTTTACCACCGGGAAGCTTACGGCCAGCCCTGATAGCAACAATCATGCTAAGGATTTTGGAAGCCGCCTTACCAACGCCCGTCTCTGGACCCTCAATACCAATGTCAGAAAGTGCCCGCTTGTAGCCGTCCTCGTTTGGCCTCTTACCTAGGTTAACGGTAAGATCAAGCGCCGTCTGAGCAAGAACATCCACAGGACCCTCAACGAGGTCCGCAGCAGCCTGACCAACAACACCACCCACCTCACGGGTAGCACGCCTGACAGGCTCAGGAATCAGAGTCTTCTTGCCTTCTTGATAGGTTTTCTGTGTCTCAGTTCCAAAAAGAGTATCAACAGCACCGGTAACAACTTCACCGGGGTCATTGATGAATTGACCGAGGGGCTTCTGAAGAAACTGAAGGGGGTTAACGTAGGACTCCTCAAGCTTCTTTTCTTTAGCAGCCTTATCGGCAGCGGCTTTCTTCTGCTGTTCGGCAGCTTGCCGCTTTCTCTTCTCTTCTTCTTGTTTCTTTTTGGCCTCAGCCTGTGCGCGAGTTTGTTTAGCCCGTTCGACCATATTGATCGCCGGGACGCCTTCGAGATTGTATTCAGCCATTTGAGTATTGGAAAGATGGCCCCCACAAGGGCAAAGGAATATAAAAGGCGGGAGGCCCTATTCCCCGCAAGGATAGGACCTTATTTCCCGAGTTGAGCAGCAATCCTTCTCCGCAGTCGATCATAATTGCGATACGGAGTCATGCTGGTGCTGCCAGCCGGAGCTGGAGCAAAGAAGTCGATGCTGGCAATGGTTCCATCCGCAGATCGAACATTTCCAGTACCGCCTTGACGGCCAATGATTTGACCAGGAGCCACCCGTGCTCCAACCCTTAGACCTGGGCGGGAAGCGAGGTGAGCATAAAGTACATCAACGGGTTGACGAGTTTCTGGATCAATCGATTCCACAACAACGTAGTTTCCATAGCCAGGCTCAAAGTTAATGTCCTTGACCCTACCTGGAAGAACTGCTGGGAATTGCTTGTTTTCAAAGAACACATCAATGCCGGGTTGACCATCAGGCCGTTCGAAAGTAACGGAACTTACCTGTTGTCGAAACGATTGGAGCCCGGCTCCACTAAAATTTCCACCAGACATCTCCTGCCTGAGGCTTCTGAGGTAGCGTGGGGCGTCAATCTTACGACTGGCTTCCCACTCCATGTTGAGGTCCTCAACGGCCCCACGGAGGTCATTACTCTGACCCCTAAGGTACGCATTCAGCCGCTTCCTCCACGGGAACCCTTCGGTGATAACCGCATCAAACAGTTGATCTTGGGTGGCCTTATCAAACTTAGCCGTGTCTGGAATCCCAGCCAGCTTTTGAGCAGCCTCAAGAGTCTTGAGTTTGAACTGGTATTTACCGTTGTGAAGGTATCCACGCTGTTTGACTTGAGCGATGGTCATCTTTGGCAGTTGTGGGTCACGAAGATTCCCAGCAACACCATTGTTATAACCACCGTACCCTTCATCACCAGGACCACCTTCCAGGTCACCTAGAGCGGTTCTAAGGGAAGTGAGGGCTTTACCAGCACCACCTTGGAGTTGACTTTGGAAAGTTTCACCGGCCTTGGCTCGTTGTAGTCGAAGTCGATAGCGTTCTCTGGCACGACCCGTGATTCTTGGGTTGGCCAAAGCAGCAGCAGCGGCAGGATCGTAGCTATAGTTGTCTGAGTAGCGTTTAGCAGAAACATTTTGAGGGGTTACGTTGAACGGAATCCCTTGCAATGCCGCCTGTTGTTTGAGAAGTTCATTAACCGATAGGTTGCTGGCCTTGGCCATGACTTCTATATCAGCAGACGGTTTGCCTCCATTATTAAGAACATCAAGGTTCAACTCAATGCGTTCCCTTGGGAAGAGAATGCTATTGCGTCCGGAGACAACGCGAGGGAGGCGGGCAGCAACCTGATTGGCAAGGTCCAGTCCAGATGGACCACTGACCCTACGAACCACAGGAGGCATTCCGCGCAGGCTACCAGGAGTGGGAAGAATCCAAGTCCCATTCTTATCCTGCCTTGGAGAAAAGTCTCCGCCAGGACCCAGAGCAGCAACGATTTGCTGTTCCATAAAGGTTTGAGCCTGGAGCCTATTAAGTTCTTTTGTTTGCATCTCTCGCAGCGTTGTAGCAGCTGCAATGTCAACAACAGAAGAAACGGTTGAGGCTACCCTATCAGCGAACTGACTGTCAGAAACACCTTGTGCCTTAAGAAGGCCACGAAGATGATTCCTAGCAAAGCTCCTCATAACGGATACGTCAGGAAGAGTCTTTTCGTTGTCGTCGCTGGGAAGGAGAGCCCGTGCTTTTTGAGCAGCATCGGAACTGATGTGTCCGGTAGCTTCAAGGAGTCGAAGATCAGAGACACTCTTGATGACGCCTTTACCGACAGCATCAATGACGTTTTGATCGTTCTTTGGATTGTAGTTCTTGCCGAAGGTGCGAAGCTTGACCAGGGCCTCAGTGGCTTCTGGATACAGCGTTTGCATCTCCTCCAGCTTCTTTTCGGTGGAAGAGTAGAGTGCTGGAGATGGAGCAGCTTGAAACTGATTGATCATTGAATCAATTTCTTCCTTGGCCGACTCCTTGGCCTCCTGAGCCTGTGCCTCAATCGTACCATCCAGCTTAGCCCTAACCTCAGCAATCTCAAGACCAAACCGTTCTCCAACCGTTCGCAGGCTAGGATCATCTGGATTGATCAGTGATGCTTCGTAGTTGGCAAGAGCAGTCTTTGCTTCCTCTGGGTTGGTAGTACCCAGACGCTGAATCTGTGCAAGAATGGTATCATTAGCCAGCTTATTGGCGGTCTGCCAGTTACCAGTCAGGTTGTACGCATCCTTGTAGGTGGTAGCTGTCAGGTTCTGTGCTAGGGTTGGATCTGCAAATCCAGATACCTTTGAACCCACATTAGCGATGAACCGTTCTTGTTCCAGTCCTTTGCGGTTTTGGACAATCTCTTGCATCCGTTCCCCAAGAACCTTACTGCGAACACGCAGCATGGTAGGAGTAAGATGCTCAGCAATAATGAGTGGATTCAGATCACGAAGACCAGCTGCCTCCATAAAACGCTGAAGTCCCACTTGCCACACTGCCATCAATTCAGGCTGTGTTTGAGCAGTAGCAGGAGTGATCATCCGCACCGAACCATCAGGTTGGGTCAGGGGAATCTGGGTATCTCGATCACGAACAAAGGTATCAAGAACCGATTCTGCTTGAGAAGCAGCCAGCTGAGCCCTGCCAATGGACTCACCGTAACGCTGATAAGCATTAAGGGTCGGGTTTTCCTGGCGATAGGTTTCCCCTAGACCAGGATTAACAGCCGTCAATTGATCGGCAGTCTGGATCTCTTGTTGAGCTGCGGTTTCGAACTGTTTCTTTTCTGTCTTGTACTTTTCAACGATGTCGGGTTTAACTGCAACATCACCATTAAGGACACGCGCAATCCCAAGTTTAATATCCTTTTCAATGCGGCCCTTGGTCTCCTCAATCATAAATTTATTGAGGGTTTCGGAAAACCCAACCAGGCTTTCCAGATCCACCTTATTGTTGGTAAGGACTGTTTCAGCTACAGCATTTGCCTGAGAAATACGGCGGTCTGCTTCTCTGGTAAATTCAGCGCTTGGATCAAAGGCTTGAACAGGATTAAACCCTGCTCCTTGTTGCGGCCCCGTCAGTCTAATTTGACCAGGAGTCGATTCATAAATTCTAGCCATAATTTATTTATCCTGGAGGTTTAAGTTGATTCCAAGTACTGACTCCACTGACTGCCGCCGAACCAAGTCCAGCAACCAATCCAATGCCACTTGGACCTGGAGTAGGAATAGGTGCAGACGGTTCTAATGTACGTTGAGAGGCGGCAACGTTGTTGGCAGACTCTTGCTGATTAAAGATGCTTTCTGCTCCAACCCAGTAGTCTTGGTTAGCATAGGCCAGGTTCTGACCCAGATAAGCCATGTCTCTGTCGGCTGTACGCTCTGCATCTGCCAGCAGCAGTCCAATCGATTGACCAGACCTACCACTTGCCATCACAAGCCCCTGCTGTTGAAGGCTCTGAATGGTCCGTTCTTGTGCTGCCTGAGCAGCCTTAGCGTATTCGCCTTGAAGCTTACGCTGTTCGGAAATGTAACCCCGATTGGCAGCCTCACTATTGAGACGAATCTGTTCAGCATACGCACGCTCTGATTGTTTGTAAGCAGTCAGCTGCGTTTGGTATTGTTGTTGAGCAACGGCATTTTGATATTGAGCCTGCTGTTGCTGCTGTTGATATGATGCGATCGAGCCGATAGCTCCAGTAGCAAAAGAGCCAATCGCAGATACAATTGCTAGTGTTGCGGGACCTATACACATGGCATTAACTTAGCAAATTCGACATAGGTTAAACGAGTTGGACCAACGCTAACATACGACAACCGCTTAAACCCAAGCAGGTGAAGCAGCTTCATGTGCATCACGTTTCTTGGATCAGCTATGTTGTGAAGCAGAAGGTAGGAGGTTTGTTGATCGACCCATTTTTTGGCCTCCTTAAAAAAGAGTTTTGGGTACTGGCGGACATACGGTGTTGTTAACATCCAGATGGCTCCGCTTTGGGCATCTGTTCTGGATACCCCAGCTACCCCGCAGATCATCCCATCTGGATTCCAAAAGCAGATAGGATTATCAGAATTGGCAACAGAAAGTCGAAGGCCCAGGCGCATATCAGTGAGCCCGAGGCCTTCAAGCTCTTGCTTGTCTTCTGGTTGTAAATTGTCGGCCACCCAATCAACGTCAAGCGGCCGAGCAATGTCAATGAGTTTGGTGCAAACGCCCATCACTTAATGGCAATTCCTTTGTTATTGAAAGTACCCTCCCAAGTAATGGAGGTGAGGGCGGTCGGGAAGGGGCTATCCGCAATCAATTCTATCTCAACCTGATCACCCTTGGCAAGCACTGGAACGGTGTTCCTAGCGTTACGCAGGACAGGAATGGTGTTAGGAGGATAGAGGTTGCCGACAATCTGAGGAAGCACCATTGAATACTCATTCCTACCACTTGCCCGAATGTTAACCACATAAGGGCCAGAGTTGTAGCTGTCAATGGACATACGATTGACCATTGGAATGTTCAAGGTATCCTTGCGTCCTTCCGAGATGATGTAATAGAATGCGGGAAGGATAGCAGATGCTTCGTACTTGTATCCAAGGGCAAACTTTTTGGTGGTTTGATTCCCATCAATTGATACAAAGTAACGCTGACCAACTGGTTGACCCAGATCGGTTTGAAGAGTCAGCTCTTGAACCACGCCAGGCTCCAGCGGATCCAACGACACTAACACCGGTTGAAGGGTAGTGTCCTCAAATCCATCCTTAAAGCAGACATGAGTTTCATCCGTTCCAGCAAAGTAGACCTTTGTAGGATTGTAATCAAACAAGTCCAAACGAAGATCAATGTACTTATCTTCAAAGAACACCGCACCACCAGGGGTATCGGTCAAAAGATTTACCTTACTGAGAACGTGACTGCTGTTATGCTTGGTGACCAGATAGAGGGTGTCGTGGTCAAACTCCGTCATTACAACATTACCAGGAAGTTCCCACTTGAACCAGGAGAACATCAGCCGTTTTGTACCATCCTCAAAGAAACGGAAGAAGTACAAGTTCTTTGGTTCTCTGCTGCTGAACAGTGAGAAATTGGAAGCAGAACTGGTTGCCTTGAGATCTTTGATGTCAGAGGGAATGTACGAGGGAATACCCCGCGTCAATTCAACAACGGTAGGTTTTTCTCCAGACCCTCCGATGGTCATTTCAAACACACCAGTTGCTGTATCGCTTTGTTCAATAAAAACGATACTAGAGCCGGTGTCCACTGGAGAGATACGAGGCGACTGGCTAAAGCTGCTCAGAAGGTTAATTTCAGCAGTAGACGCAGAGAAGGCGTCGGTAGTAGTTTCCAGAATGTATTGAGCGTTGTCCGCAAACAAAGCCAATCCACGAGGAATCTGAACAGCATGACGCAGCTCAATTGGTTTTAGAGAGCCGCAGCTTAGATCAATCGGATCACTATCGACGATGGTAATGACCGTGCTGGCAAAGAAGTTGAAGTAGTCCCCAGCCTGTGAGCAGATGACATTTTCATTAGACATCAAGATCAGTCGATTCTTGAAGAATGAAATACCATGAATCTTGGTGCCAACAAATGTCGGCATCAGGTTGGTTTCATTGTCACCAACAACCCTGGGCTTCCAAAACAGCTTAGCAACTCCATCAACGGATTGAGTAACGGAAGCCACCGTGTCAACCCGGAAGGTATCACCATCAGCATTACTGACCACATCCAAAGCGGTGTAGGCACGTCCTGCTCGGCTAATGGTTACCGCATCAATAACTCCAGTCGTAACGGTTGTGGCCCGCAATCCAGCCTGCTGCTGAAGAGCAACAGTAGGACCAGAAGGAGTTACGTTGGTGTAACTACCAAGCTTTGAGTAGGTGATGTTACCAATGGTAAAGCTGTCGTCCGTGCTCGTGACTCGGAACACGCTGCCATTGAGATACCACTTAACCTCTTGAGAGCCGCTTGTATAGACGATTCGCTCCACATAGTTGGTGCTGCTTACTGACCAAGTATAGTCAGTATTGACCGTGTCGGTCCGTGTGGCAGTCACCTTGAGGCGCAGGTTCAGACCAGTACCACCATAGACTGGAAAGCTTTGACCAACAGCATAGCGGCCACTACCAGAGGTGAGAATGCTCACAGCCGAGGGGACACCAGTCACTGTGGCAGTGGAAGGCGTAGCAATCGCTGATGCTTCATCCAGCTTACGGAAGGTGAAGGTACCATTGGCTTCACGAATAATAACGTGAGGCATGGTAGATTCGTTAAGGGTCTCAACGACTCCAGGACCAATCGTCTCTTCCCATACACCAGTACCAGAAGCACCACCATCGCTGGTAACAAACTTCACATAATAATCATCTCCACGAGAGTCTTCAGATGACAATACCTTAATGACAAGTCCATTGAGGAATTGACGAGGAAGCTCACTAACCGTACTAACGGTACCCTTGTAGGCTTGGATTGCGTTGCCTGCTGTTCCCCCTTTGGCTTCAAGAGAGAAGTCTGCATTGTTGGCCCTACGCACATGAATTGTATTACCAACACCAGTTGCTACAAAGGCGGGGTTTCCATTGATGGAAGACACCAACGCATTGATGATGGTGTTGGCGTTTAGGGACGATCCAGAGGTTGTAGGAGAGTTATAAGTAAACGACGTGCCAGCAATCTTGACCTCGTAGGTGGTGTCATAGGCCACACTGTTGAGGACAACAAAGCCATACGGAGTGATGGATGGGCTCACATCTCCAGCATTTTCCGTGACCGTAACCGTGCGATTCAGCACAAAGGTGTAGTCGTTGATTTGAAGAACGGCCAGGTCGGCTGAATCAATGTGAGTGGCGTATGTGGTTGCTGATGCTGCCGGAGTATTGACGGTCTGCTGGATACCGCTGTTGGCATCCCAAATTCTCAGAACACCTTGTTTGGTGAACTGAACTAGATATTTCTCTTCTTCATCTCGAAAGATTGGAAACCATGTTCCATCAGACGCAGCATTGTCAAGCTTTCGGATGCCACGCAGGCCTGGCCTTTTAGCAAGACCAAAGGTTGGATCAGGATAATAGTTAGTACATTCTCGCAGCTGGTTTGGAGCCTTAAAGGCATCTGGTTGCTGCGACACCCCACCAATAAGGTTGGGAAGCTTTTGAGAAATAGCAGCCATCAGCGAGCAATGGTACGGAACGGGGTATAAGACACATAGAAGTTCTGACCCGTTTCCAACCCAAAGATGTTAACCTCAGAGGTATTGGTATCATAGGCCAGGCAGTTGGCACGGAGGATGGCTTCGTCCTGGGCGTTGAAGGTGACCATTTCCTGCGAACCAAGAACTCTACCAGCAAACACTCTAGCAGATCGCTGCGTGATGTAGTCCTTAAAGACCTGGGGAAGATCCTCAAAGTCAAACAGCCATACCACGTCACACTTGATCGGATTGCCAGAAGGGAAGGTGTAGGTGTGACCAATCTTGTCGTACAACTTACCATTCCGAAGTACGGTCTGGTACTTTTGGACGTTGGAAGTTTTATTGTCAGAGATCGACAGGACGTTTTGAGGAATGGCAATGTTACCATTCACGTCAGGAGTAAACGGGTAGTTCACTTCGGTATTGAAGTGCCAGCCTTCTCCTTGAACCTCACGGTTGACAGCCTCCAGCACGTCAAGAGCAAGGGCAATTTCAGGGTTAGCAACATCAAGGCTGACCACTGGAGCCTGCCCGATGCCACTCAACATTTGGTTAATGGCTTGAAGTCTTGTTGTCATTTCAATCCTTTAATACAGGCAGGACTTGTTAAAGAAAAAGGGGCTAACCTTTAACAGGCTAACCCCTCCTAATCTATTCCTAATAATCTCCAAATTAGGAGTTATCAGACGTTGCGGAAAGCACCGGCACAGGACACACGCACAGGGCCAGCACCGTAAGCCAGACGGCCCACGATCACGTCGCCCTGATAGATGACCTTGGTGTCAGCACCAGTGGTCTGAACGCTAGGACCAATCGCCTCGACAACGCCAGCGGCGTCACGATGGAAGATCAGGCCACAGCTGTTGGTGAAGTTAGCAGCAACACCGTAGTTGTTGTTCTCACCGGTCACGGCAGCCGCGTCGATGTTGGCGCCAGCAGCCGAACCATACTTACCCAGGAAGGGGATGTTGTTCGACTTGTAGATCTTGATACCAGCGATCTCATAGAGACCTTCGCCGCTGGTCAGGCTGCCGCTGGCATTGCCGTAGTCGCGGTTCAGGATGTTGGTATCGACCTGGCTGATCAGGGCGTAGTACTGGCGGGGGCTCAGCACGGCCACACGACCATCCTTAGGAGCAGCGATCTCGTCCAGGCGGGCAGCGGCTTCAAAGAAACCGTCCACGAGGGCTTGAGCATCATACTCCTTGGAGGCGCCCAGGTTGATCTGGAAGCCACCGGGTTCGCCGGTCACAGCAGCGGTCAGGCCCGAAGCACGGTCCAGAACGCGGAAGATACGACGGTCATAGAACTCAGCCAGAGCCTGGCCGATCTGACGGGCGATGGGGCCACGGATGTCATACTGGGCCAGGGTCTCGTCGAGGTTATCAACGAACGCCGAGGCGACCAGCAGGTCATCCATTGCGATGGTGGTCTCAGCAGCCGGAGGGTTGCCGGAACCCAGGATAGCATTACCAGGGGTGTGGTAGCCAGCCTGAATACGACCGGTATGAATGAATTGAGCTTCCTTACCGCCACGCAGGGTGCGGTTCATCACCAGGCCCTTAGCGATGGTGGAGTTGCGGAAAGCTTCGTACACTTCGCCCGTAAAGAGCTTCAGATAAAGGGCTTTCTTGTCACCGGCCTTGTTAATCTGGCCGAGCTGGGTAACAGTTGCAGTCATTGTTTTAAGGAAAGAGAAGGTTTATCAGCTTTCCAAGTACTTGGGTTTTATCCGGATTTAAGGTATTTGATTTTTAGGAAATACGTCCGTTGTATTGGGTGTCCGCCGCAGCGGGCCAATACTCCAGTCATGACTGGGTTTTTAACGAGGTTGTCCCATCCTCAAAGACGCCAGTGGGATTCGAACCCACATACTCACCAGTCAGTGAGATCTTACCTTTTAGATCATGGACGCCAGCGACCCCTCTGTTTGTGCTTCCAATGGATAGGCATGAGGGGTGTTTTATTTAGTTGTCCGCGCCGAAGGGCAGCGGGACGGCTCACCATCCACCGGGGAATCCAATCCGGTGTACAATCGCCGTTTTAATGCCACGGACGCGGGCAGCCAATCAGATCAGATCGCCGGAAGCAGCCAGCTTTGCCTCGATGTCAAGGCGATACGCAGGATCATTCCGATAGCGAGGGTCAGAAATGGCGCGAGCAAGTTCGGCTTGTGAACGGAAACCTTTGACGGTTTGTTTGACGGCCTTACCAGAAATGGTCTGACCTTCAAAGCCAACAGCAT